>SKEE01002135.1_pt1 | contig 14130 bp, 10 predicted proteins | sample 4826661 | NCBI WGS metagenome assembly SKEE01 (sample SAMN11008817, study PRJNA524170) | human gut metagenome | biome: Human fecal sample; material: Feces; isolation source: fecal sample from pouch patient p20 | host: Homo sapiens | place: Israel: Tel-Aviv | collected 2016-11-14
ACGCCCCACCATAATTCGGGCGTAACGTGGTTTTACGGACACAAAAATACCGCAATATCGGAAATGTGCGGTTGTCCGCGTAAGTATTCAGGCTGTCAAACCTGGTCGCAGAATTTGCTACGACGGCGGAACTATAAGCCTGAACGATTAAAAGGTCAATATGATGCGAAAAGATAGCATTCGTGACTTAAAAATACAAATTTATTAGAGCATTGTTTGTTTAATAAATGCACAATTGGATCTAATAACCTCTTTTTTTTAAAGGCGAAAATATGTACCCTAAATGAGTTATAAGGCAGGTGAGGTTATAATGAGAAAACTATTACTACCGTTATTATTTATGGCTGGGACTGTTAATGCAGCATCAAGCGTAAAGGAGATTTGTACCGATTATACGAAATACCTTGGGCACGTTTACGGCTTTGCTGTCAGTCAAGACGAATCCATGCGCAAGAAGTTACTGTCAGATATGAAACGCCTTAAACTTTCTGAAGCGATGGTGCAGCAAGAACTGTATAAAGTCGCAACCAACGAAAATGCTAAATATCAATATTCTCGCCTGTTAAATCCCGACGCAAACGAGATCAATCGAAGCTCTTTCGATTATATGGTAAAGGCATGCGAAACCGCTCCTGATTTTGCTATTCCTAGCTGGGGTGTGCTGGTGGCGAGCAATGCCGTTAATAAAGAAGACGTTGGAAGAAATGGCATTGACTCAATCAGAAATGCCCCAGGAATGCGCCATCAAAACGTGCAGGGTACGCTTGAAGAGCGGGCCAGGGGGCCGGGTACAAACTCCCCAATGGGAAACCTCTCACCAGAGGAATTGCAAGAGTATAACCAACGGATGGAGCAGTATGAGAAAGCGGCACGCGAACAAATGGAACAACAAAAGAACGGCTCACTTAATACCTTTCAGCAAGGTTTAAAAGCGCTTAATTTACCCTATGAATGGTAAATATATTATGGATAACCAATTAAAATATTGATAATCGTTAATATCCAAAGGAGATAAATTAATGCGCATCAAACGATTTTTTCTAATTCTTGCTTTGCTTACTCCATTTTCATCAATGGCAAATGTAAGCAAATGGTCAACCGGCGAGACTCATGGTGTTCGTTCTTATGCTGTTTCCAGCAAAGATAATTATACGCTTACATTTGAGTGCGATGTTGGATTTAATAATACGGATCCCAATCAAGTAGGAACACGACTACTCACTCTCATGAAAACAGAACCTGGCGGTGAGTCATTTGATGCTAAAAAAGAACAAATAACGCTGAAAGTTGGTGATGATGAATATCCTATCAGTTCTATCGGTTCCTCTGTGGGTGATAGTTACTGGTATGGTTTTTGGTCAGATACCCCTGATATGGAAGTTAAAACATTCGATGCATACGTAGACGGAAAAAAAATAGCAACATTTACGCTACGTAAGGCCGCAGAGCTTTTCAACGCGGCACCTGAAGATGGTTGTCTGAAGCGCGCAAAATGACCTGTCACAAATGACTACTCGTAGAATCGGGTAACACACCAGATTCTACGAGGTTTCAATGACACCACGACAATTACTCGAAGACGTCAAAACCCGCTTCACACCTTTGATTGCGGATGAACCTGCCTTACTGGAATCCCTGCTAAGAAAAGCATTGGGAACCTACCAGGATAGGGCGGGACACATCAAGCGGATACGCTTCACTGATCAGACCTGTAAATCACTTGCTTGCCCTGCTGATTTTCTTGCGCTCGTATCGGTTACGGATCATACCGGCGATCTTGTCTACTCCGACGTTTACGATGGGAATATCGAGCTTGAAGATACCCATCGAGCGGTATACCCGCTGAATGTGTCATATCTGGCTAATTTACGTGATATGGATCTGGATAATGGGGAAGTGCCACCTGAAATCATTGGGTTACTTTCTGACTATCTGGAAGTGTTAATCGCGATACCTAACACTGATCGCCTGCGAAGAATATCTATCGCTGGGAAACTCGATGCCAGCAATTTATCCGACGAGAACACGCTGTATCAGCGAAAGCTGGATCTGGAAGAGAAAATGAGCGCAACAAGGGCAATTATCCCGGGAATTGTTCTTTTCTCATCCATGTTGAAGTGAGGAGGCTGATATGGGGCTTAATGTTGCTTCAGTAAAGTCTTATGTATCTTCGGCATTAACGACGACATTATTTGGCTCCGGCGTTGGTGAGCGGGAAGTTGGCAAGCTGACGTCAATCATCATGAACAAAATGCTGTTCGCGCAAGGATGGCAGTTCTCTGTCGAAGTTGATGGTCTGGAGGGGGCAGACTTCTTTGCTAAAGACATTACCTACCACGATTACAGCATCGAATATGAAACGATTAAAATCGGCGGAGGGAATATCCTTCAGCCAACGGAGCGTTCGCCTGGGCAGATAACAATGATGGTCAGGGATACCGTTGATGGCCTCGTTTTGGACTGGTTTAAGACGGCAAAAAGTCGGGTGATCAATCCGGACGGTACCGGGAATATACCGTCTAAATATTTGCTCAATGTGCGTATTTATCGGTTGCTGTCTTCCGGCTTAACCAAACTGGAAAATGAGATGACGGTATTCCCGGTCACTACCGGCGATGTCACCTATGCGCGAGATCAGGTTACTGAATTTAAGTCATTCCCAATGACCTTCGCATTGCACAGCACGTTTAACCAATCCTCAAGTTCTTTGGCTTCCCTTCTGGGCTTTAGTTTTTCTCTTTGAATTAAGGAGCAAGGATGCTTTTACCCCTTTTCCCGCTACCATCGCGGCCAACTGAATTGATCCAGTTCCGTCAGCCAAATATTGCTGATGCGATGCGTTTCAACTCGATAACACCGGAGGAACAAGAACAACAGACAACGGCGTATTTAAAAGCCTTGCTGGCTGAACCCGCGAAACATGATCCCCTGACATGGACGGCGCAGGACCGGATTACCGCGTTATGGTGGATATTTACCGGCTCCCGTGAAACACCGGTCGAGACATTCACCTACACCTGTAAACATTGCGGTAAAGAGCATTATTACGATTGCGATATGAATGCTCTGGCTGAAGATATCCAGGTCCTGGAAGTGGAACCGTTCATTGACGATATTGAGGTGCCTGTAGAGGGAGTACCTTATCAATGGCGTATCGTGCCGCTTGATGGTTGGGCAATGGAAATGCTGGAGATGCGCCGTGCAGCATTGCCACCTGAAGACGACGCGGAATTCAAAGAAGCGATCGTTGATTTGCGTTTTTGGGAATTCGCTTATCAGTGTGAGCTTTATAACGATGTTAGTGGTACTCGTGAAGATCAGGCTGAGCGTCGTTATGAAACGATTAAACGGATGGCCATTGATACTGAATTTATGAAGCTGGCGGCACACATCCGACTGGCTCATGAAAAGCTCGAACATGGTTTACCGTGCTACATCGATAAAGGTGAAATGCGTCTTCGTCTCCCGCCGCATAAATGCCCAAATCAGGATAAAAAGGAGTCCACAGAGGGTGCATATACCCGTCTGTGGGTGCCCTTTCGGGCTACCGACTTCATTCCACAGGTGGGGATTGAAAAGCTATCAGACCTTAGTGTCCAACCTGGTTTTGTATGGGGGTATACCGATTCAGGACGCTGAAAGGCTTACTGAATCCTATGCGTTTTTCCTGTTGGAGAAACTGGAAGAAAAACTTAAACCGAAACGGTAGGCGATAAGATCATGGAAAGAAAAAACGCCAATATTGACGATGTTATAAGGACAGTTGAAACCGCCAGCGCGAAAGAGCTGGAAGAGCTTGCAGGTATTCGGGAAGCTGTTGAAGATTTGAAAGGGGAACGAGTTGCAACTGTTGACCCAGTATCTCGCAGTGTGTCGGCATTAAATCGCACAATCGAAAATTCACGTCCTGACTTTGTGACCAATGCGCCATCAGTGGACCCTATTGTTGACGCAATAAAACGGCTTAATTTAGGGGACGTTTCTCGTATACGGGAGGACAAAGTCACTAACCGTGAACAGCAGGCTGCACCAACAGCGCACAATCCCCCAAATAGACGAAGAGAGGCAATAACAGAGGATGTTAAAGCACAGCGGTTAGAAACGGTCAAACTCGCTCGTGATTTGAAAGGGGAACGCGTTGCAACGGTTGACCCAGTATCTCGCAGTGTGTCGGCATTAAATCGAACAATCGAAAATTCCCGGCCAGACTTTGTGGCCAATGCGCCATCAGTAGACCCTATTGTTGACGCAATGAAACGGCTTAATTTAGGGGACGTTTCTCGTGTAGTTCAGGAGGGCATTGCTCAACAGGAACAGCAGGCCAAATCAACTACACCAAAGGGTAAAAAACGACGCAGGAAGGCTATACCAGAGGATATAAAGGCACAACGGACCGAAGCAGCCGAACACGCTCGCGAAATGTTCGATCAAAAAGGCGGTGCGCAAAAAAGCCAAAACCAACGCGATGCGCGTGGTCGTTTTATTGGAAAGTCAGGGAGTAAGGCCGCAGCGGAAGATGCCCGTGCTGAACGTGCTGAAAAGGCCAGGCGCAAAGAGGATGATAAGCGTCTAAATGCTGAATCAGGTTTATTAAAAAAACTGTCAAAAGTAGCTGAAGGCATAGGTAACCCTTCAGAGACTCGTGCCGTTGATGCGTTAGGTTATGCCGTTGCTGGTCCATTGTGGGCAGCAGGGAAGGAGCTTGGCGGGATATCAAAAGAAGTTGGTGGATCGCTTAATGGTGCCAGAAAGTCTATTGCCGATGTGATTCGTGGCAATGACGATAACAGCCGTAGAAAAGGTTTTTTTAGGCGTAAATCGCAAAATAGTGCCGATGTCGTTCAGGTTAACACCCAAAAACGGACAGTTCAGGAACTTCAGGAGCAGACCAGCGAAATTAAAGAGGGCAATGACAAGATTCTCAGCGCCCTTGATCAGATAGCCAAAAACACCGGGAAAAAGAAGGGCGGCTTGCTGTCCAAACTATTTAGCCTGTTAGGGAAGGGGGCCGGTGGCGTCGCGTCGTTGTTAATGGGGCGTGGCATGCTGAAAAAAGCTGGAGCACTCGCTTTTGGCGCTCTGGGGGCAAAGAAACTTGTAGGAATGCTACGCGGTGGTGGCAAGAAGACTATCGCCCATGAAGGTGGAGATTTGGCTGCCCGGGCAGCAGGTAAACTTGGATTAAAGGCAGTTGGTAAAGGGGCGTTACGCGCAATTCCCTTAGTCGGCACAGTGGCTGGAGGTATTTATGATGCGGTAACCGGTTGGAATGATACAGAAGCGCAACGTCGAGCGTTTGGGCTTAAATCAGGACAAGATCCATCATTCCAGCAAAAAGCCGCTTATACGTTAGCCAATGTTCTTGATATGGGGGGACTGGTATCTGGTATTAGCAGCGCCATTGGTGAGGTTCTCAAATCACTTGGATTTGAGGATATCGGCAATATGTTGCAATCATTTTCGACGGAAAGTATTGCCCAGGCCATTGATAGTGGGATTACCAACTTAGAAACATATATTTCTAACCTTGGCGACACCATTTCTACCAAGTTCGAAGATTACACAGCAAAGATTGGTGATGCTGTTTCAGCATGGTTTAGCGATACATCTAATAAGCTGCTTGAAAAGCTGGATGCCATCAAAGACTTCTTTACTGTTGATAACCTGAAACAGGTTTTCAGTGATGCAATTGATAGTGCAATTGATTTCATTAAGAACCCAGGGAAACACATTAAAGAGGCGGCTGGTAATATTTGGGATGGGGTTAAAAATTTACCTGGTAAAGCATTAGATGCAGCGGTTGATGCCGTTAAAAATACCCCTGCGGCAATGATTGTATCAAAAATACCCAATCCGATCGGCGAGGCTAATGCGAAAGAAATCACTCCAGAGTTAAAAGCTCCGGTTAATAGCGAGGCTAATGCGAAAGAAATCGCTCCAGAGTTAAAAGCTCCGGTTAATAGCCACCAGGAGACATCTGATTCTAAAACTGAATCCGATGCCAAACAGACTAATATTGTTACCCGCGTGATAAATGCGGCACTGGACACGGCGAAAGATAGCAATAAAACAGTTAAAGAAACTGCGAATCAGATTATCAATGCAAATGCCGTAGAAACGGGCAATAGCGCGTTGCAGAAAATTGATAAAGCTATTGGTCAAAATAGCTCGTCATCATCGTCGCTTAATACCACTGGCACCAGGAATGACATTCAGAAAGCTGCGGATACCTACAACAATGGCCGCTTGGATGTAAAAGTCGGAAGTCTTGGATCTGAAGGTAAGGCAAATCTCGATAAGTTGGCTCCGTATTTTGCTGAACTAGAGAATAAATATGGTCTTCCAGAAGGCACTCTTTACGCGATTGCTGCAACTGAATCTGGTGGTAATCCGTATGCAAAATCCCAAACCGGTGCTCTGGGAATGTTTCAGTTCACGGGGATTGCTCGTGAAGAGACTGGCTTAGCTGAAGGTGAATCGTTTGATCCTGTGAAATCGGCAGAAGCTGCGGCTCTTCTCATGAGCAAGTATCTGAAGCAAGCCAATGGAGACTTAAACGAGGCCATCACTGCATATAACGCTGGGTTTGGCACTATCAATAAGTGGAAAAAAGGCACAGGTGACTTATCGAAAGAAAACCGTGAGTACGCGATCAAGGTCAATACTCATCGTGCTCGCTATTTAGGTGGTGAAATCTATACACCTGGAGCAGGAGCACAGGGTGGGGCGCAATATGGAGTGAGGGGACCACTGCCTGATAACGCTGTTATCGATCAGTCTACTGGCCTGGCGTTTACCCCTGGTGATAGCCCGTTTGAGAAAGGCGGTCTGGTAGACAAAATCGGCAATGCTGTTGGCGTTAACGATCTGGTCAACAAATTCATGAATGGCCGGGGTATGCGTCGGGAAGTCGTTCAGGGAACGCTCGAAGAACGTGCACGAGGGAAGGGGACCGCAACAGCAGCTGGCAATGTGTATGTTGATATTCCGATGCCAGTTGAAGAGGCGCGTCCGGTGGCCAGCAACTCAAGTTACTTTGACCAACTCGGCGCACAAATGGGGATTGATGGACTATTCGATAAACTCCGCAACTCGCCGGGGATGCGGAAAAATAATGCGCCTGAACCAGCCTCCACGTCCAAGGTGACGACTGCCGCCAACGATTTGCAGCAACCAACCGGTCGTATGCAGATAGACGGGCAGGTTATTAGTGACCTTGGCGGTTCCGGTGCCAAGCCGACAATGCAGTTGGCTGATAATACCGTTTCACTTGATGGTGAAACGAAGCGGCTGTTTGCGCAGATGACCTCATTGCTTGCCAGGATTGAAGAGCACACCAAAGACTCGGCGAAAGGCCAGGGAACTGTCGTAAAGGTCAGCACGCCTCAGCCGGGCGTTATGCGCACGGTACCACTGTCAATTGATGATCCGTTGATGAATGACTACGCGAGAGTTGATTGATGGCCAACAATAACGAAATTGATCCTTTGCTGACGCTGGAGTTATCCGGCGTAAAAACGTATGAGTCCCAGGAGGAGGCCTGGGGCGCTCGTTTATATGAGTGGCTAAACACTTATCAGGGTGAGGTATACGGAGATCCGTCATGGGGCAATGTTTTACCGCAGTTTAAACACGAACCGACCAACTTGTCGCATGTTCAAATTGCGGTTGAGGCAATGCTGTTGCAAAAACTGACGGTAGATTTACCTGACATACCGATTTCTGGCTTGTCAGTAGCCGAGGGAGATGCTTTTGATAAGTTGAAAATATCCATTCGTATCAGGGATATAACTATCACACAGGACGTGGTGCTATGAGTAAAACAACACCGACTAAAGACAGTATTCGTGCAGAGTTTGAAGAGCTTGTCGAGAAAGATTCATTCTGGTCGAAGTTTGTCGGCTCTCAATTTGTCTCGATGCTGACATTGTTTATTACCCAGATTGTCTACAGGTGCTTTCAGTATGCCGATGCGGCGCTGGCTGAAGGCTTTATATCGACCGCGACGCGGCGTTCCTCTATCCTGGCAGCGGCAGAAACGAATAGTTACGTTGGTACCAAGCCAACACCGTCATCGGGGATGATTGAGATCACCGCCACAAGTGAAGATGCCCCAGCGGTAATCCCCAAAAACATGCCTTTAATATCTGACGACCAGTACCCTTACATGACTATGGATGTATGCAGGTTGGTTGACGGCACCGGTACGGTAGAAGTGGCACAGTTGGAAATCCAGGAGGTGACATATACCGTTACGGCAGCCAAAGAATTTCTGGAAGTCGTGTTATCAAAGGCTCTTACTGCTGTCTGCTATAAGCTGGAAGTATTCGTGACGACCGATGGTAAGACCACGCAGTGGTCTTCCAGCACTATGTTCCGGTTAGCCGGTAGTAAAAGCCAGGTCTACGTTGAGTTTTATAAACCATCCGAGCAGTTGGGGGTTCGATTCGGCGATGGGCTAATTGGGCAAATACCGCCAGAAGGTTCGACAATTACGCTTAAGGTATGGTGCACCAACGGCGATATAACCCTGGTTGCTGGCCAAAACCTGACGCCTGTCGATTCTGCGGCTAATTTAGCTAATTTGATTTCAGTTAAGACAACGACACCTATAACCGCAGGTACCGATGCTGAAACAACGGAGATCACACGTAACCGTGCACAATATTACCTTGCCTATGATGATCAGGTCGTATGGGGCGGGGACTATACGTATTTTCTGGTTCGTAACATCCCGGGGCTGTCCTGGGTAAAGGCATGGGGCGAAGGCCAGCAAGAGAAATTAGATGGTGCTTATAATGTTCAGAATATCAATAAGATATTTATTTCAGGATGGCATCCAAATAAAAGCCAGTCAGAGCTTGAAGAAATGATCCTGACTGCCTTTAAGAAGGTACCGAATGAACTGAACAAGAAATTCTCTTATAAAGAGGTCAGAAAACTACCATTTAAGATAACCATCACCGGGCGGATATCGGCAAGCCTGACTATTGAGAACGTGACTGATGAGTTGAAGTCGGCACTGGAAACAAAATTTGGGCGCGACTCAAATTTCTTTGATCCGAACGGTGTCGGCAAGTACATCCTGATCAAGAAAAAAGACGTTTGGGCATTTATCGAAACGCTGGGTTATTTCCGCGACTTTTATCTGGAATTTGTCGAGTGGAATGAGTCCAACGGCTTTTACGATTTCGTTTATCTGGATACAGAAAACTCCACCTTTAATATTTCGTATGAGGAGGAGTGATGCAACGTTCCTGGTTTAATAATCGGCTTACATCAGCTAAGCAAAAGTCATTGCTCTATAAATCATTGGCTGATTTGGTTCAGTCAATGATGGACACCTTTGTTGACCCATGGTTGGAGCGAATTACCAACCGGAAGTCTATTTTTTCCATGAGCAAGGAGGATCTGGAGACCAGGACAAATGAACTTGGCCAGTTCTTTACTATCAGAACCTCAAACTCATCTTCCGTTCCGATGTTGTTACAACAGCGGCTTGATGAGATTCACTTTAAGGGGACTGAACGCCCTATAAACCAGACAATTTACCGCGAATTTAATGGTATTTCTGTTTTATGGGATCCGATATATGCACCGGTGGACCTTGAACGTCATCCCTATGGCACAGTTCTAATACCAGAAAGCACACTGGAAACTACCGGCGGCACATTCGGTGAGATGTTTCTGACTTCCAGAGGGATGATCAGTATTCCCATAAACGACCTGGCCCGGACAATGGGTATTACTGGCACGATAGATCAGTCCGCAATTACAGAAGAAATTCTCAGAAAGTTTAATCAGTTCGTAAAGCCTCTACTGCCACTGCATATAGTGTTTGATGGGCTTACGCTCTATTTGTCGGTTGTTGTGAATGAACAGGCCGACATGATCACTTTGAACGAGATTTCTGATACCGAAAAAGCGTACTGCTGGTTTGAAACTTCGGATACAACTTCGCTTACTGGAGTTACGTCGATTAGCGCCCCGATCACCGCAACGCCTGGTGGCACTATTGTGAAAGCGACACCTACGTTTGATCGCACACGCGCAGATGATTTGTTGCTGGATAGCGACGCCTGACAATCACCCCGTCCGCAGGGCGGGGTGACAAGTTACTTCTCTTACAATGAGGCTTCACAACATTGATTAGGGAAAATCATGTCTGACGTCTCAACAAACCTCTATAAGAGTCAGTTGTTGGACTATTACTATCAGCGGCGCGCTGAATCGTCCATTAACAAAGGCTCTCGATTTTTAATCAGCAAGGCCGTTTTCGGTACCAGTTCACTGGTTACTAAGAAAGGAGATGGCACTTATGAGATTGGAGAACTGCCAAAGGCTTTCGAGCTGGCAGAACTGACCAGTAAATTTTGCACCATCAACCTCGTCCCAACCTACTCAGGCGGGATAATTACTGTCCGAATGGACCTTGATCAAAGCCAGTTGCAGAAAGGGAAAAACTACCCATTCAACACTCTGGTTGTTCTGGATAACGAGAACAAGCCAATCGCCATTATTTGTGTCCAGGAAGACTCGCTGTATGTGGGCAAAACATATACCGCAGTTATGGCCATAAACACGACTACAGCATAAGGATATGCTTGATGAATGACGTTACAGTTGTCACATCGGTTACTTACCCATCACCCGAGTCGTTGGCTCTGGTGGCTGATGTGCAATACCACGAACCATATCTGTCAGCCGCGCTAAACCGAAAATTCAGGGGAATTGTTGACCCTGGATTTTATGCCGGTTTTTTTCCTAAGCCTGGCGGTGGGATGAACCTGTTAATCACCTCAGTGGATGGTGATAAAACCGCTGGCGCGGCGTCAGTGAATATTGGTGAATTCTACCAGGTAACTATTCAGCAGCGTAAGGATATTTCTCTTGCACTTAGCGCAGGTAAGAAATATGCAATTGTGCTGAAGGGAAGATACCTCCTTGGAGAAGATTCTTATCAGGTTAATACCGCGTCACATATTCATGCGGCTGAATTTGTTGCCAGAACCTATACCGATTCATATCAGTTAGGAGATGGGGAACTGCTTGTTTGTACGGTGAATATCCCTGCTGGCGTATCTGCTATTACTAAGGAAATGATAGATGTATCCGACCGCATCGATCTCGCGATAGGCATTGAAATTTCCGACTCTGTAACCAGTACCAGAAGTGATGTCGCTGCAAGTTCGCTGGCGGTTAAAAAAGCCTACGATCTGGCTAAAAGCAAGTATACGGCGCAGGATGCAAGCACAACACAAAAGGGATTAGTTCAGCTCAGTAGCGCAACTAACAGCGACAGCGAAACAATGGCGGCTACCCCTAAAGCCGTTAAGTCTGTAAAAGAGCTGGCTGATACCAAAGCGCCAATAGAAAGCCCGAGTCTGACAGGAACGCCAACCGCGCCGACGGCAGCGCAAGGTACAAACAGCACGCAGATCGCAAATACAGCCTTTGTTAAGGCAGCTATAACGGCACTTATCAACGGTGCACCTGGCACACTGGATACGCTTAAAGAAATAGCGGCTGCGATCAATAACGACCCGAATTTCAGCACAACTATCAACAATGCTCTGGCTCTTAAAGCTCCTTTAGCAAGTCCTGCATTAACGGGAATACCTACTGCGCCTACCGCTGCACAGGGTACGAATAACACTCAGATTGCTACGACCGCTTATGTAAGAGCTGCTATCTCTGCATTGGTCGGCTCATCACCTGAAGCTCTTGATACCCTGAATGAGCTTGCAGCAGCACTGGGCAATGACCCGAACTTTGCGACAACAATGACAAATGCGCTGGCAGGCAAACAGCCACTTGATGCAACTTTAACCGCGCTTGCTGGTCTTGCGACAGGCGCAAATAAATTGCCGTACTTTACCGGTACAGACACTGTTTCCCAGACTGATTTAACGTCAGTCGGTCGCGATATCCTGGCTAAAACAAGCACACTGGCTGTTATCCAATACCTTGGTTTAAGAGAAATCGGAACCAGCGGCGAAAAGATCCCCCTGTTGAGCACAGCTAATACCTGGAGTTCTCAACAGACTTTCAAAGGTAAGACAGCGTTTTCAGCCGCTGCTACATTCAGTGCCGGGATAGCAGGAGCAATCGATCCGGAAGACATTGGCGGCCAGACGGTTGATCTTAACAACCTGACCATCAGGTCAGATGTCGGGGCAATTAAATATTATTATTGTCCAACCATTGGAGGTGGTGCAAAGATTACCAACAAGCCTGACGGCGTAAACGGTAACTTTTTGCTCCGTGTAGAGTCGACTCGCAAAGTTTCTGCTTCGGATTATGCGAACATGCAAACGCTGATCAGCAACGACACAAAACGTATATACGTTCGCTTTGTTGTTGATGGAAGCTGGGCAGCGTGGAGTCAGGTTGTTGTTTCCGGATGGGGTCAGGATGTAAGTGTTAAGTCTCTTAGTGCCGTGGCTCTTAGTGGATCTTTGACAGGTAATGCATCCACCGCCACAAAACTGCAAACAGCACGCACAATAGGCGGAGTGTCATTCGATGGTAGTGCCAATATCGACCTGCCAGGTGTGAATAAAGCAGGTAATCAGAGCACTACCGGCAATGCTGCAACTGCAACAAAACTGCAAACAGCACGCACAATCAACGGTGTTAAGTTTGATGGTTCTGCGAACATTTCGATACCAACAATTGCGTCCAGAGGGCGTGTTACTGCGCTCACCGATACAACACAAGGTGCTTCTACTGGATTGCAGATGTATGAGGCGTACAACAATAGCTACCCGACCGCGTATGGCAACGTATTGCACATGAAAGGTGCGAGTGCTGCTGGTGAGGGCGAGTTGCTTATTGGCTGGAGTGGTACGAGCGGTGCACATGCGCCGGTTTTCATTCGCTCCCGAAGAGATCACACTGATGCGGCATGGTCAGCGTGGGCGCAGGTATATACATCAAGGGACTCCATTCCTGGTGTGAATGCCACTGGCAATCAGAATACAACTGGCAATGCAGCAACTGCTACAAAACTACAGACGGCAAGAACTATCGGCGGAGTTAGCTTTGATGGTACTGCGAATATTAATTTACCTGGTGTTAACGTTGCGGGTAATCAGAATACATCCGGTAACGCGGCTACAGCGACCAAGTTACAAACCGCTAGAACTATAAATGGGGTGTCGTTTGACGGTTCTAAAAACATTGAGCTAACTCCAAGGTCTATAGGCACGATCAACTCAACAACAATGTCTTTTAGCGGTGGTGCTGGATGGTTCAAGCTGGCAACTGTAACCATGCCACAGTCCAGTTCCGTAGTTTACATAAGCCTGATTGGTAGTTCTGGATATAATGTTAACTCCCCTATGCAGGCTGGTATATCTGAACTTGTTCTTCGAGCGGGAAATGGGAATCCAAAAGGTCTTACTGGTGCGTTATGGCGACGGACATCGGTTGGATTTACTAATTTTGCATGGGTGAATACATCCGGTGATACCTATGATGTTTATGTTGAAATAGGTAATTACGCCACGGGTGTAAATATCCAGTGGGATTATACCAGTAACGCCAGCGTAACGATTCATACATCACCATCTTATACAGCGAATAAACCAACAGGCCTGACAGATGGAACTGTATATGTAATTTACAGTTCGCACATTAAACCGACCGCCACGGATGTCGGCGCATTACCAATAACCGGAGGAAATCTCAACGGCGGTTTAACGGCTACTGGTGAGATCATTTCAAAATCGGCGAATGGTCTGCGCATTGCCTACGGAAACTACGGATTCTTTATCCGAAACGATGGTTTAAGCACATACTTCATGTTGACCAATTCGGGTAACAGCCTGGGAACCTATAATAATTTAAGGCCGCTTATCATTAACAATGCCAATGGTACTGTTACGATCGGTAATGGACTCAATGTTACTGGCGGCATCAATGGTAGTTTGAACGGTAATGCTGCAACTGCAACAAAACTGCAAACAGTACGCACAATAGGCGGGGTGTCATTTGATGGTAGTGCCAATATCGACCTGCCGGGCGTGAATAAAACAGGTAATCAGAGCACTACCGGCAATGCAGCAACAGCAACTAAACTACAGACTGCACGCACTATCAACGGAGTTAAGTTAGATGGTTCTGCAA
>SKEE01002137.1_pt1 | contig 14117 bp, 9 predicted proteins | sample 4826661 | NCBI WGS metagenome assembly SKEE01 (sample SAMN11008817, study PRJNA524170) | human gut metagenome | biome: Human fecal sample; material: Feces; isolation source: fecal sample from pouch patient p20 | host: Homo sapiens | place: Israel: Tel-Aviv | collected 2016-11-14
CCTGGGCGTAGAACAGGTGGCAATGCACAGGCACTAAATTGCAATATTGAGACGTAACCACATAAGGTCCGAAGGTTCAGTCAGACCATACAGAATAAGCAGATACTGTGAAATTTTATACTTCATTCGCTCCGCCGCCTATTGCCAGACCTGCGAGCAAAACTCGCGTGCTTTGCACGCTCAGACAATGCTCTCCGGTCTGGCGCTATGCTCGCGCACGAGGAAAATTCCAATGTGCCGCTCATTCTGTATGGTGTGCCCGGAACTTCTGCTGTACTGGCTATGCCAGGATAATAAACAACGCAGTCAGAACGTTACTGACGAAAGCCTGTAAATTCGGCTTTTATCTGATAGTAGCGTTCTGGCTGCGTTTTATTTTATGATAGAGTTATACGGGGTGTAGTCAATATTTTTTTGTAGCGGAGCCGATACAGCAGGAAGTGAATGAGACCGCTTTCCGGGATTTTCAGCATATCAGGTGTTTGCATCTTGAACACACGTGTACGAATGCAGCGGATGTAGTCCGATGCAGGCGAACGTGTGTTGTGAGAGCAAGCAAACAACGATATGTGAAAATAGAGGAAGGTGGTCTCATTCTCTTCCGGACCTTTATTCGTTCCGTCCTATAATTGTTATTGTGGTTCTGGCTTGCGTTGGCGGCGAAAATCTCCTACAATAGGAAGAAGGAGAATCTTGCAAATTGTACATGAGGTGGAATTTTATGAATCGGAATGGATGTTACATTGACCTTCACGCCCATCTGGACGGAAGTGTTACCGTAGATATCGCGAAAAAACTGGCGGCGCTGCAGAACATTGCGCTGCCAACGGACAATGACGAGGAGCTTCTGGCACTGCTTTCCGTGCCGGATTCCTGCGAGAGCTTAAATGACTTTCTGCAGTGCTTTGAACTGCCGGGACGCCTGATGCAGACGCCGGAGGGACTGCAGAATGCAGTGACCCTGGTGCTGGAAAATATGGCACAGGACGGCGTGATCTATGCGGAGCTGCGCTTTGCGCCGCAGTTTCATACCCTTGGCGGCATGACCCAGGAGCAGGCGGTGCAGGCGGCAGTTGCAGGACTGAAAAATGCTCCGATTCCGGGCAATCTGATTCTGTGCTGCATGCGCGGCGAGGGCAATGAAAAGGCAAATGAGGAGACCCTGGCACTGGCGAAGAAATACCTGGTGAAGGACCACGGTGTAACAGCCATGGATCTGGCCGGAGCGGAGGCGCTGTTTCCGACTGTGAATTATCTTGGCTTGTTCGAAGAAGCGAAAGAGGCCGGAATTCCGTACACGATACATGCCGGGGAGGCAGACGGACCGGAGAGCGTGCGGACAGCTATCCAGACTGGAACAAAACGCATCGGCCACGGGGTACGCAGCATGGAGGATGAAGCTGTGATGGAGCTGATTCGGGAAAAGGGCATCACCCTGGAAATGTGTCCCACCAGTAACCGCCAGACCCACGCCATTCTGGATATGAAGCAGTATCCGCTGGTGCGCTTTTTAGAGAGCGGCATCCGCGTGACCGTGAATACTGATGATATGGGCATTGAGCGTACCTGCCTGTCAAAGGAATTTGACTATCTGAAACGGGAGTTTGGACTGACTGAAGAACAGCAGAAGCAGGTGGTGCTGAACGCGGCGGACGCAGCCTTTGCCAGTGAAGAGACAAAAAAGATGTTGCGGGAGAAGATTTTGAAAGTCTATGGAGCATCCTTATGATAAATCGCGAAGACATGCTGGAACTGACCCGGCGCATGACACCGGCCCGCTCCTCTGTGGGGCGGATTGCCGGTGCTTATTTTGATGAAGAGGGTTATGTGGATGGAACCTTCAATACGAATTTTTTAAAGCTGTCCACACCGGAGCGCACAAAGAATTTAAACCTTGCAAAGACGGTGCTATTTTCCACTACCAACGAACAGCTGCGGGAATACCGCATCCCGGACAGCGCAAGAAAGCCGGGCGGCCTGTGGCAGCTTCTGAATGCCATCAAGCGGGATGGCATGAAAAATGACGCGTCCCTGGATCTGTTTTATGAGGTATTCGGTGAGCATTTTCAGCCAGGATATCCGTATGCGGTCTTTCTGTTTCATGGCCGGTATGATGTGCCGGTGAAGGGTACCGACAAGGAATGGCAGGAAGGATCGGAGGAGATTTACGAGTACCTGATCCTGACGGTCAGTCCGCTGACCGGAGAGTACGAACCGGGAGAGCCGGAGTTTGGTTTTCTGTATCCGGCCTTTAAGGAGCGGGGAGCGGCGATGAATTTTGTGAATATTTTTGAGAAAAATCCGGCACGGGTACACCGGGAACTAGGCGCCTGGATGCTGCAGGGATGAGACAGATGAACGGAATGAGATAGATGAGTGGGAAGAGAGACAGCGGAGCAATGAAAGCAGCACAGGCGGTGCGGATTCTGGCATTGGCAGCAGAGGATGATTTTGAAGCCGCAAAGAAAAAATACCGGAAGCTGATGGGACAGTTCCACCCGGACTCAGCTGGCGCAGAGGAGCCGGAGCATGTGCGGCAGGAATATGTAAGACGTTCTCAGGAAATCAATGAGGCGTACCGGGTGATCCGGGAAGTCTGGGAGAGCGGCGAATGGGAGCGGCTGCGGAGCGTATGTCTGGAAATGACAGAAGATTCGGTATCTGGGCGAAGCCGATCCAATACTTCCGGCATGTGGGGCAGTGGGCAGAGCCGCAGCAGACGTGCAGCAAAAAAACCATCCTGGCGCCCTTATCAGAATAGCAAAGAAAATGAAGCTGCTTTCTGCGAGCGCAACATCTACTGTCATTACAGTATGAAGACAGAATCAGAGACTCCTCTCTATTACAAAGCCGCCCGGGGCCGGTATTACTGGAACCCGGAGGAGGAAGCGTTCTCGCTGTTTCTTACCAGCCTTCACCATGCATCGAAGGAACTGCTGGAGCAGGCGGAGGAGCAGTGGATGGCATCTGGTGGTCATGGCAGAGCTGGAATAAATTCCAGAAGCTGCCGGGAGCGGCAGGAGAGCGGCGACTTCAGTGCCGAGGAACGTTTTTCCCGTCAGGCCCGTCTGGTGCAGCTGTTAGCCGGGCAGTTTCTGCATCCGGTGGAGACCCTGCAAAAGTTATCCGAACCGGTACAGACCGATCAAAACGGCAGGTCCATTTATCATTTCCAGGCATCTCTCGGCAGCGGTCCTTATGGAACTTACGGGAAACATGTGGCGGCATTAAAAGCTGGAGACTGGCTGTTCCCGGAAGCCTTTCAGGGCAGTAAGATCATGGTTAAGACGGAAGATGGGAAAAGCCTCGGGCATCTCTCTTTTTCGGAAGACTGGCTGTATTTCTGTCTGATTCCTCTTTTAAAGAAGCGCCATGGACAGATCAAGATGGTGGTGCGTCAGGTCCAGAACGGAAGAAAAAATGGCAGGCGTCAGCCGGTAGCAGATATTGACCTGTATTTCCGTATGGAAGCGGGCGCCTCGTGGCATGCTGATAGTGATGAGAATCTGGAAATCGCGAAGATTCTGAGTTTGTGATTGGAAGAGGTTGGATTGCAAATGAAATTTTGCGTGAGTTCAGGATGAAATGTGAAAATGGAGCGTGATGATAAGATATGAAGAAACGGGATTTTTACCTGCCGTCCAGTGATGGAAAGTCCAGGCTGCATTGTGTGGAGTGGCTGCCGGAACCTGCAGGGCGTGTTGCGAATTCTTCGGAGCGCGCGGATTTGCCAGAAGGAAAGCCGGATCCGGCAGTACAGAAATCCAGGGCGAAAATCAAACTCTGGGTCCAGCTTGTTCATGGCATGAATGAGCATATGGGCCGCTACGGGGAATTTGCCTCTTTTCTGGCCGAACACGGCATTGCCGTGATCGGACATGACTGCCTTGGCCATGGATCGACTGCTGCTTATGGAGCAACGGAACTTTCAAAAGAAGACCGAGGCTTTTTTGCAGCGGAAAATGGCGGAGCTTTTCTGCTGCGCGATATGCGCCGGGTGGCCAGTTATGGCGCAAAACGCTATCCGAATGCAAAACACATTATGCTTGGCCACAGCATGGGTTCATTTTTGACCCGGCGTTATCTTTCGGCATATCCGGGAAAAGAACCAGACGGAGTTATCCTTCTGGGAACCGGTTTTCCGGCTCCACCGCTGGTGTTTACCGGCGAAATGCTGGCCTCTTTATTTGGAAAACGGAAGGGAAAGCATTACCGGAGCCGTCTGCTCTATGAGCTTTCTATCGGAAACTATAACCGGAAATTCCAGCCGGTGCGCACGGACTATGACTGGCTTACCAGAGATGAGCGGTATGTGGACCGCTTTTTGAATAATCCGCGCTGTGATTTTATTTTTACTGTCGGTGCTTACCGCGATTTTTTCTATGAGATTCGCGCGGCCGAGGAGGCAGAAATGGTGGGCTATATGCCAACAGGCATTCCGTATCTGATCCTGTCCGGAGACAAGGATCCGGTGGGAGAGAATGGGAAAGGCGTGAAAAAGCTTGCCGCCCTGTATCGAAAGGTAGGCGTGCAGGATATCACAATGAAGCTGTATCCCGGTGCGCGCCATGAAGTGCTCAATGAGGTGAACCGGGAAGAGGTATTTGAGGATATCCTAAGGTGGCTGACAGAAAAATATAACATCATGTTTTAAAGCCGGCACATGCGCAGTTCTGTCCGTTTGCATACTCAGGATGCCTTCTGTCCGGGCTGATTTTTCATCCACACAAAGGCAATGGCGCAGATCAGTACAGAAAGCAGGGATCCTGCCGGAGCAGCACAGCCCATGGGAAACAGGTTGTCCGGATAGTATTTTGATGCCAGATAAGCCAGCGGAATACGGGCACAGACAACGGAAAGAATGTTGTGTAAAAAGGAGATTCCGGAAACTCCGTAAGCACAGAAATATCCGCTGAAACAGAAGTGGATTCCGGCAAAAACGCAGTCCCAGATATAACTGTGCAGGTACTGGCTGCCCAGACGGATGACATCGGCATTGCCTGAAAAAAGGCTGACAATATGGTGTCCGGTAAACTGCATGAGAATGGAAATCACAATACCATAGGACACCGCAATGGTGGTGGCACAGGCCAGTGTCTGGCTTGCCCGATCGTGCTTTCCGGCACCAATATTCTGTGCGCACAGGGCTGAAACGGTAGACAGCATAGAGGACGGAACCAGAAAAAACAGGCTGATCATTTTTTCCACAATGCCAACTGCAGCAGCGTCATTTAAGCCGCGCCGGTTGGCAATAATGGTGATGACAATGAAGGCAATCTGGATAAATCCGTCCTGCATGGCGATCGGAAATCCGATTTTTAAGAGACCGCCCATCATGCTTCGGGCCGGTTTTAAATCTGCAAAATGAAATTCCGGGATCATGCGTTTGCGACAGATTATGGTCAGGGAAATCAGCACGCTGATGGTCTGGGACAGGGTGGTGCCAAGTGCCGCGCCTGCGGGACCAAGCTTCAGCACGCCGATGAACAGATAATCCAGGGCAATATTAAAAGCACAGGCAATCGCAATGAAAAACATAGGACTCTTCGAGTCTCCTATGCCGCGGAAAATGGAGCTGATGATGTTGTAGGCTGTGATAAACGGGATACCGAGAAAACAGATGGTCAGGTAGCTGATGGTACTGCTGACAGCTTCCTCCGGGGTGGACATGACAGCCACAATGGGTTTTACAAAACAGAGCAGGATTGCGGTCAGAGCAACGGACAGCAGCATGAACAAAGATGCCGTGTTGCCGACGGCCAGGTTCACCTGCCTGCGGTCCTGCGCGCCCACTGCACGTCCGGTCATAACCGTGGTGCCCATAGCCAGCCCTACGATCATGACGGTAAGCATGTGCATGACCTGACTGCCGATAGAGACAGCGGTGGTGCTGTCTACAGAGTTAAACTGTCCGATGATGAGCAGATCTGCGGTGCCGTACAGGGTCTGTAAAAAATAGGAAAGAAAGTATGGCAGTGAGAAAGAGAAAATGGTTTTTGGGATACTGCAGGTAGTCAAATTGCGTTCCATTTGTATAGCTCCTTATCGTTCGATTCTGATTTGATTATACTGGGAAAAAAGGATTAAGTCCATTATAATATCAGAACGGTAAAACGAAATCCAGTTGACAGTTTTTCCCTCATGCCGTAAACTATCCTACGGAATAAGTGTCGGCCGTTCGGGGCCGGTGAAAAGGGAAACGGGTGTGAGTCCCGTGCGGTGCCGCCGCTGTAAGCGCATGAAGGGCAGTCTGGATTTCACTGTTTTATATGAAAAATGGGAAGAAACCAGACAATATTGCCGCGCAAGCCAGAAGACCTGCTTTTTCCGCTTTTGCTGTCACGGTCCATGACAAGGCAAGGGAAACAAGGGCGTAGTCTGCCCTGGATGCAAAAATACGGTGCATCATCCGGCTTACTTTTAATAAGCCGGATGGTGCTTTTATTTTGCCAATATGTGTCGCAGGCCACATTTTTGCATCGCGTTCCTGCATGGGTGATACGAAAAAAATTTCAACATCAGGAGGAAAACAATTATGAGAAACAAGAAACTGGTAATCTTAACTATGGCTGCCTGCATAACTGCAGGTCTGGCAGCCGGATGCGGCGCAAAGAGCGCAGATATCGCAACAACAGCTGCAGCGGCAGCAGAGAGCACCGCAGCAGAGCCTGCGGAGAGCAGCGCGGAGGTGACGGAAGCAGCTGGCGATTCCACCGCAGATGAGGCATATGAGCCGGTTACCATTACCTTAAACCTGGAGCGTTCCGGTCTGGGTGAGAACGTAGAATATACCTTCACCGAGAAGCCGTCCGCAGTGGTTGCTTCCGGCGATCAGATGGCAGATTTCTTCTTTGATCTCGGTCTGGAAGACCAGATGGCCGGTTACACCAAGGGAAGCTGCTGGAGCACCGTTTCCCAGTATCCGGCAAGAGATAAGGTGCCGCAGCTGTTAGAGGCAGGAAAGGGCATATCCAATCTTTCCAAAGAGGAGCTGGTGGCAACCGGATGTGATTTCCTGATGGGCTGGGATTCTGTATTTTCCGATAAAAACTTTGGAAAAGAGTTCTGTGATGCCAACGGAATCGCAATGTATTTCCCCTATGTATGCTCGGATAAGGCAACCTTTGAGGAGCTGTACAAAGACTATGAGACACTTGGAAAAATCTTTAAAGTAGAGGATGTGGCATCTGAGAAGATCCAGGCTATGAAGGATACGCTTCAGGAAGTAAAAGACACGCTGGGTGATGATGTTTACCAGAATCCGGTGACTGTTTTTGCATACGATTCCGGTGAGGATGCCCCGTTTACCGCATGTCAGGGTATGCCGGGTGATATCATCAAGCGGGCTGGCGGTATCTCTATTTTCGATGACATTGAGGCTGGATGGGCTACTCCGTCCTGGGAGGAAGTGGTAGAGCGTGACCCGGATGTAATTCTGATCCTGGACTATACCGGTGACATTTCTGAAAAGAAAAATTTCCTGGAGACCAACGAGTTTACCAAAGATTTAAGAGCAGTCAAAGAGGGAAAAATCTATTCCGCATGCTGCAGTGATATGCAGGGTTCTGCAGGTTCTGCAGAGGCAGTCAGAGAAATCGCAAAGCAGCTGTATCCGGATAAGTTCTAATCAGAAACTATTGGAATATGAGGAATTTCCTGCATGGGAAGTCCCTGTTTTTGGAGAAAACATGAAATCAGAAATCAGTAAAAAAAGTGACCGGGAAACTGGACGTTTTATAGGTACACTTCTGATGGTTCTGCTTCTGATCGCGGCAGTAACGACCATCTCCGTGACCCTGGGCGCCATCCATGTGTCACCGGATGAGATCGTAAAGATCCTGGCAAATAAGACATCCGGAAAGCATATTTTTGCGGTGTCCTGGGAGCAGAAAACAGAAAATATCATCTGGAATATCCGTTTTCCGAGGGTTATCATGGCATTTATTGTGGGAGCAGGCCTATCTCTTTGCGGTGTGCTGATGCAGGCACTCACAAAAAATCCACTGGCAGATCCCTATGTGCTGGGAATTTCTTCCGGTGCCTCTGCCGGAGCAGTCAGCGTCATCATTCTCGGCCTGTTCAGCTTTATGGGCGGTTATTCCGTGATTTTTGGTGCGACGCTGGGTGCGGCTGTGGCCATCAGCCTTTCTCTGAGTATTGCGTCTGTAAAAGGGAGGATTACCTCTACCCAGCTGGTGCTGGCCGGAATTGCCACTTCCGCCTTGTTCTCCGCACTGACGAATCTGATCGTTTACGGGTTTAACAATGGTTCCGATAAGACCAAGATGGCGCTTTACTGGATGGTAGGCTCCTTAAGCGGAGCTACCTGGAGCCGGGTAAAATATGTGTTCATCGTGTCTGTTGTTATGATGGCAGTGATTCTGTTATTTGCGCGGGAGCTGGACATTCTTCTTCTGGGAGATGATGTGGCAGAGACGCTGGGAGCAGATACCAGACGCATCAAGCTGCTGATCATTCTGGCCTCTACCGTGCTGACCGGAGTGGTTGTTTCGGTCAGCGGTGTCATCGGCTTTGCAGGACTTGTGGTGCCTCATGTGATGCGTGGATTTGTGGGCTCCGGCCATAAGCATCTGATCCCAATGTCTATTCTGGGCGGTGGTCTCTTTGCCATGATCGCGGATCTGATCTCCCGCATCATCATTGCGCCGGAAGAGCTTCCGATCGGTGTCATTGCGGCATTTTTCGGAGCTCCGTTTTTCCTGTATCTGATTCGGAAAGGAAGTGTGGGCCAATGAGCTTAGCTGTAAAAAATCTGGATTATGAAATCGGAAATGAGCGGATCCTGGATCAGATTTCCCTCGAAATCAAAGAGGGGGAATTTGTTGGACTGGTTGGACCGAATGGCTGCGGCAAGTCAACACTGCTGAAGCATATCTACCGGACCTATAAGCCTAAGGGGCAGACCGTCTTTCTGGATGGGAAAGATATCATGGACCTTTCCGCTAAAAAACTGGCGGGAGAACTGGCGGTCATGGCGCAGGAAAATCAGCTGGAATTTGATTTTACCGTTCGGGATATGGTTATGTTCGGACGTTACGCCCACAAGAAATTTCTGGAGGGAGATACGGCAAAGGACCGGGAGCTTTGTGAAAAATGCCTTCGGGAAGTAGGACTGAGCGGCTATGAAACACGCTCCTATTTAAGCCTTTCCGGCGGAGAAAAACAGCGTGTCCTCCTGGCCCGGGTACTGATGCAGGAAAGCCGCTACATTGTCCTAGACGAGCCGACCAACCACCTGGATGTCAGCTATCAGTATCAGATCATGGATATTTTACGAAACCAGGATGTCACGGTATTCTCCTCCATCCATGACCTGAATCTGGCCGCGCTTTACTGTGACAGGATCATTTTTCTGTACCAGGGAAAGATTGTAGACCGCGGCACACCGGAAGAGGTGCTGACGAAAGAAAATATCCGGAAATATTTCGGAATCGAAGCACAGGTGACAAAAAATGAAGCCACCCGGAAGATGCAGATTTATTATCTGCCGGGGTGGGTGAAGGAAAAGGGCTGAGTTTGAAAAATAATAGTTGACGTAGGTTATTCAAAGGGGTATATTATAATTAGTTTTGTACCATACAAAATTACATCATAAGTTCAAATAACGATTTATTGTAAACGCCGCGTGCGCGGCTCACAGTGTGTGAAAAAGTAACTGCTATTCGGAATCAGAGTGGCAGTTTCTTTTTATATAAATATAAACAGAGATGAAGAATGTGGGAAAATAAAATTTGCTATTGGCAAAAGATATAAAGGAGAATGTATGGGAAAAGATTACTATGTAGGCATGGATGCGGGAACTGGATCTCTCGGATGGTCTGTCACGAATGAAACGTATGAAATTCAGCGTTCTCACGGCAAAGCATTATGGGGAGTCAGACTGTTTGATGCAGCGGAGACAGCAGAAGAACGCCGTGGATTTCGAACAAACAGAAGAAGGCTGGATCGCAGAAACTGGAGACTGGAACTTTTACAGGAAATTTTTGCAGAAAAAATCAATCAGGTCGATGATGGATTTTTTCTGCGCATGAAAGAAAGCCGTTATCTGCCAGAGGACAAAAGAGGCAAAGATGGAAATTGCCCGGAGCTTCCATATGCTATATTTGCAGATCATGATTATACAGACAAGAATTATCATAAGCAGTTTCCGACAATTTATCATTTGCGAAAATGGCTTATGGAAACGTCAGATACCCCCGATATTCGACTGGTCTATCTGGCGATGCATCATCTGGTAAAGCATCGGGGGCATTTCCTGTTTTCCGGGAACATCGATGAAATTCGGGAATTTCATACGGCGTTTGACGCGTTTTTAGCTCTGGTGCGCGGTGAGGAACTTGGATTCGAGAGAACTTTCGATGAAAATTGTTATCAGGAGACAGAAAGAATCCTGAAGGATGAGCATCTTACGCGTTCCATGAAGAAAAGCCATCTGGTAAAATGTCTTGATGCCGGAACTGCTGCAGAAAAGGAACTGATTGGGGCGATTTCCGGCTGTACTGTGAAATTAAGCAGTATTTTTGCAGATGGAGAACTGGATGCCTGTGCACGACCAAAATTTTCTTTTTCAGATATTTCTTATGATGAATATGCGGGAGAACTGCAGGATATTCTGGGAGAACAGTATGTGATCATTGAAAGTGCCAAGGCCGTGTATGATTGGGCCATTTTGGCCGATGTGCTTGGCTCTTATCGTTCTATTTCGGAAGCGAAAACAGCTTTATATGAGAAACATAAGAAAGATCTGCGGTACCTGAAAAAACTGGTGAAAAAGCATTTATCCGCAGAGGCATACAAGGAAATTTTTGTACGGTCGAGTGAAAAAGTTTCCAATTATCCGGCATATATCGGAATGACCAAAAAGAACGGAAAGAAAGTACCGATTCAGGGAAAACAATGTAGTCAGGGTGATCTGTACGCATATCTGAAAAAAAACGTAATTGACCGGATTAAAGATGAAAACGCAACACAATATCTGCGGGATGAAATGGAACATGGAACATTTCTTCCAAAGCTGGTATCAAAAGAAAACAGCGTCATTCCATATCAGATTCATCTGTATGAACTAAATCGCATTCTGGAGAATTTACAGGATAGAATTCCTCTTTTGAAACAGGAGGGAGAGCATATCAGGCAGATTTTTACATTCCGCATTCCGTATTACGTAGGACCGCTGAATGGAGTTCGCAAAGCTGGAAAGGAAACAAACTGGGTTTGCCGGAGGCAGGAGGGGAAAATTTATCCCTGGAATTTTTCGGAGATCATTGATACAGAGGCCAGCGCAGAACGGTTTATCCGCCGGATGACAAATAAATGTACCTATCTTCCGGCTGAGGATGTTCTTCCAAAAAATTCATTGTTATATGGAAAATTCATGGTGCTGGATGAATTGAATAATCTTCGTCTGAATGGGGAACCGATTTCCGTTGAGTTAAAACAGGCCATTTATCAGGATGTATTTAAGCGTTATCGTAAGGTAACACAGAAGAAGCTGCTTGCTTATCTGATTCGGGAAGGAATTGCAGGGAGAGAAACAGATATTACGGGAATTGATGGTGATTTTAAGAGCAGCCTTACTGCATATCATGATTTTAAGGAAAAATTATCTGGAATAGAGCTGTCTCCATCGGAAAAAGAAACGATTATTTTAAATATTACATTGTTTGGAGAAGATAAAAAGCTGCTGCAGAAAAGACTGGAAAAGTTATTCCAGGATATGACAGAGAAACAGCGTATTGCAGTCAGCAATTTATCGTACAAAGGATGGGGACGGCTGTCCGGAAAATTCCTGGAAGGCATTACAGCGCCGGATCCGGAGACAGGAGAAGTGTGGACGATCATTCGCACCATGTGGGAAACAAATGATAATCTGATGCAGGTTCTCAGCAGTAAATATCAATTTGCAGAGGCAATCGAACGGGAAAATGATACGGACGAAAAAAAGGAGATTTCTTATTGGCTGATAGAAAATCTGATGGTTTCACCGGCTGTCAGACGTCAGATCTGGCAGATGCTTCTTGTTCTGAAGGAATTATGCAAGGTTCAGGGAGCTCCGCCAAAACGGATTTTTATAGAGATGGCAAGAGAAAAAGCAGATTCCGGAAGAACACGTTCCAGAAAGAAAATGCTGATCGATTTATATAAAAAATGCAAATCTGAAGAGCGAGACTGGATCAATGAACTGGAGCAGACAGAGGATTCACGTTTGAGAAGCGATCGGTTATATCTTTACTATACGCAAAATGGACGTTGTATGTATTCGGGAGATCCTATTGAACTGAAGGATTTGTGGGACAACACGAAATATGATATTGATCACATTTATCCGCAGTCGAAAGTGATGGATGACAGTCTGGATAACCGGGTGCTTGTGAAGCGTGTTTATAATGGAGAAAAAGAGGACCGGTATCCGATTGAAAAGTCCATACGTGATGCAAGACACGGATTCTGGAAATCATTGTTGGATAAAGGATTTATCAGCAGAGAAAAATATAAACGCCTGACCAGAACAACGGAATTTGAAGAGGCAGAATTAACTGGCTTTATAGCCAGACAGCTTGTCGAAACCAGGCAGGGAACAAAGGCAGCAGCCAGCATTTTAAAACAGGTATTTCCGGATACGGATATCGTTTATGTGAAAGCTCCGGTGGTATCCCGGTTCCGTCAGGATTTCAAGTTTATAAAAGTTCGTGAGATGAATGATCTGCATCATGCAAAAGATGCTTATCTGAATATTGTAGTCGGTAATACTTATTTTGTGAAATTTACGAAAGACGCGGGCTGGTTTGTACGGAAAAATCCAGGAAGAACCTATAACTTGAAGAAGATGTTTCTTTCAGGCAAGGTAGAGCGGAATGGAGAAACAGCATGGATATCCGGAGACTGCGGAACAATTGGCACGGTGCGCCGCTTTATGGCCAAAAATAATATCATTGTGACGAGGCGTCCTTATGAGGTAACCGGTGGATTTTATGATCAGATGCTGATGAAAAAGGGCAAAGGACAGATTCCGATTAAGACAGGGGATGTACGTCTTCAGGATATTGCAAAATATGGAGGATACAATAAAGAGACAGGCGCGTATTTTGTATTGGCAGAGTCGGATGGGAAAAAGGATACCCGTATCCGTACCATAGAGTACGTTCCTGTTCGATTGAAGAAGGAACTGGGAGATGAGAAAAAGCTTTGTTCTTATCTGGAACAGAGAGGATTAAAAAATCCTAAAATTCTATTGAAAAAAATTAAAATTGATACCTTATTCAGAGTTGATGGTTTTTATATGTGGCTTTCTGGAAGAACTGGAAACCAGCTTATTTTCAAAGGAGCCAATCAGTTGATCTTATCTCAGGAAGACAGTGCAGTATTGAAGAAAATTCAGAAATTTATAACCAGAAGAAAACAGGATAAATCAGTTCAGATTTATGATACTGATGGGCTTTCAGAAGAAAATCTGAGCCATTTGTATGACACATTTTTAGAAAAATTGCGAACTACGGTCTATGCAAAACGATTAGGAACACAGGAAAAAACACTCTCTGAAAAGAAAAAAGATTTCCTGGCTCTTGGGAAAGAAGATAAATGCATTGTTTTGAATGAGATTTTGCATCTGTTCCAGTGTCAGAGTGGTTCCGCAAATCTGAAACTGATCGGAGGACCAGGAAGTGCCGGAATTCTGGTATTAAACAGTGACATCACAAAGTGTCAGGATATTTGCATTATAAATCAGTCACCGGCTGGAATTCATGAGCAGATCGTGGATCTGAAAGCATTATGAGCTGGCGCGTAGTAGTGATTTCAAAGCGGGCGAAACTGGATTATCAGTTAGGATATCTGGTGGTGCGAAATGAGAGTGTAACGAAGATTCATCTGGGAGAAATTTCTACGCTTCTGATTGAATCTACGGCAGTTTCAATTACTACAAGTCTTCTTGCAGAACTGACAAAGAAGAAAATCAAGGTGATATTCTGTGATGAAAAAAGAAACCCGTCATCGGAACTGGGTGGATATTATGGAAGTCATGATACCAGCAGTAAGGTTCGAAATCAGATTCAATGGAGCAGAAACAGTAAAGATACTGTATGGACAGAAATTGTGAC
>SKEE01002153.1_pt1 | contig 14027 bp, 14 predicted proteins | sample 4826661 | NCBI WGS metagenome assembly SKEE01 (sample SAMN11008817, study PRJNA524170) | human gut metagenome | biome: Human fecal sample; material: Feces; isolation source: fecal sample from pouch patient p20 | host: Homo sapiens | place: Israel: Tel-Aviv | collected 2016-11-14
GTTAATTATTCAGCGTCTGTGCTGTCATCGAAAGGAATTACGGCACCGTCATATTTCTCGTTGATAAAGTCTTTGATCTCATCAGATTTCAGTACATCTACAAGTGCCTGGATCTTTTCGCTGTCTCCGTTGAGCATGAACATACTATACCACGCCAGTTTAAATAACTCCAATTCATAATATCTAGTGTCAGTTATAGTTTAAAACTATATTTTTACTACTTTACCGCGGTAAATTTTATATCTCTGTTGTCCAGAAAGTTTTTTATGGCACACAGAAAGGGGACGCTGCCTGATGCAGCGCCCCAAACCATTTTACATTTCCTTTATTGGTATTTCCTCTATTATTTAAAATATTCTACACCGGATTCAAAGATCTGGATATCCTGCTCGCCATAGATATTGATTGCAACACCATCGCCACGGCGCTCGCTGTGAGCCATCTTACCAAGGATACGTCCGTCCGGGCTTGTGATACCTTCGATGTTCATGTAGGAACCGTTTACGTTCCACTCTTCGTCTACGCTGAGTTTTCCGTCCGGAGTTACATACTGAGTTGCAACCTGTCCGTTTGCAAACAGTTTCTCAAGCCATTCATCATTTGCAACGAAACGACCCTCTCCGTGGGATGCCGGGTTGCAGTAAACACCGCCAAGCTGTGCTTTCTGTAACCATGGGGATTTGTTGCTTACAACCTTGGTATAAACCATCTTGGAGATATGACGTCCAATGGTATTAAATGTCAGTGTCGGGGAATCTGCTTTCTGTCCGCAGATTTCGCCGTACGGTACAAGACCAAGTTTAATCAGCGCCTGGAAACCATTGCAGATACCAAGTGCAAGACCATCTCTCTCATTGATCAGTTTCATAACCGCTTCTTTGATCTTCGCATTCTGGAATGCAGTTGCAAAGAATTTCGCAGAACCATCCGGTTCATCACCAGCGGAGAATCCGCCAGGGAACATGATGATCTGTGCCTGATCAATGGATTTCTCAAACAGCTCTACAGAATCATGGATATCTTCTGCTGTCAGATTCTTGAATACTTTTACATCTACTTCTGCGCCTGCACGTTCAAATGCACGGGTGCTGTCATACTCGCAGTTTGTTCCAGGGAATACCGGAATAAATACGCGAGGTTTTGCAACTTTATTCTTGCATACATAGATGCTGTCTGCATGATAAAGTTTTTCTTCTCTGTCAGCAGCTTCTTTGTCGTTCTCAGCGGAAACAGTCTTGAATACTTTTTCCAGAGTACCTTTCCATGCATTTTCAGCTTCGTCTACTGTGATCACTGTGTTTCCATAAGAGAAGCTGCCGTCATCAGTTACTTCACCGATGACTGTATAAGTAATGGAAAGCTCACCAACTTTACCATCCGGAACTTCCAGAATAATGTCGCCAAATCCAGGTGCAAAGAAATCTCTCGGATCAAGGTTATGCTCGATTTTCACACCCATACCATTACCAAATGCCATCTTCGCAACTGCCGCTGCAATACCATGACGGTCAAGTGCATAAGCAGAAACAACTTTGCCATCCTGCATATCTTTATGAAGTTTCTCGTACTGATCCATGATTCCCGCATAATCCGGCAGATCATACTGATCTTTCGGTGCACGAAGCCATACCAGTTTGTTTCCTGCTTTCTTTAATTCCGGTGTGATCACATCCTGGATCTTCGCAACGTCAACTGCGAAGGATACCAGTGTCGGAGGTACATCAATATCATTGAATGTACCGGACATACTGTCCTTACCACCGATAGACGGAAGTCCAAATCCCATCTGTGCAGCATAAGCACCAAGGAGTGCTGCGAACGGCTGACTCCATCTCTTAGGATCTTCGGTCATACGGCGGAAGTATTCCTGGAATGTGAAACGGATTTTCTTATAATCACCGCCTGTAGCCACGATTCTTGCAACGGATTCTGTTACTGCATAAGCAGCTCCGTGATATGGGCTCCAGGAAGATAAGTACGGGTCAAAACCATAGCTCATCATGGTTACGGTATCTGTCCTGCCATTCTGTACCGGAACTTTTGCAACCATGGACTGAGTCTCTGTAAGCTGATATTTACCGCCGTATGGCATAAATACACTGCCTGCTCCGATAGAACCGTCGAACATTTCCACAAGTCCTTTCTGGGAGCATACGTTTAAGTCTGCCAGAGTTTCCATCCATTTTGCTTTTACATCTGCAATGTCCGGACGTTCTTCAAAGAGGTTGCCTTCTTTATTCGGGATTTCTACTTCTACTGTTGTTTCCTGATGTGCACCGTTGGTATCCAGGAATGCACGGGAAATATTTACAATCTCTTTTCCACGCCATACAAGTACCAGACGAGGATCTTCTGTAACAACTGCTACCGGAATTGCCTCCAGGTTTTCTTCATTTGCATAGCCAAGGAAAGTATCTACATCTTTCGGGTCAACTACGACTGCCATACGTTCCTGAGACTCGGAGATTGCAATCTCAGTTCCGTCAAGACCTGCATATTTCTTCGGAACTTTGTCAAGGTCTACTCTCAGACCTGCTGCCAGCTCACCGATTGCAACGGAAACACCGCCTGCACCAAAGTCATTACATTTCTTGATGATATGGCTGACTTCCTCACGGCGGAACATACGCTGGATCTTACGCTCAGTCGGAGCATTACCTTTCTGAACCTCAGCACCGCACACTTCGATGGAAGCTTCTGTATGAACTTTGGAAGAACCGGTTGCACCGCCGATACCGTCACGTCCGGTACGTCCTCCAAGTAAGATAATGATATCACCCGGATCAGAGTTCTCACGGATAACCGCACGTCTCGGAGCCGCACCCATAACTGCACCGATCTCCATACGTTTTGCAACGTAGTTTGGATGATAAACTTCTTTTACATAGCCGGTTGCAAGACCGATCTGGTTTCCGTAGGAGCTGTAGCCGTGAGCCGCGCTTCTTACCAGTTTCTTCTGCGGAAGTTTACCTTTAAGAGTTTCTTTTACAGAAACAGTCGGGTCTGCGGCACCTGTTACACGCATTGCCTGATATACATAAGTACGTCCGGAAAGCGGGTCACGGATCGCACCGCCGAGGCAGGTAGCTGCACCACCAAATGGCTCGATTTCAGTCGGATGGTTATGTGTCTCATTCTTGAAGTTGATCAGCCATTCTTCTTCCTTGCCGTCTACGTCTACAGGAACTACGATACTGCAGGCATTGATCTCATCGGATTCTTCCTGATCCGCAAGTTTGCCTTCTGCTTTGAGTTTCTTCATTGCCATAAGAGCAAGATCCATCAGGCAGACAAATTTGTCTTTGCGGCCTTTGTAAAGTTCTTCTCTGTCAGCAAGATATTTATTATAGGTATCTACGATCGGTGCCTTGTAATCACCTTCGTCGAATTTTATGTCTGTCAGTTCTGTGGAGAATGTTGTGTGACGGCAGTGGTCGGACCAGTAGGTATCCAGTACACGGATCTCTGTCATGGATGGATCACGTTTCTCTTCTCCGTTGAAATAATGCTGGATATGCTGGAAATCCTTGAATGTCATGGCCAGATTTAAAGAGTCATAGAGTGCCTTTAATTCTGCTTCCGGCATGTCCTTGAATCCGTCAAAAATCTTCACATCTTCCGGTTCCGGGAATACAGTTACCAGAGTTTCCGGTTTCTGAAGTCCTGTCTCACGGGAGTCTACCGGGTTGATGCAGTGATGTTTGACGGCATCAAATTCCTCATCTGTGATGGTTCCTTCGATCACGTATGTTGTCGCGGAACGGATGATCGGCTGTGCGTTCTCATCCAGGAACTGTACACACTGAACAGCAGAATCTGCTCTCTGGTCAAACTGTCCCGGTAAAAATTCTACAGAGAAGATGCGGGAGCCTTCTGCGGACTCAAAATTCTCCAGATATAAATCATCTACAGGTGGCTCTGCAAAAACAGTTTTGCATGCTTTATCAAAAACTTCATCAGAAATATTCTCTACATCATAACGGATCAGCACACGGACTGCTGTTACGGATTTGATTCCCAGATAGCTGCTGATCTCATGTTTTAATTCCTTTGCCTGTACAGCGAAGGCCGGTTTCTTTTCTACATAGACACGTTTTACGTTACTCATAATAAATAGAAACTCCTTTCTTCTGTGTATCGTACTTTTATATTCTCGGTACATCAACTTCCACAATCATTCCTGCTGCTTCTGCCTGTAAAGCAGATGGCATAACTTGAACTTTTGCTTCCTATATAGTATCATAAGAAATATCATTAGTAAAATTAATATATCTTATATTTTTTATTAATACTGCTAATTAATATCTGTTTTTCACACGATAAATAAAATATAACACCATTTGCTGCACCGACAATATCGTTGGCAGAATCGTTAATGAAAGGAGTTCCATCATGGATATCAATCTGGAATTATACAAAGTTTTCTATTATGTTGCCACCACCCTGAGTTTCTCAGAGGCTTCCCGTCAGCTCTTCATTTCCCAGTCAGCAGTCAGCCAGTCTATCAAGACGCTTGAAAAGAAATTAAACCATCCTCTTTTTATCCGAAGTACAAAGAAAGTACTGCTGACTCCGGAAGGGGAACTTCTGCTTCAGCATGTAAAACCCGCCCTGCAGCTTCTGGATGAAGGCGAATCCCTTCTGTCCGGAGACAATCTGCTGAAAGGTCAGCTTCGCATTGCAGCCAGCGATACGATCTGCCGGTATTTTCTCATCGATTATCTGCAAAAATTTCACCAGACTTATCCTGATGTCCGGATCAAGGTAACAAACAGCACCTCAATTGGCTGTGTAGAACTTCTGGAAAAAGGTCAGGCGGATCTGATCGTATGCAATTATCCCAACTCCAGACTTGGCAGTCATTTTCAGACCCGTGTCTTAAAAGAATTTCAGGATGTCTTTGTTGCCAACACGGATTATTTTCCCGTACACACGGTCCAGACCGAACTTACAGAACTGCTGAAATATCCCATCCTGATGCTCTCCCAGAAAAGTACGACCAGCGAATATCTGCACGAAGCCTTTACCGCCCACAATCTCAAACTCCTGCCCGAAGTAGAATTAAACAGTAATGACCTGCTTCTGGACCTGGCGCGGATCGGGCTTGGCATCGCCTGTGTCCCTGACTATATGCTGAAAGAAAATGATCAGCTCACACCGCTGATACTGAAAGAGCCGCTGCCCGGACGCCAGCTTGTACTTGCACAGCATGACAGCCTGACTGTTTCACAGGCTGCGGAACGTTTTATCGAAATATTCGCAAATATCTGATTTCCTGCTGATATGATAGATAATATATCAATACATCCGCAGCATCAGCAACATCGGCAGGCAGTTTCGCAGCATATATCATTTCCCGGAACATTAAAACTTATTTTTCGTAAAATAAAAAAGAAGTTTTCACCCAGTCCTGGATCAAAGAGAATCCCTGATCCTGTTTTACTCTGAATGAAAACTTCTTATTTACGCCAGACAATATCTTTTACACCAGACAATATCCGGTTATTGTTTCCTGATCTTATTTCGGCATAACTGTCAGTGCATCTGTAATGTACTGATTGTCAATAGCTGCGAAAAATCCGCCGTCTGCTTTTGTTGCATAGTCTACATCGATCGGCATTTTTCCAACTACCGGAACTTTCAGCTCGGCTGCAATCTCATCGATATGACTCTCGCCAAATACTTTGATCTGCTTGCCGCAGTCCGGACATTTCACATAGCTGTAGTTCTCAACGATACCAAGTACCGGAATCTTCATCATTTCGGCCATGTTGAAAGCTTTCTTTACGATCATCTTAACCAGATCCTGAGGAGAGGTTACGATCACGATTCCCTCGATCGGCAGGGACTGGAATACTGTCAGCGGAACATCACCTGTTCCAGGAGGCATATCTACAAACAGATAGTCTACATCGCCCCAGATAACATCTGTCCAGAACTGTTTTACCATATTTGCAAGAACCGGACCTCTCCAGATTACAGGAGTGTCTTCTGTCGGAAGCAGAAGGTTGATAGACATTACCTTGATTCCGTTTTTGGTGATCATCGGGTAAATGCCTTCGTCATTCGCCATTGCTGCACCCTTTAATCCATACATTTTCGGAATAGACGGACCTGTGATATCCGCATCCAGGATACCCACTTTGTATCCCTGCGCTGCCATCATGTTTGCCAGGGAACCGGTTACGAAGGATTTACCAACGCCGCCTTTACCGCTGACAACTCCGATCACATGTTTTACGTTTGAGTGAGCATTCATTTCTGCAAGAAGGCTCTGCGGTTTCTTACTGGAACAGCCTTCGCAGCTTGATTTGTCACATGAAGTGTTGCTACATTCTTTTGCCATAGTTACTTTCTCCTTTATTTTCACATGCTTCACAGCATGCGTATTACATCGTTTTGCCAGATTTATTACTTCATAAATCTGTCGATCGCGATCTCCAATTCCTTAATCGCATCCTTGTCGCCATGCTCTACCGCATCTACAATACAATGCTCAATATGATCCTGCAGAATGATCTTACCTGTATTATTGATTGCGGATTTCACCGCTGAAAGCTGTATCAGAACTTCACTGCAGTCTCTCCCATCCTCGATCATCCTCTTAATGGATTCCATATGTCCGATTGCTCTTGAAAGGCGGTTCAGCACTGCTTTTGTATGTGCATGGCTGTGATGGTGTGTATGTTCTCCGTGAGAATGTTCTACTACTGTGCCATCCTCCAGTATATGTGTATGTGTTTTCTGTTCTTCGCCCATTTTCACCTTCTCCTTTCTCAGCATCAGACGGACAAAAGCATCCGGCTTCTGTCCCTGCATAGCGTAAATAATATTATACCACATTTATCAAATTTCTGTAAAGGAGCAACGCTGTTTTATTTGAGAAGTCGTGATGTCAAAAATGATCGTACCGTCTTCCAGTACTGTTTTTTCATAGGAAACTTCTTTTCCTTTGAATTTATTGCGGATATACTCCTCCGGGTCATCCAGTTCCAGCTCTTCCACAAAAACATCTCTCATCTGATTACGGGGACATTTGTTAAAAATTTCCCAGATGAGTTCATATTCTTTCTTCATCCGTTCATTCTCCTTTTCTGTCCGGCAGATTGCACAGATTTCTCTCTGCTTTTCTCACTCTGATTCGAGATTATTATAATTATTTTTATATTTTTTGTCAAAATCAATTGCATCAAAACAAATTATAGCGTATCATAGTTGTAATTACCATAACAGTAGCTGTTACTGCTTATGCTGTCACTATTATCAGACGGTTTATAAACAGCAACCCAAATTAAATACATATATAAAAGGAGAGAAATCTATGAAACTTTTAAAAGACCGAATTCTTAAGGATGGAATTGTGAAACCGGGAAATATTTTAAAAGTAGACAGCTTCTTAAATCATCAGATGGATATCACTCTCATCAATGAAATCGGCAAAGAATTTAAACGCCGCTTCTCTGACTGTCCCATTACCAAAATTCTTACAATCGAAGCATCCGGTATCGGTATCGCCTGTATCGCAGCACAGTACTTCAATGTACCTGTCGTATTCGCCAAAAAAACACAGAGTCTCAATCTCGACGGAGAAGTGTATTCTACAAAGGTAGAGTCCTTCACTCATAAGAAAGTTTATGATGTCATCCTTTCCAAGAAATTCCTCGGACCGGACGATCACGTTCTTCTGATCGATGATTTCCTTGCAAACGGATGCGCACTTCTGGGTCTGATCGATATCGTCAAGAAATCCGGAGCAACTCTCGAAGGTGCCGGAATCGTAATCGAAAAAGGCTTCCAGCATGGCGGTCAGGAAATCCGCGATATGGGAATCCGTCTGGAATCTCTTGCAATCGTTGATTCCATGACTGATGATTCTTTAACTTTCAGAGAATAATAAATTCCGGAGAAACGAAAGAACAGGAATATATCCAGCACAGAAACAGGGCAGACAAAAGCCCCTGTAACAGAAATTCTATAAATACAAAGCCAAAATAAATGGCAGAAAGACCTGCATGACTGCTTATCTTTCTGCCGTTTTTTTATTCTCTTTCTCTGATTCTTTTATTTATCGTTTTAATTCTTTTATACTTCACGCTTTTTATTCTTTTTATTTTTCCTCTTTTCCTTACACAGTCTTATCATCAGCAGACTTTCCTGCTGCCGGTATCGGTGTTCCGGTACTTTCCGGTATTTCTGATGCAGTCTGCGTTTCGGTTGGTGCCGGAGTTCCTGTCAGTTCCGGTGTTTCTGTCAGAACCGGTGTCTCTGTTGGTTCTGGCGTCTCTGTCGGCTCCGGTGTTTCTGTCGGAACCGGTGTTTCTGTTGGTTCTGGCGTCTCTGTCGGCTCCGGCTGAATCTCGTTTTCTGTATAAGTTCCATTATCTACCAGAATCTGATAATTATCCTTATCGATCATCTGCGCTGTACAGGTAAATGTTCCCACGATCTTCACACCATTGTCATACTGTGAATAATCTTTCACATCAACCTTCTCTCCTGTCAGATAATCAATTGCCATCTGCGCACCGCCTTTTGCCAGCTCCTTACGGTCCATAAACATGGTAAAAGAAAGTTCTCCTTCTGCCACATCCTTGACTGCCTGTACCTCACTGCCATATCCTGTGATCAGCGGCCATTCCTCACTTCCAGGTAAAATTCCCGCACTCTTCAGAACATCCTGCACTTCATAGGTAAATCCATCATACGCCGTACAGATAATATCCGGTGTCTTTTCTTCTGCATAAAACTCATCCAGCACAGACTCCAGTTTCGCTTTCGCAGAACTTTCACTCCAGCGCATAATTCCCGTCGTATCAAAAGTCGTATTTCCGGATTTGCAGACTAAAGTTCCATCATCCAGATACTCCTGCAGAACTTCCAGGATTCCATTGCAGAGGAAAAGTGCTCCATTATCATCCGGAGAACCCATCAGAAATTCGATCGTGTATGATTTCTTTTCTTCCTGTGCCTTGTCCAGACTCATTTTTTTCACAATCTCTTTTCCGATTTCATTTCCGATCACTCTGGTATCATAAGATGCATAGTAATTGACTGCTGCCGTATCCTGGATCAGTTTGTCATAAGAGATCACAGGAATCTCCTTTTCCTTTGCTGTGTTCAGAATATCTGCCAGCCCATAAGGATCTACCGGATTGATGATCAGAGCAGACACTTCCTCATCGATACATTCCTGAATCTGGGAAATCTGAAGTTCTGCATCTCCATCTGCATTCTTAACTTCCGCCTCATAGCTGCCTTCTGCAATCTGATCAGTCATTTCCTTTGCATCTACAGAAGCATTCTCATCATCCTGAGAAAGAAGAATCCCGATCTTACCCAGCGGCGCTTCTGTGTCTTCTGTATCATCGGTTCCATCTGTGTCAGCATTTTCATCATTCTCTGCTTCCGCTTTATCCCCGGAATGATCCGCATCGCTGCCTGTAGTGTCACTTTCTGAACTGTTCCCCTCCGAAACATTGCCATCTGAATCTCCGGTATCAGATGCAGAAGTGTCTGAAGCTTCCGCTGTTTCCTCTGCTTCTACCTTCTCCCCCTCTTCCGTACGTTCTCCCTTACCTTCTTCTTCCACCTGTACACTTTCATTTGCTGCCTCTTTTGCCTTGTTATTTCCGCATGCAGACAGGAGCATGGAAGATACCATCACTCCCAGCAGAATCCCTGCTGTCTTTTTTTTCATAAATAGTCTAATCCTTTCTTTGTTTCAACTCACAGTCGGTATTTCGTATCGCCCCGCCTCTCAATTGACCCATCCATCAACTGCGCCCGACCTCTTAAACCTGTTTTTATCTGTTTCTCAAATCTACTTATCAATTTTATAATCTTTCGCAATACTCTTCAGATACTCCCTGTAGGAAGCTGCCACTTTCTTTGGCTTCAGAATATGCACACTTCTGCCCATAGATGCCAGCCATCCATAGAACTTTCTGTCCGGCTCTGTCTGGATCACAACTGTAAAACAATCCTCTCCCTTTGACTTATACGGCACTTTCTTCCCCAGAGCCTTCAGTACTTCTTTTCGTACGGAATTTTTGCAGAGAAGTTTGATCTCCTTCCCGTTTTTCTCCTGCTCCGGAGCTTCCGCATCCAGAGAAACAACCGGATGAATTGGTTCTTCTTTTAAGGTCTCCTGCACAGCACATACTGTTTCTGCCGGAGTCCCGGCTACACGTCCGGACACCAGAGAAACATCCCCCTGCTCCCCGGACATCCCCTGCACTTCAGACATCTCTGACATTTCCGGCATCTCAGGTACTCTCTCCTGAACAAGATAATATCCGCCCTCACGGCCTCTCCGGTACTGGATTGCCATGCCAAAATCCTTCAATGTCTCCATATCATCATAAATACTTTTTCTCTCAGCCCGGATTCCCAGTTCTCCCAGGCGATCCAGAATCTCCTGCATGGAAATCGGTCTTACAGTACTGCTCTCTCTTAACATTCTCTCAAGATATAAAATCTTCGCTTTCTGATTATGTGATTTCGCCATAATTATCCTCTTACCTGTTTATGCTTTTACAAATCTGTGGTATATATAATCATTCGCCTGCTTTTCCTGGCTGTCATCCAGTGGTTCCAGTTCTATCTTCTTTCCGTATTTTCGTTCCAGTGCATGACTGATCAGCCAGTCAGCAAGCTGCGGATTCTTCGGAAGCAATGGTCCGTGAAGGTAGGTTCCGATCACGTTTTTGTAGACAACGCCCTCATATCCGGACCGACCGTCATTTCCCGCCCCGTAGAGAACTTTTCCCAGAGGTTTATTATCATTGATGCAGGTACGGCCTCCGTGGTTCTCAAATCCGACGATCGGCATGTCAAACAGATCACTCTGCAGAACAATGTTCTGGATCAGACGGCCCTCTCCCTGCTCTGTATAAAGGTCTACCAGTTCCAGACCCTTCATGGTTCCCTGCTCTGTCTTATAATAATTTCCCAGAAGCTGATATCCTCCGCAGATGGCAATGACAACACCATTGTCCTCCACATAAGCCTTGAAATCTTTCTGAATCTTCTGAAGTTTCTCACATACCAGCATCTGCTCTCTGTCCGAACCACCGCCCAGAAGCACGATGTCCAGACCGGAAAATTCAATCTTATCATCCAGTTCAAACGGAATCGTCTCTGCCTCAATTCCTCTCCACTGGCACCGTTTCATCAGACACTGGATGTTTCCCCTGTCACCATAAAGGTTCAGCAGATCCGGGTATAAATGTCCTATCGTAAGTTTCATGCTTTCTCACCCTCCAGTTTCTTCAGAATATTTCTTGTGCTGAATAATGCTGTATAATTTACCAGTACATAGAGATTGCCAACTCCGTCCTCTACACGGTCACGGATTGCTTTCTCAACATCCCCTTCCAGAATAGAAGGAATATCTACATATTTCAGTCGCAGTCTCATATCCTGACAGCGGATACCACTGACTGTAATTGAACGGATACTCTCATTTCCAAGAAGGTCAAAATCCACATCCCAGAGCCAGGAAATATCGGTTCCGTCCTGTGCATTATCATTGATTGCAATAATAATATCCTTCGGAGAAGTATCCTGCATCACCGCTGAAATATTCTGGTTAAAACCGGCCGGGTTTTTAGCAAGGTTCAAAGTCACTCCGGTACCTTTGATACGAAATTGCTCCATTCTACCGTTCTCAGGATTAAATTTCCGGAGCATATCCTCGAAATGTGCTCCCTCAAATCCTGCCACACGCACACCTGCATACGCAGCCAGAATATTATACACATTATAAAATCCCTTATAATTGGCAACAATGTGCTTTCCTTCCACATAAAAGCTGAGCTGATCGCCAACTTTGACATTTTCTGCGTCAAAATCAATGTTCGGTCTTGCAAATCCACACTTCGGACAATAATAATCTCCAAGCTGACTGTAATGATAGAAACGATACTCCAGCTTCTCTCCACAGCACTTGCAGAAACGCCCCTCACGGATCTCATTCGCCGCTGAACGGATCACCGGTTTACTGATTCCATAAGTGATATACTCATTTCCGGAATCCATGGCAAGATATGCAGACAAGGCATCATCCCCGTTCACCACAATCTTCATTCCCGGAACTTTCCGCATCATGTCCTCCAGAATCTTCATGGTAATATCGATCTCACCATATCTATCAAGCTGATCACGGAAAAGATTGGTCAGAAGCATATAATCCGGTTTGATCCTCGGGAAAATATACTTCGTGGAAGCCTCATCAGCCTCAATACAGGCATAATCCGCATCAATCTTTCCATTCCACTTCGCAGCCAGAACAAAAGCAGCGACAACACCATTCAGCATATTGGAGCCTGTATGATTACAGATCACCTTCTGTCCCTCTGCTTCCAGAGCTGCACAGAGCATGTTATTGGTAGTTGTCTTTCCGTTTGTACCACAGGTTGCAAAAATCGCCTTACGCACCTGCAAAGAAAGCTGTTCCAGAATATCCGGGCAGATTTTAATCGCAACCTTTCCGGCCCAGGTCACACCCTGCCTTCCCATTTTTTTACATATATATCCAACAAATTTCGCTGCACTCACAGCAATCATCACTCTTATTTTCATTGTTTCATCTAATCCTTTTTATCAAGAATGTACCTATATCAATTCCACAAAATCCGTTCTTTCATCCTGTAACATTAACATTATGATACAAGAGAATCGGAACAGACTCCCGCTGCGCCCTCTTCTCTGTAATAAGATGCTTCCTCCGGATCATTTACTGTATAAATATAAACCCTGATTCCTTTTTCATCAAAAATATCCTGAATCTCCTGTGACCAATATTCCCGCGAAACCGTAGCAGCCAGAATTCCTCTTTCCTCACAGAAAGAAGCAATGTCCTGAATTTCCTCCAGGGAATACTCCTGCCATAAAGAATAAATATACGCCGGAAATTCATACAGCAGTGCTGTTCCCGAAAACATAACCTGATTATAGATTTCCGGGATCAATTGTCCCGCCACCTCACTGACTCCTGCATTCTGCGCAATTTCCAGATAATCCGCATAATCCTCGATCGTCCTCTGATAATTCCGCACAGAATACTGTTTGGAATCCAGCATGACAAACGCATCCGGATAATCTTTCAGTAAAATCAGCAGATCCTCCAGCGTCATCGGCGTATATTTCCCGTATAATGGACGGGACAGAAATTCCTCTGAGGACAATACCTGTTTTTTATCTCCATCCCACTGTCCCAGTGGCTGATTCCAGCTATGACGGCATACCCATACTCCATCCGATGTTTTGGTCAGATCCACCTCAAAAAGGCGGCATCCCATCTGATAACTGGCGAGAAAGCTTTCTCTCGAATTCAGATACGTTTTATCTCCGATTCCTCCTAATGCGTGGGCAATCGTTCCATAATCATTCCAGAAGAATTCCGGTGTTTTTGCCAACGCCTGCGAGGGTTCCCATCCCCACAGAAATATGGCTGTAAAAATCAATTCCACAGACAACAACAATAACCGTATCCTGTAGCCTGCCTTCTTCTTTTGTCTTTCCAGGCTGCGCTTCAATCTTTTATTCTCCTTTGTAACTCTAACAATCTATACTCTACGATTTTACGATATCTATGACAAATAATCAAGGGTGAATCCTCTGATGATAAAAGAGGTTACTGTTCACCCCGTCCTCAGCAATACGATTCACAGGATATACTACCAGCGAATAGTAACTATAGCGATCCTCTCCCTGGTAATGTTCCTGTAACATAAAAAAGCTGCATACATGTACAGTTTTCACCATACATATACACAGCTCTATTATTCTGGAAAATATTTCCGCTCAAAGCCAAACTCAGTCAGCCCGGGCATCCTATCTATCCATAATCTGCTAATTCTTAACTCAAATCAATGAATTAAACTAACTCGATTAATACTTCCATTGCAGCATCGCCTTTACGCGGTCCGATCTTAACGATTCTTGTGTAACCACCGTTACGGTCAGCGTATTTTGGAGCGATCTCATCGAACATCTTAGCAACCATATCTACGTCTTTTGTGTTT
>SKEE01002166.1_pt1 | contig 13983 bp, 10 predicted proteins | sample 4826661 | NCBI WGS metagenome assembly SKEE01 (sample SAMN11008817, study PRJNA524170) | human gut metagenome | biome: Human fecal sample; material: Feces; isolation source: fecal sample from pouch patient p20 | host: Homo sapiens | place: Israel: Tel-Aviv | collected 2016-11-14
GTCGGAAAGTCAATATTTTACATTTTAGTTTCTGTTTGCATTAGTTTCTATTTACTCTCAGATTTCCTTCCAGATAATCTCATTGGCCTCCATATGCAAATCGAAGCTGGTTCCATCTCCTTTGTATACGGTAGTATCCTGTGGTTCATAAGTATTGTTTACGATACAGTATTTACCATTCTTTACATAGGCATGTACTTCTACGTTATAGTTGCTGCTGAACCAGCGATGCAGGTTTTCTTCATCATGCGCAGCCCACAGGATCGCACGGTACAGCACACGGCTGTTTTCAAAACTATATGGCAGACCGCTGATATAGACACCTCTTCCTTCTCCGAAGGAATTCACTGCCATCTGTACCTCTTTATCAATCTGACGGATGATGGTGGTATCCGGCATTGCATACATGTTTTTCTTTCCTTCTCCGAAGTCCACATCTCCCTTGCAATCTTCGATGATAAAGTGTTTGTGTTCTTCCCAGTTGTATTTATCTTTGTTCAGGTCAAATCCGTTCTCACGTTCTACACCCAGTACGCTTCTCAGCTGAATGTATTTGCCTTCCCACTGATGACCGGTCGGCTCACCGATTCCGATAAATCCACCGCCGTTGTATACAAATTCATTGACTGCAGAAACGATGGTTTCATCTGTCCAGTTATCTCCACCGGTGTAAGCAGTATCTCCGTCACCTACGTTCAGGATAACGTCGATATCTTTCAGCATATCCGGATTCTTACGGATATCATCAAAAGTGATAAAACGCACATCAAACGGTGCACCACTCAGCGCTTCCATGATTCCTGCATAAGAATAGTTCTGTTTGTGATAGATTGCATGATGAACCATATGATTGCCCCATGCACGCATCTTACCCCAGCTGTTCAGCACTGCTACAGTTTTTACACAGTATGGTGTAGTTCCTTTGATATTTTCATATAAGGTACGGAATTCTTTACATACACTTTCCACATAATCGATAAATTCCGGGAACTGTACCGCCAGCTTCAGGTATCCGCCGTAACCGATACGGTCGATCGGTTTTCTTAAGATCGCACGACGCGCGGTTACCCAGTTGACTTTTGCTTCTTTTACCGGATCTCCACCCTCATGGAAGGTATCCGGGAAGAAATACGGAAGGAAACGTCCCTCGGTATATTTGACACCAGGAATATCACTGATCAGACGAAGGGTTGCACCATTTCCAACAGAACCTACGACTGCATCCAGACCTACGGATTTGAACTCGTCCATAAACGGTTCCATACCGATCCAGTGGTCACCGAGGAACATCATGGCTTCTTTTCCGTATTCATGCACGATATCTACAAACTCTTTCGCCAGTTTCGTAACTTCTCTTCTCTGGAACGCGGTAAAATCCATGAATTCCTTGGACGGAATCCGGTACATGTTGTTCATGTAACCCTGATCGATGATAAATTCCGGGCGGAACTTATAACCAACTTCCTGTTCAAACTGCTCCAGAATATACGGACTTACCGATGCAGAATAACCATACCAGTCTACATATTTCTCTCTTGCCAGCTCGTCAAAGATCAGTGTGAACTGATGGAAAAATGTCGTGAAACGAACCACATCCACATACGGATGGCTCTCCAGGAATTTTCTCAGACGTTTCTTGGAGTATTCTTTTGTCTTCGGCTGACGGACATCAAACGTGATCTGTTTTTCCACGCCCTGCCAGTCGTTGGTCACCGCATTATACATATGCACCGGATCCCACATAATATAAGCCAGAAAACTTACCGTATAATCATGAAAAGCCTTCGCCGGTTTAATCGTCACATCCCCGGTCTCCTCACTGTAACTCCACTCCGTCACCGGAACCACTTTTCCCGTCGTACGGTCAATGACTTCCCACCATCTCTGGATATCATCATGCGAATTTACCTTTAACATATCCGGATACAGATGATCCATTAGATGAATCGACAGCTCACCCTTTGTCGCTGTATGGAACGATGTCATAATATACATCTGCTGAATCTCATCCGGATTCGCCTTCGCCCATACATTATCTTTTCTGGTTGTATAATATGTTGCGTATACCTTCGCATCCACCTTCTTCAATTCTTCCGGATAATCGGTACCATCGCAGTCACGAATCGCATCTGCCCCCCACCGTTTCACCAGCTCCAGTGTCTCCGGTACGACATCCACATCAGTCGGAATCGTTACTCTGCCCGTTGTACACTCTTTACCCATAACACACACCTCTCCCTTTCTTTATTATCACTCTCGGAACCTTACCAATTCCGCTGATATCCAATCCCAAATCATAAATCACCAGAAATAACTGCCGACAATGACCTTTTCCCCTATCTGTCTCTCACTGCCGGCAGTCCTATTCCAGTCTGCATCAGACAGGCGGCTGTTTCCCGTCCGCTGCACTAAATTCATTATATCCAATCCCCACCATTCTTTCTATGCTACTTTTGTTTCAAACATTAGATATCTTGCGGTATACGCGATTCTTTGCTATACTGACGTATATAAAACAGTGAAATATTTTACTTGCTGTTTTTTAAGTGATATTCTGCGATATTTTCCTATAAAAACACCTCGCAGAATTATACTGTCACGGAATTGCCACCGGCAGAAATTGAGCACCTGCTTCTGGGAACAGACAGCCTTTTGCTGGTGCCCTTAGCAAAGATGAAATCCGGCACTTACGCAGACTTTCACGAGGGTCCGCTGACCCTCGTGAACTATAGTCGGAGTTAGTGACTAGTTCAGATTTGCGTTACCAGCGGTTGTCTGTTCCCAGAAGCAGGTGCTCAATTTCGTCCGCCCGCCAACTCACTAATTTTCAAAGGAGGTCCCCATATGTCCACCCTGTCCTATTCCTTAACAGACTTATCCCCCGAACACCAGCCGCCCCACCAACACCTCCGCTACGTAACCTCCTCCTCCTTCGGCTCCGACTGGAACGGCGTCCTCCACTCCCACGACTGTACCGAACTCTTCTACGTAACCGACGGCGAAGGATGGCTGTGCACCGACGAAACCCGGATCCCCCTGCGAAAAAACACCCTCGTCATCGTCAACCCCAAAGTCCACCATACCGAACGCTCCTCACCAGAAAAAAAAATGCACTATATTGTGCTTGGAATCGATAACCTCCAGTTTTGCTTCCACGAAGGAGAAACCTTCTCCCCCTTCCAGATCTTCCAGCTCTCCTCCCACCGGGAGATGATCCTCTCACTCCTGCACGCGATCCTGGAAGAACTGCAAAAAAAACAGACTTCCTATGAGGAAGTCTGCCAGCATTACCTGTCCATCCTGCTGTTGCAGCTCCACCGGATCACCGGGGAGGAATTTTCCTTTGCGCCGCCAACCGATATTCCGTATGAATGTCAGCGCGCCAAAGCCTACATCGAAGAGCACTTCCACGAACCGGTAACACTCGAGCGGATCGCAGCCATCGTCCACTGGGATAAATACTACCTCTCCCATCAGTTTTCTGCTGCCTTCTCCGTCTCGCCGATCAACTACCTGCTGCAACTGCGGATCGCCCACAGCAAACGATTGTTGTGTGACACCGATTACTCCATCACACAGATCGCCGAGTCCAGTGGATTTTCTTCGCAGAACTATTTTACACAGGCATTTAAAAAACTGGTAGGTGTCTCTCCACGAACCTATCGTCAGAAGCACCAGAAATAAATAGTCAAAATCGATCCACAGATCAATTTTTGTTATCTATTGCAGTAAAAAATCAGATGCCGTTACAGTATTTCTGTAGCCCGCATCTGATTTTCTGTTTTTCTATTACTTTCCCGCCTGAGCAACTATACACACAGCCACTCCATCACCACAGCAGCTTCTGAATTTCTTAGATTCTTGCAACTCCCGTATCTCTTGCAGCCTTCGCAACTGCCTCGGCAACTGCCTTTGCCACCCGTTTGTCAAACGGATTCGGAATGATATACTCTGCATTTCTCTCTTCGTCCGTGATAATATTTGCGATCGCATATGCAGCGGCTACCTTCATCTCATCGTTGATATCGCTCGCTCTCACATCCAGCGCACCACGGAAGATACCCGGGAATGCCAGTACGTTGTTGATCTGGTTCGGGAAATCACTTCTTCCGGTTCCGATTACGGCTGCACCTGCTGCCTTTGCCTCTTCCGGCATAATCTCCGGTGTCGGGTTTGCCATCGGGAAAAGAATCGGATTCGGAGCCATTGTGCGAACCATTTCCTGTGTCACGGTTCCCGGTGCGGATACACCGATAAATACGTCTGCCCCCTTGATCACATCTGCTAGACTTCCTTTTTCCATGTTCCGGTTGGAGATCTCAGCCATCTCTTCTTTTTCTTTGTTCAGTCCTTCACGGCCTTTGTAGATTGCACCCTTCCGGTCACACATGATCACATTTTTCAGACCCATGCTGATCAGCAGTTTGATGATCGCGATACCGGCTGCACCTGCTCCGGAAGTTACTACTTTGATCTCATCGATCTTCTTTCCGACTACTTTCAGCGCATTGAGCATAGCTGCCATTGTTACCACTGCGGTTCCATGCTGGTCATCGTGGAAAATCGGAATATCACAACACTCTTTTAACTTGCGCTCGATCTCAAAACAACGCGGTGCGGAGATATCTTCCAGATTGACTCCACCGAAACTTCCTGCCAGCAGGCTGACGGTCTTTACGATCTCGTCCACATCTTTGGTTCGCACACACAGTGGAAATGCATCCACATCGCCAAATGCCTTAAACAGACAGCATTTTCCTTCCATAACCGGCATACCGGCTTCCGGTCCAATATCACCCAGTCCCAGTACGGCACTTCCGTCTGTGACAACCGCTACCATATTGTGACGGCGGGTATATTTATAAGAAAGATTCACATCCTCTGATATTTTGATGCAGGGTTCTGCAACACCCGGTGTATAGCAAACAGCCAGATCTTCCGGTGTTTCCAGTTTTGCACGACTGATCACTTCAATTTTTCCAGCCCATTTTTCGTGTTCCTGTAAAGCGAATTCTTTGTTATCCATGTTTCTCCTCCTGCATATATTATTATTTCATTTTTTCCATTAGTATTTTACTTTGTTTCAAAAAAACATGCAATCAAAAACAACAGAATGAGAAAAAATGTCAGAAAAGAATCCGTCATATCGCATTTTCTTCCGCTCTACAGATAACTCTCTTTCTTATTCAACTCTTTTCTCAGATAATCTCCTATCCCGGTAATGGCCAATAAGGTTACAACAAGAAACGCCCCGGGAATCAGAATGATCCACCAGCCATCGGTAAGCAGCGCTTTTTCTGACAGTGACAGCATGCTTCCCCAGGAGATGATCTCCAGTGGCAACCCGATCCCCATAAAGCTCAGCGTAGATTCTTCCACAATCGCACTTCGAATATTCATAACTACCATGAACATAATAGAAGATAAAAAGTTGGGGGCAAGATGTTTCCGGAGAATATAGAAAAAGCCGCCACCCATACATCTGGCTGCAACTACATATTCATTGCTTCTTAGCTGACGTACTTCTGTTCTTACTACTTTCGCTATACTGGTCCAGCTTGTAACTCCTATGACCAACGACAGACTCAGCACATTTGCCTTCCCCAGAATCGCCTGCAGAAAAATAACCAAAAGCAGATTGGGAATGCTCAGCAAAATCTCTGTCATTCTCATAAGTAACATATCCAGCCATTCCGGTGCCAGACCACTGACAGTTCCAAAGATAATCGCAATACCGGTTGATATCATTGTTGCCACAAATCCTATAAACAACGACTGTCGTCCACCGTACCATATCATGGAGAAAATATCTCTCCCCATGGTATCTGTCCCAAACAGAAATTCCCTGCATGGAGCAACGGTATAATTTTTCAGATCCATATAGGACGGATCTTTTGACATGATCCATTTACAGAACAGACATCCACCAGCGATTATCAGAAGAACAATGACAGACAGCCAGGGAACTCCCTGATACCATCTGTTTTCTTTTTCCGGTGCCTGACGTTCCAGAAGTTCCGGTCTTACACCGACAATTTCAAACGGATCATTCATGTTCCCTCACCTCCTGTATATCCGGATGTCTGCTGATGCGGATGCGCGGATCGATTCGCTCATTGAGAATCTGTGCTGCCATATTACAGACAATCACTATGATCCCGGACAGCAGACTGACCACCATCAGCAGATTATAGTCCTTATAGCGAGCACTTTCATATGCCAGCGTGCCGATTCCCGGATAGGAAAAAACAGTCTCCACCACATACGTTCCACCCATAATATGTGCTACGGAAATTGCCATAATACTCAGATACGACGGCATAACATTTCTCAGACAATGTGTGATCATGATCCGTGATTTTTTCATTCCCTTTGCCTTCGCCAGCAGCACGTAATCCGCACGGACTTCATCCAGCATTTTGTTTCGGACCATATAGCCATAATACCAGAGATGTTCTGTCACGATAACCGCTAATGGAAGAATCATATGCACGATACGATCGGAAAGATTGTTTTCCTGCCCCACCGCATATGCTCCTGAGCTTGGCAGCCATCGAAGAGAAACAGAAAACACAAGAATCAGTACCAGCGCCAGCCAGAACTCCGGTACACAGCTGATTACGGTTCCCACTTTACAGATCATACGGTCTGTCCATCCGCCTTCTTTCCATGCACATACAATGCCCAGAAGCAACGACCCAAAAAATATGATCAAAAAACCAATGCCACCGAGGACCAGTGTATTGCCGATTCTGCTTTTGAGTACCTCCAGAACATCCATTTTATATTTATATGAAATTCCAAAATTCCCATGAAATGCCTGTCGGATCCATCTGGCATACTGTACAGATATTTTATCATTCAGACCAAGTTTCTCTTCCGCCCATTCCCTTTCTTCCGGACCCATCTTTTCCACGCGTTCTCCATAATAAGAAACCAGTGGATCCCCCGGTGCAAGTCTGGATACATAAAATGTTACAAGAGACAGTACCCATACGCTGATTATGAAAATAAGCACCTTTTTCCCATAATATAATATCCGCTCACCCCTCATAGCACTTCATCACCCTTCTGTTTCGTTCTTTCCTCGGATCCGGTACGGGAATTGCTGCCAGCAATGCTTTTGTATACTCATGGTCCGGATGTGAAAACACATCCTCCGTGGTTCCTTCCTCCACAAGTTTTCCATGATACATAACCCCGGTTCGATTGCACAAAAACTTCACCATCGAAAGATCATGTGCAATAAAGAGAAACGAAAATCCCTGCTCTTTCTGCAATTTCCGGAACAGATTGATCATCTGTGCCTGGATAGAGACATCCAGTGATGCAATCGGCTCATCTGCTACGATCAGATCCGGCTTTGCAAACAACGCGCGCGCAATCGCTACCCGCTGTCGTTGCCCGCCGGACAGTTCATATGGATGTTTTTCCAGATAGCTTCCGTCAAGTCCTACCATCTCCAGCTGTTTTTCTATTTCCTTTTTATCTGTACGGATTTTCCGCGACTGAATACGCAGTGGCTCTGCCACGATATCTCCGACTTTCATTCCCGGATTCAGACTGGAAGCCGAGTCCTGAAAAATCATCTGCCGTGTCAACTGCAACATTTTCCTGTTTTTTTTGAATTCCCCGTTTTTACAGACAGGGATCCCTTTATAATAGATTTCTCCTCCGGATGGTTTGTATATATTCATAATACAGCGTGCCACTGTGGATTTCCCGGATCCGGATTCTCCTACCAGACCGTAAATTTCCCCTTTCTTTATCTGAAAAGAAACATCGTTTACTGCTTTTACTTTCATTTTTCGATTCGGACGGAACACATGCGAAAGATGCTGCACATCCAGTAAAATATCATTTTCCATCTCTTCGTCCTCCCGTCGGAACCTTCACCTTCGGTGCCCGCTCATCCAGCAGCCAGGTAGCTGCATAATGGGTATCTGTAATCCGAAACATAGGAGGCTCTTTTTCATAGTCTATTCTCATTGCATATACGTTTCTCTCCGCAAATGCATCACCCTTTGGCGGATGAATCAGGGTAGGCGGCATGCCCGGCAGTGTCGGGAGCCATTCTTTTCCTTCTGACAGAATGGGGAGTGACTGTAACAGTCCCCAGGTATATGGATGCCTTGGATCATAAAAAATCTCCTCCGCCGTTCCGATTTCCACAATTTTTCCCGCATACATAACCGCCACACGGTCTGCCACTCCGGCTACAACCCCTAGATCATGGCTGATAAACACAGTTGCCATCTCCAGTTTTTTCTGGATCCGCCGAAACACATCCAGAATCTGTGCCTGAATCGTCACATCCAGCGCAGTCGTAGGCTCATCGGCAAACAGAATCTTCGGATTACCGGCAAGTGCAATTGCCATAACAGCTCTCTGACGCATACCCCCGGAAAATTCATGGGGATACTGACGGATCCTTTCTTCCGGTCTGTCTATTTCCACCAACTGCATCAGTTCTATAACTCTTTTTCTGATCTGTCCTCTCGACATTTTTTTATTATGGATCCTCACCGCCTCCCCGATCTGTTTTCCGACTGTGATCGTCGGATTCAGAGATGTCATCGGATCCTGAAAAACCATAGAGAACAGTTCTCCCCGCAGCCTCGACATATTTTTTTCCGTATAATCTGTAATATCCACTCCGTTCACCAGTATTTTCCCGGACTTGATTTTTGCCGTCTTCGGGAGTAATTTCATAATGCTCTTGCATAATGCACTTTTCCCGCATCCGGATTCTCCCACAATTGCCAGAACTTCCCCTTTTCGCACAGTAAAACTTACATCCCGAACCGCCTCCACTTCACCGGCATCTGTAAAAAAGCTTACCGACAGATGTTCTGTCTTCAGTAACTCACTCATTGCTAACCTCTCAGAACTGCATAAAGAGACTGTTTCCAGTCTCTTTGCAACTCTCATCTTTCCTTTTTATTCCGTAATTTCCCAGTCCTGAATATTCCAGAAAATACCAACTCCATGATGTCCAAGTACGGTCTGCTCCGAAATTCCTTTGATATCCGAATCCGCCACATAATTGGCATCAATATAACAGATAAATGCATATGCCGGATCCTTTGCCAGTTCTTCCTGGAACAAATCATAATATTTCGCACGGGTTTCCTGATCTTCATACTGTCTCGCCAGAGTCAGATATTCATCCACTTTTTCATTGGAATAACCGGAATAATTAGCCCCCTTATCTGTACCAAAAACCTTATAGGTATGGTCATCTGCATCAAACGGGCTTCCCCATCCGATCAGACATGCCATCTGTCCACCCCAGTCCATCTGCGCCGGGATATCTACTGTACAGTTGATGCCAATTTCCTGCAACTGCTGTGCCGCTGCCTGGGCGATATCGATTCGATCCTGTTCGCCTGACATAACACTGATCACAAAACCGATCTCTTCCCCGTTTCTTTCATAGAAGCCATCATCACCCATGGTACATCCTGCATTCTCAAGAATCTCTTTTGCCTTTTCCGGATTATAATCATAATGTTCCACATTCTCATCATTGTAGATATTTCTCTGCAATGGACCATAAGCCGGCATTCCCTGTCCCAGAAGCACTGCATCAATAATTGCCTGCCGGTCAATACCATAACATACTGCCGGAATAATATCTTTATTTTCCGTCCAGTAATCGTTGCCAAAATTAAACATAATACCACGATAATCCGAAGTCGTCATATCATAGCAAGTATAATCTTCTGCATCCTTAAAACTCTGTGCATTTTTCGGATCTAACAGCGCCATATCAATCTCACCGGACTGTAACTGTACTGCCTGTGTATTGTCATCCTCTACAATCTTAAAGATTACTTTATCGATTTTCGGACTGCCAAGGTAGTAATCTTCATTTTTCACCATGACAATTGACTGTCCTGCATCCCAACTTTCCAGTTTATATGGACCTGTTCCTATCGGATGACGGAAGAAATCAGATTCCTGCATATCTTCTCCATCCAGAAGATGTTTTGGTAAAATCGCCATTGTCATATATTCCAGAAATGCCACATTTGGTTCTGCCAGTTTAAAAGCAATCGTCTGGTCATCTATTACTGTAATTTCCTCGATATCTTCATAATTCGGCGCATTTTCCGATCCGTTATCCGGATCCATGATAGCTTCTATGGTAAACTTTACATCGTCTGCCGTAAACGGCTCTCCGTCATGCCATTTGATTCCATCACGGATATGAAATGTATAAGTACAGGTGTCTTCATCATAGTCCCAGCTTTCCGCAAGACCCGGCACTACCTGATCATCCGCATCATGAGCAGTCAATCCGTTAAATAACAGCACATTGATCTCACAGTGCTCATCCATCGCCGGATTGATCCGCGTATAATCTCCGGATCCGTATGTCAGTGTAGATTCTTCTGTATTTTCTGCTTCTTCTGCAGGTTCATCACCTGCTGTTTCCTCATTCCCCGTCTTCGCTTCCCCAGTGTTACCTGTTTCTGATGCACCCCCACAGGCCGCCAGCGATATCACCAGACCTGCTGCGAGCAATACCGCAACCATTTTCTTCTTCATATGTTTCCCCTTTCTGATTTCTGTAAAAAGAAAGGAAAGGAATCTTTCCCGATTTCTTTCCTCACTTCTGACATTATTTGCTTTCCCTTCCATACTGCTTATAGATGCGGAGGAAGCAGTACGGTCTGAGCGAACTTACAACCTTTCTCTGTTGTGTGCCTATCATAACCTGTCTTTCTTCCCCCCGCAAGCCCCCTGCGGGGTTATATTTTCATCTTTTTTTCACCCGTTATTTCCGTGATTTTCCCATCTTTTTTCTGTTTTACATCCTCATCCGGGGGATAGTTAAAATCTTTTAGTTACTGTTCACTTCGTGCCCAGTAACACGCTGCGCGGGATATTACCAGTGAACAGTAACGTCTTTTACAGTTACAAATGCATGAAATCTTTCTTTCAATAGAAAAAAGCGAAAAAATATGATATGCTCTACTTATCAATTAACGTGAGAGGGGGATTCAAATGAATAACAAAGGAGTCGGTTCCATTTTTTGCCTGATATCGGCAAACTTAATTTCCGCAAAATACATAGCAGCCGCCTGCTTCATGAGCAACATAACAACCCAAGATGCATCCTGGTTCGCAGAAGGACTATCGTATGTAGGACCTTTCCTGTCAATCCTTTCTGTCTTTGCTCTGATCATCGGACTTTTCTTCCTGGGATACAGTATCTATCAGGACATAAAGAAAAACAAAAAATGAACGAATTCTCAACGGAGGAAATCAATCAACTACACGATTCATTTCCTCCGTTTCATTACTCACATCTTTCTGTCATTTTACCAACACCCAGAAACGAATTCCGGAGACACGGGGGAGGCGGCCTTTTGCTGGTGCTTTTAGCTCAGCTGTGCGTTACCAGCGGCTGCCTCCCCCGTGTCTCCGAAATCCGTTTCGTCCCCTTAGCCAAAGCTTAAAAAAGAGCCATCTCACATAGTTCCCTATGAAAGACAGCTCCCTTTTCCTTAACGTTCTATAATTTTCAAATCCCACGCGCCAATTTCCAGAAGATCACCATCGGCAACAGCCATTTTTCCAAACAGCTCTTCTCCATTTACTCCGTAATACGTTACTTCCCGCACTTCCGGTGAATAATTCAGATAATAAACCACTTCTTTTCCAAGATCATTCGTTCCCTTCTTGATAATCACCGGGAACTCCACTTCCTGCTCAGAGCCCCACAGCCCTGCATCTTTCAGCACATCCGCAAGAATCTCCCGCAGCATCGCATCGCTCGTCCAGCATCCCAGATAAGTAGCCGTTCCCTTTCCATACACATTTCTCGTCACTGCCGCATACCGCTTCCAGTTATAATGATCATAAGAAGCCAGCACCTGCGCTCCTTCCGGGTTCACCAGTTCCATGAAATTTTTCAACTCGTTATCTTCGCAGTGATACGTCTCTCCCGACAACTTCACCTCTTTCGGGAACGTAAAATGACTGTAGGAAATACCCAGACACTGATCCAGAATATGCGGCTGGCTGTCGTGGAACACCTTCAGATTCTCATCCGTAAAACCGGTCTTAAATGTCGTAAACAAATGACCACCTGCTGCCACATAATCATTGATCTTCTGAAGCAGGGACTCCGGTGCTGCATACAGAGCCGGCACCACCAGCAGATCATACCGATCAAAACTCTCTGTCTCCGGCCACAGGAAATCACATTCCACATTCAGCTTATATAACTGATCATAGACATACCGAACCACATCATTGTATTTGCATGCGCCGCCACCGCCCGCGGTTCCGTCGATCGGGAACCAGTCCAGAGCCGTCTGCGCTTCGTTGCTCACCAGGAAACCGACTTTGTTGTGCTTTTTCAGATTCACCAGATGACTTCCCAGTTCCGCAAATTCCTTACCGATCACTTTTGCGGAACGATAGGTATCATTTTCCTTAAAATCATGGCTCAGCAGTCCCTTCCAGTAAGTCTCAAGAGAATTATGGATCGAATGCCAGTGCCAGTATTCCACCATATTTGCTCCGGAAGCCAGATGGCTGAACGCCTGCAGGCGAAGCTGTCCGTCATACGGAACCCATCCCGGGAATCCCTGTGCTTCTGTTTCCAGAACAAAATAATTATCTTCTTTCAGAGAACGGGTACTGTCCCCGCCATAGGAAATCTCTGCACCGGTCAGTTCGTCCTGGGTCGGATGATAAATGTCCGCACCTGCTACCGTCAGCGCCTTTGCCGCATGTTTATGATCCACCATCGGCTGTACTCCGTAGGAATATCCCCGCCAGTCAAAATCAAAGTTATGGGTGATAAACTGATCTTCCCTTGCATACTCTTTCACAATATCCGCCTGCCACTGCAGATAATCATCCACCAGCGTTCTCTGGAACTTCTGGAACTCTGCGCCAAGGCTTCCGTTGATTGTTCCACGCACATCCGGGAAATCCTCCCACGCGTTGATCCGGTTACTCCAGTAATCCAGACCAAACGCCTGATTCATCGCATCCAGATCATCGTTGAACTTTGTGCGAAGATATTTTACAAACTGCTCCTGCACATTTTTTCCTGCTGTATCATAATATTTTGTCTCATTATCCAGCTGGAAACCAATCACACATTTTCTGTGCGCAGACACTTCCATCAGTTTTCGGATCACACGTTCACCGTAATAGCGATATACCGGATGCGTGATATCCATGATCTGACGCGCCCCGTAGATGCCCGGTCCCCTCTTTGTGGTTGCCAGTACATCCGGGTGGGATTTTACCATCCAGGTCGGGATCGCATACGTCGGTGTTCCAATGATCACTGAGATGCCGGCCGCTTCCATCGCATCCAGTACCCGAGTCACATGGCTGAAATCAAACACCCCTTCCTGGGGTTCACAGGTACTCCAGGTAGACTCGGCGATACGGACCAGATTGATCCCTGCCGCCTTTATCATTTCCACATCTTTGTCCAACCGGTCACACGGCATATACTCATCGTAATACGCCACCCCATACAATAATCTATCCATTCGATAACCCTCTCTTTTTGTTATTTTCCACTACTTTTGCAGATTTGCTATTCTAATTTTACCTGTTGTATGGTCATCCGGTCAACTATGTCCATACATATTTCTGAAAATAATTGTAACTATTCAGAAGGTAGTATCCCGCGAGGTGTTTTGGCATGTTTTTTGCCAAACTCCCGAGACATACAAGGCAAAATGCCATCACCGAAGGTGATTTGGAATGCATTTTGACTCGTAACTGTGAGGGTACTGAACAGTTACAAATAATTTAAAGCAGAACGAGACTGCACCAACGTTCCTTGTCAGTACAGCCTCTCTTTTCCTTTTCTTAAAAAAATAGTTATTTATCCTATATTATTCACGGCTATGCCGTGTGAAGTGGCTGAAAGCCACATGATTACTGTATTTTAATTGAATATTGCTGTTTCACCTATCAAGTGAATAAAAAAAGAGCATC
>SKEE01002167.1_pt1 | contig 13980 bp, 10 predicted proteins | sample 4826661 | NCBI WGS metagenome assembly SKEE01 (sample SAMN11008817, study PRJNA524170) | human gut metagenome | biome: Human fecal sample; material: Feces; isolation source: fecal sample from pouch patient p20 | host: Homo sapiens | place: Israel: Tel-Aviv | collected 2016-11-14
TAAAACAGCTGATTCATCAACAAGTCTATCATTTATAAAGTTGTAAACTGGTGTATTATAAATAACATATTAATCTTAAATAAAAAGCACTATACTAAGTGCAACAAAACAAATTATACAGAAAGAAATACATAAGGAGGAAATTGAAAATGAAAGCAGTGATCGCAATTGATTCATTAAAGGGAAGTTTAAGCTCCATGGAAGCAGGATATGCTATCGCAGATGGTATCCGCAGAGTTCATGGACAGGATGCGGAAATCGTAGTAAGACCTTTGGCAGATGGAGGTGAAGGAACTGTTGAAGCACTGGTAAGCGGAATGAACGGAATGACACAGAATGTAATGGTAACAGGACCGCTTGGAACACCTGTGAACTGTGAATATGGAATTATTGAAAGCAGTCACACTGCAGTCATCGAGATGTCCGGTGCAGCAGGAATTACACTTGTTCCGGATGAAAAACGTAATCCACTTTATACCACAACCTATGGAGTTGGAGAAGTGATCAAAGATGCAATTGCCAAAGGATGCAGACGCTTTATCGTAGGAATCGGCGGAAGTGCTACGAATGACGGTGGAATCGGAATGCTTCAGGCATTGGGATATGGTTTTCTTGACAAAGAAGGAAAGCAGGTTCCTTTTGGTGCAAGAGGACTGGAAGTGCTGGAAGAGATTACAGATGAATATGTACTTCCGGAACTTGCAGAATGTGAATTTCGTGTTGCATGCGACGTAACAAATATCTTGTGTGGAGAAAATGGATGCAGTGCAGTATTCGGTCCACAGAAAGGTGCAACCCCATCCATGATCATGCAGATGGATAAATGGCTGGAAAACTATGCTGCACTTACAGAAAAGAAATACACTAAAGCCAATGCACACCAGGCTGGTACAGGTGCAGCGGGCGGACTTGGGTTTGCATTCTTAAGCTTTACCAATGCGGTTCTGGAGTCCGGAATCAAGATTGTTTTGGAGGAAACCGGGCTTGAGAAATATATGGAAGATGCAGACATCGTAATTACAGGAGAAGGCCGACTGGACGGTCAGACTGCAATGGGCAAAGCTCCTGTCGGAGTTGCCCGTCTGGCAAAGAAACATAACATTCCTGTCATTGCTTTTGCAGGAAGTGTAACGAAAGAAGCCGTTGCCTGCAACCAGAACGGAATCGATGCATTCTTCCCAATCCTCAGAGGGGTAGTGACACTGGAAGAAGCCATGAAACCGGAAAACGCAAAAGCCAACATGACAGATACTGTAGAACAGGTATTCCGTCTGATGAACACAGGGAGGAAATAAATGATGGATTATAGTTTTACAACAATAGGAGCCTTGATCGGAATGGCAGCAGCGATCATTCGTAACAAACAGAGAAAACCGGACAAAGTAAGGCATACGGAGTTGTTGCACCGGAAGGGTTTGTGGTGTATAATTGTGTCCAATGACTGAAATGATAAAATGTCAGAAACGGATTTTGAAGTTATCATTCTTTTCAGGTATGGTAAGGCTGCGAGCAGGATTTTTTTCTGTTTCTGACATCAGAGTGAGATTTTGCGAAAAAAGATGGATAGCAAGGATATAAGGGGAAAGACTTTGAAAAAGACGATAGAAGAACTTTTAAACGGAAATTTTAAATATGAACACCCACGCCTTCTGTTTTCGAAAGACAGGATCGAGGTTACTTTAAAAGCCGGAGAAACCTGTCAGGAAGAAGTGTATCTGGGAACAGAGGATAATGAGAGGATACGTGGATATGTGACCTCATCCAACCGCCGTGTGGTGCCAGGACTGGATCAGTTTTCCGGGACTACTGTATGTCTGAAATATGGAATTGACGGTGTGGGAATGCGCCCGGGAGACAGACATGAGGGCTGGCTGTGCTTTACGACCAATATCGGAGAATACAAACTTCCGTTCCTGATTCAGGCTGAGAAGGAAGAAGTACAGAGCCTTGCCGGGGAAGTGCCGGATATGAATACTTTTGTGCAGATTGCGAAAGATGATTTCAAAGAAGCGTATCGTCTTTTTACAGATAAAAGTTTTACGAATCTTCTGAAGAATGCAGATGAGAAAGAGATGGCTCTTTACAAAGGGCTTTCCAGACAGCCGGTCACTTTTCAACATGTGGAAGAATTTCTGATCGGTACCGGCAGGAAACAGCCTGTGAGAATTGAATTAAAAGCGGATCACAGCAGCTACTATGATATTCAGGAGACAGTGCGGGAATCTTTTCCTGTTCAGAAGAATGGCTGGGGACATCTGAGACTGGAAGTGGAAGCAAAGGGAGACTTTCTGGAGGTTCCGAAGTATGTAGTGACGGATGAGGATTTTATCGGAAGTTATTATCAGGTGGAGTATGTCATTCATAAAGATGTTCTGCCAAAAGGAAGACAGTTTGGTGAGATCGTGGTGAGAAGTCCTTATCAGGAACTGACTTACCGTATTACCGCTTCCAGAGAACCGAAGGTACAGTTAAAAGTAGATGTTCATGAGAAACAGCAGAAACTTTCCCTGATGAGGGATTTTCTGGAGTATTCCTGTAACCGGATGGAACTGAAAACCTGGAGCGGAAGCAGCCACTTTCTACTGAATCAGCTTAAGGAATCGGGCTGTGATTACCCGGAATATCAGATGTATGAGGCATATATTTCCCATGTGGAGGGAAATGATGAACAGGCAGAGGAAATTCTGGGAAGATTTCAGAACAGACAGTTATTTAAAGAAAATCTGGAACTGGCCGGGGTTTATCTGTATCTGTGTAATCTGACAGGCTTATATAAGGATAAAGATCAGGCAGTGAGAAGACTGCAGAGCTTTTATATGCAGAAAGAGGACAGCTTCCTGCTGTTCTGGATTCTGCTTCAGATGGCGCCGGAGAGCATTGGCTCCACATCCAGGATCGTATTTATGATGGAAGAGCAGTTTGAGAGAGGATGCAGAAGCCCCTTCCTTTATCTGGAAGCGTGGAAGTATATCAGCAGAGATATGACTCTTCTTCACAGAATGAGCGGTTTCTGGGCGCAGGTCTTTCTGCTGGCAGGAAGAAAACAGATGCTTACCGAAGAACTGGTGATGCGCTTTGCCTATCTGACCGGTTATGAAAAGGAATTTAACAAGAGTATGTATCAGGCGATGGCAATGGGATACGATGCTTTTCCTTCCGATGATACGCTGGAGGCGATCTGTCGTTATATTATGCTGGGGAATCCAAGAGAGCCGGAGTATTTCCGCTGGTTTGCCCTGGCAGTGGACAGAGGACTCCGCCTGACCAGACTTTATGAATATTATGTGGAGACGATGGATACTTCCTATCAGAGAGAGCTGCCGAAGCCGCTGCTGATGTATTTTACCTATAATAACAGTTCTCTCGGTGATGACAAAAAAGCCTTTATCTATGCCAGCATCGTGGGAAATAAGTTCCGTCAGCCTCAGACTTATGAGGACTATGAGGAACATATGGAGAAGTTTGCCATACAGAAGGCAAAAGAAGGCAAAATGAATGCCAACTATGCAGTCTTATATCAGGAATTTCTGAGTGATCCGAAAACTCCGGGACGTGCAGAACTGATCGCGGAGAAAATGTTTACACACCGTTTATACTGCGATGATCCGAAGGTACGTTATGTTATCGTACGCCATGACCAGCTCCGGGAGGAGGAAAGTTATCCGTGTATTCAGGGTGTGGCATATCCGAGGATTTACACAGAGGATGCGGTGATCTTATTCCAGGATGCAAAGCAGAGACGTTATGCTTCCACGGTAGATTATAATATGAAGAAACTCTTTGACGAACGGGAACTGGTGAAGAAAGTACTTGAGCAGGAAGTAAGAGAGCCGGGGCTGATCCTTCACTACTGTGAGAATACAGAGATTGACCGTTCGAATCTGCAGATTTTCCAGAGGATCACAGAGACGAAGGATTTTTCCGATGAATACCAGAGAAGTATCAGAAAGAAACTTCTTGACTATTACAGTGCAAATATCCGGGGAGAGGATCTGGACGATTATCTGAAACAGATGGATTATAAGGCATATGCGGCAGTGGACAGAACCAGCCTTCTGGAGATTCTGATCGCCAGAGGACTTTTTGTACAGGCGATGGCGGTCATTTCAGAGTTTGGTTATGAAGGTCTGCGCACAGAGAGCCTTCTGAAGCTTACCAGCAGAATGCTGATCCGCTGCGACATGGCAGAGGATGAAGAACTTCTGGCACTTGCTTCTGATATTTACAGACATGGCAAATATGATGAGGTGATCCTGAAATACCTGATGGATTTCCGTTTCGGACCGGTGAACGAGATGTTGTCCGTGTGGAAAAGTGCGCAGGGCTTTGAGATGGACACCTATGACCTGGATGAGAAACTTCTGGAACTTCTGATGTTTACTTCTGACTACCGGAAAGAAGGAGAGAAGATTTTAGAAGATTATGTAAAACATACGGGAAAAGAGTCCGTTGTCAGTGCCTATCTGACACAGGTGGCTTACGGAGTGTTCGTAAAGGAATATCCGATGAGTCCGTTTGTCAGAGAGAGACTGGAACTTGCCTGCAAAGAGGAATGGCCGGTAGATTTTGTGTGCAGTCTGGCGCTGTTTGAGGCTTTTGCAAAAGAAAAAAGCCTGGATCAGGAACAGCTTGAAATGGAGAAAGAGATTCTGCAGAAATGTGTAAAGAAAGGAATGGAGTTTGCATTTTTCAAAAAACTTCCGGTTTCTCTGCTGAGTCCGTATCAGCTTGATGACAAAACTTTTGTGGAATATCACACAGACCCGAAGGCGAAAGTGACACTTTACTATGCACTGGATGCAGGTCTTGGAAAAGAGGCCAGATATCAGACAGAACCGCTGCGAAATCTGTATGAGGGTATTTTTGCAAAGACATTTACCCTGTTTTACGGTGAGACTCTGCGCTACTATTTCAAGGCAGAGATCGGTGACAAAGTCACTCAGACACAGGAACGGGTGATCACCATGAATAAAGTGGAAGGAACTCCGGTAAGCAAGTATCAGATGATCAATCAGATGCTTTCCGCTCACAGACTGGACAAGGAACAGGAAGTGCTTTCCCAGATGAAGAAGTATTTCAGACAGGAACAGTATGTGGAAAGTATGTTTACCATAAAAAAAGAAACGCAGGAAGTTTAACCAGAACGTGAGGCAGAGATTTAACCGAATCAAGTAAGTCCCCTGTTTTAATTGCGAAAAGCAATAAGCAGTAGGTGGGGACTTGCTTGACTTTGCCTGACGATCCTGGCAGGAGGAACAGATGAACGAAATTCGTGACTTGATAGTGGGAATTGATTTTGGCAGAGAATATTCCCAGATTTGTTATTATGACCGCAAGGGAGGAGAACCCCGTTCTCTTTCCTTGAAAGCCGGCGGAAATGAATATGAAGCACCAACCTGCCTGTGCAGAAGACCAGAACAGAAGGACTACTGCGTAGGACTCGAAGCACAGTATTTTGCCCGGGAAAAAGGCGGAATCATGATCAGTGATATCTACGGGATCAGTGAAAAGAGAGATACGGTGCTGGTAGAGGGGCAGGATCTTGCACCCTGGGAGCTGCTGGCTCAGTTTCTGAAGGGAATGCTGAAATTTCTGGGAATCACGGAACTGGTCAAAAATATCAAATGTGTAACCGTAACCTTGCAGGAGCTGACTCCTGTGCAGGTGGAAAATTTTCAGAAAGCATTCGCAGACCTTGGATTTGTAAAAGAGCAGTATTTACTGCAGGACTATGGAGAGAGTTTTTATTATTATATTCTTTCCCAGCGCAGGGAAACCTGGAACCGCAGTGTTGCCTGGTATGCATTTACGCCAAAGAGTGTTTCTTTCCGCAAAATGACTCTGGACGGAAGCAGCAAGCCGGTTGTGGTGAAGCTTGAGGAGCCGGTGGAGACAGAACTTCCGGAAGAAGGAGAAAAAAGAGATTCGGAATTCTGCAAATTTGTGCAGAAAACACTGGGAAAAGATCTCTTTTCCAGTATTCAGATCACAGGAGAGGGATTTTCCCAGGACTGGGCAGTTCAGTCTGTAAAGATTCTCTGTTTCCAGAAACGCAGGGTATTTTATGGAAACAATCTGTTTGCAAAAGGTGCCTGTGCAGCAGGAAAAGAGAAGCTGGAAGACAAGGTTTTAAAGGGATATCGTTTCCTCAGTGACTCTCTGGTCATGGCAGATGTAGGAATGGAAATGCGGGTGATGGGTTCACCTGCCTATTATCCGCTGATCGAGAATGGAAATAACTGGTATGACTGCCATGCTTCCTGTGAACTGATCCTGGACAATACGGAGGAACTGGTTTTTATCATCAGTACCTTTGACAGACCGGAGAAGCGCAGGGTAGGAATGATGCTTCCGGGAATCCCGCACCGCCCGAATAAGACAACAAGACTTTCTCTGGAACTTCACTATGTTTCCCAGAAAGAATGCAGAGTGACTGTGAGAGATTTAGGCTTCGGGGAAATGTTCCCTTCGAGCGGCAAGGTCTGGACAGAGACCGTAGAATGGTAAGGGGGATGAGCAGATGAGTGGATATATTTTATGTCAGACAAAGAAAGCAGAACGTCCGTATTTTATTGAGAATATCAGTACGAATATTTATTCCATAGAAGAGCTCTGTTATTATCTGTACCATAACCTTTACCTGATCGATGCGTCGGTCATCAATGAAGAGCTGTGTATGTGGATTCAGCAGGAACTGGAGCTGCCGAAGCTGGCAGCGAAATTAAGACCGAAGCTGCAGAATTATACCAATGCGGAAGATGTGCTGTATCCGATTTTTAAAGAGATCAATTATCTGACTTATGAGGAACTGAAGAACCTGAACAGCCGTATGGCACTGCTGAATCAGGAGAGTCCGGCGCTGCGCCAGAAACGAAAAGGAGACTGCCTGGTGGAGAACCGGATGTATGTCAATGCCATTCAGGTGTACCAGAAACTTCTGGAACAGAATCCGGACTCTGAGAGAACGGATTTTGCGGCTGATGTGCTGTATAATCTGGGATGTGCCTACAGCTATCTTTTCCAGATGGAGAAAGCACTGGAATGTTTCTGGGTTTCCTATGAAAAAAGCCAGTCTCAGACAACACTGAAAACGTATCTTCTGGCATACAGAAACACCCGCAATAAGAAAGATTATGAACACAGAGTGTCGGAACTGAAGATCACAGAAGAACTGAAAAAAGAGTTGAAGGAAGCATGGAAAGAGTTTGAGAAGATCCCGGAGAAACCGGTTGAGGGAAGAGAATCTGGTGCAATGCTGGAAGACCTGATGAAAGATTACCACAGGACTACGGGATCATAAACAGAATAAGATGGTATCCGGATGTCAGGGGCAGAAAGATTCTGCCTCTGATTTATTTTTGTGAATGTTTGCCTTTGATATCATGTTGACAGAAAACGATGTGTGTGATAGTATTAACTCATGCTTTCACATGGTAGAGTGGCTGTGTGATAAATAACAAAACAGATAAAGAGGAGATATTTATCATGAAAAAGAGATCTTTGGCAGTACTCATGGCAGGTATTATGGCAGCATCTATGATGACAGGAGTTGTTTCTGTATATGCAGATGCTGACAGCAAGACATTAACTGTAGGATTTGATGCAGAGTATCCTCCTTTCGGATATAAGGATGATAACGGAGATTATGTAGGATTTGACCTCGACCTTGCGCAGGAAGTATGCGATAATCTTGGCTGGGAATTAGTGAAGAAACCGATCAACTGGGATTCCAAGGATATGGAGCTGAATTCCGGCTCTATCGACTGTATCTGGAACGGATTTACCATCAACGGACGTGAAGATGACTATACATGGTCTGATCCATATCTGAATAATGAGCAGGTTATGGTCGTAGCTGCTGATTCCGGTATTGAGAAACTGGATGATCTGGCCGGTAAGAACGTTGTTGTACAGGCGGCTTCCGCAGCACTGGATGCCTTAAACAGCGATGACAACAAAGATCTGACCGCAAGTTTTGGTTCCCTGACAGAGAACCCGGATTACAACACTGCATTTATGAATCTGGATTCCGGTGCGGCAGATGCCATTGCCGTAGATATCGGAGTAGCGAAATATCAGCTTTCCCAGAGAGAAGAGGGCAAATATGTGATCCTCGACGAGCCGATCCAGAGCGAACAGTACGGAATCGGATTTGCAAAGGGCAATGACGAACTGAAAGACACTGTATGGGCAGAAGTGCTGAAACTTTATGATGCAGGTGAAGTTGACAAACTTGCAGAGAAATATGAAGTTGCAGATATGCTTTGCATCGGTGATGACGATGACACAAAAGCTGCTGATGCAGAAGAAACAGATGATGCTTCTGAAGATGAGGCTGCTGAGACAGATGCTGAAGCTGAGGAAGATGCAGAATAATCAGTAAAAAATAAAAATGTCGCCGGACGGGAAGTACAGAACGTCCGGGATAAGGACAGAACAGAGGGGTCATATGATATGAACCCTCTGTTCTTACTGTACAACAGAAATTGGAATTGAAACGGTTACTGAGAACAGAATAAGTACGGACAGTAACGAAATATTTTTTGGAGGAAAACTTATGTCTTTAAGTGTAATGCTGCAGCAGCTTGCCGGTGGTATGGTGGTGTCAGTGGAGATTTTTGTGGTGACACTGCTTTTTTCATTACCGCTCGGTCTTATGATCTGCTTTGGAAGAATGTCAAAGAACCCGGTGATCCGGGGAATTGTTTCCGCATACATTTCTGTCATGCGAGGAACCCCGCTGATGCTTCAGTTGATGGTTGTCTATTTTGGACCATATTTTATTTTCGGTATCCGTATTTCCATGGGATACAGTCTGATCGCAGTATTTATTGCTTTCAGTATCAACTATGCCGCTTATTTTGCGGAGATTTACAGAGGCGGGATCGAATCCATTTCCGTGGGACAGTATGAAGCTGCAAAGATTCTGGGATACAGCAAGGCGCAGACCTTCTTCCGGATCATCCTGCCGCAGGTATTTAAAAGAATCCTTCCGTCTGTGACAAACGAGGTGATCACACTGGTAAAAGATACTTCCCTGGCTTTTGTCGTGGCGGTAGCGGAAATGTTTACCATTGCCAAACAGATCGCCAGCGCACAGACGACCATGATGCCGTTTGTGATCGCAGCAGTATTTTACTTTATCTTTAACCTGCTGGTTGCGATCGTGATGGATAAGATTGAGAAGAAATTAAATTATTATCGTTAATTACCGTAGAAAAGAAACAAGGAAGTTACTGTCCGGTCGCAGGATGATGGAGAACAGTAACAGTCTGAGAGGATCATTCATATGAAATTATTTGAAATGAAGCATATCAAAAAGAGCTTCGGCAGTCTGGAGGTACTGAAAGATATTTCTCTTTCTGTGGAAGAAGGAGAAGTATTAAGTATTATCGGACCTTCCGGCTCCGGAAAATCTACTCTTCTTCGCTGCGCCACAGGACTTGAGACACCGGACAGCGGCGAGATCATCAAACAGGGAGAGGTGGGACTGGTATTTCAGAATTTCAACCTTTTCCCTCATTTTTCCGTACTGAAAAATATCACAGATGCACCGATCCGTGTGCAGAAAAGAAAGAAAGAAGAAGTCTATGCCCAGGCAAGAGTTCTGCTGAAACAGATGGGACTGGCAGACAGGGAGAATGCATATCCGTTCCAGCTTTCCGGCGGTCAGCAGCAGAGGGTTTCCATTGCAAGAGCCCTTTGCATGAACCCGAAGATTCTGTTCTTTGATGAACCGACTTCCGCTCTTGACCCGGAGCTGACCAGTGAGATCCTGAAAGTGATCAAAGAGCTGGCAGCACAGCATATCACCATGGTGATCGTTACCCATGAGATGACTTTTGCAAGAGATATTTCCGATCATATCATCTTTATGGACAAGGGGCTGATTGCTGTGGAGGGAACCCCGCAGGAGGTATTTGCCTCAGAACATGCGCGAATGAAGGAGTTTCTTGGCAAATTCCATCAGGGATAAGGTTTTTGTGGTTGCTTTTAGGAGAATGATGTTATATAATTTCAACGTACGCAGAAAATAACTGCGTATGGAAGCGAAATAAAAGGATGCAAAAGATTATAAAAATCCTATAAAGACAGGAGAGTCAAGATGAGTACAGACAGATATGTAAGTCCCTTATCAGAACGTTATGCCAGCAAAGAAATGCAGTACATTTTTTCTCCGGATATGAAATTCCGCACATGGAGAAAACTCTGGATCGCACTTGCTGAGACAGAGAAAGAGCTTGGCCTTAACATTACACAGGAGCAGATCGATGAACTGAAAGAGCATGCAGAAGATATCAATTATGACGTTGCCAAGGAACGTGAACGTCAGGTACGTCACGATGTCATGTCTCATGTATATGCTTATGGAGTACAGTGCCCGAAAGCCAAAGGAATCATCCATCTGGGAGCAACCTCCTGTTATGTAGGAGATAATACAGATATTATTGTGATGACAGAAGCGTTAAAGCTGGTACGCAAGAAACTGGTGAATGTGATCGCAGAACTTTCTGCATTTGCAGATAAGTATAAAGAGCAGCCGACTTTGGCTTTCACACACTTCCAGCCGGCACAGCCTACCACAGTAGGAAAACGTGCCACACTCTGGACACAGGAATTCCTTCTTGACCTAGAGGATCTGGAATATGTTCTGAGCACCATGAAGCTTCTGGGATCTAAGGGAACCACTGGAACACAGGCAAGTTTCCTGGAGCTCTTTGACGGAGATCAGGAGACGATCGACAAGATCGATCCGATGATCGCAGAGAAGATGGGCTTTAAGGAATGCTATCCGGTATCCGGACAGACCTATTCCCGTAAAGTGGATACCCGTGTACTGAATGTGCTTGCAGGAATCGCAGCAAGTGCACATAAGATGTCAAATGATATCCGCCTTCTTCAGCATCTGAAGGAAGTAGAAGAACCATTTGAGAAATCACAGATCGGTTCCTCTGCAATGGCGTATAAGAGAAATCCTATGAGAAGTGAACGAATTGCTTCCCTTTCCAGATACGTGATGGTAGATGCCCTGAATCCGGCAATCACATCCGCAACCCAGTGGTTTGAGAGAACTCTGGATGACTCCGCAAACAAACGTCTGAGCATTCCGGAAGGATTCCTCGCGATCGATGGAATTCTTGATCTGTGTCTGAATGTCGTAGACGGACTTGTGGTTTATCCAAAGGTAATCGAGAAACACATGATGGCAGAGCTTCCGTTCATGGCTACCGAGAATATCATGATGGATGCCGTAAAGGCAGGCGGTGACCGTCAGGAACTTCATGAGCGTATCCGTGAACTTTCTATGGAGGCAGGCAAGACTGTCAAAGTAGAAGGCAAGGACAATAATCTGCTTGAGCTGATCGCAGCAGACCCTGCATTTAATCTTTCCCTGGAAGATCTTCAGAGATCCATGGACCCGAAGAAATATGTAGGCCGTGCGAAAGAGCAGACAGAGAGATTTGTCAGCAAAGTAGTTCAGCCGATTCTGGATTCACACAAGGACTTACTGGGAATCAAGGCTGAGATCAACGTCTGATATCAGGCGTGAATCGTATTGTTAAAATACAAAAACAGGAGGAATTATAATGGTAAAAGCAGTTGTTGGTGCAAACTGGGGAGATGAAGGTAAAGGTAAGATTACCGATATGCTCGCTGAGAAAGCCGATATTATCGTAAGATTTCAGGGTGGTGCAAACGCAGGCCATACAATCGTAAACAATTATGGTAAATTTGCACTTCATACCCTTCCGTCAGGTGTGTTCTATAATCACACTACAAGCGTGATCGGAAACGGTGTTGCCTTGAATATTCCGGTATTTTTCAAAGAATATAATGAAGTGGTAAGCAGAGGTGTTCCGGCTCCGAAGATCCTGATCTCCGAGAGAGCACAGATGGTAATGCCATATCATATTCTGTTTGACCAATATGAAGAAGAACGTCTTGGCGGCAAATCTTTCGGATCAACCAAATCCGGTATCGCTCCGTTCTACTCAGACAAATATGCAAAGATCGGCTTCCAGGTAAGCGAACTTTTTGATGAAAAACATCTGAAAGAAAAACTTGCAAGTGTATGTGAGACAAAGAACATTCTTCTGGAGCATTTATATCATAAACCGCTTTTGAATCCGGATGAACTGTTTGCAGAACTGATGGAATACAAGAAGATGGTAGAGCCATATGTATGTGATGTTTCCCTGTATCTGTGGAATGCATTAAAAGAAGGCAAAGAAGTTCTTCTCGAGGGACAGCTTGGTTCCCTGAAAGACCCGGATCACGGAATTTATCCGATGGTTACTTCTTCTTCCACACTGGCAGGATATGGCACAGTAGGTGCAGGACTTCCTCCATACGAGATCAAACAGATCGTTACTGTATGCAAGGCTTATTCCAGTGCAGTAGGAGCAGGTGCATTTGTTTCTGAAATCTTTGGTGAAGAAGCAGATGAGCTGAGAAGACGCGGCGGTGACGGCGGCGAATTCGGTGCTACTACAGGACGTCCGAGACGTATGGGATGGTTTGACTGCGTTGCTTCCAAATATGGATGCCGTCTGCAGGGAACTACAGATGTAGCTTTTACAGTTCTTGATGTATTAGGATATCTGGATGAGATTCCGGTATGTACTGCATATGAGATCGACGGAAAAGTAACTACAGAATTCCCGACAACTACTCTGCTTGAGAAAGCAAAACCGGTTCTGGAAACTCTGCCAGGATGGAAATGCGATATCCGTGGAATCAAGAATTACGAAGATCTTCCGGAAAACTGCAAGAAGTACATTGAGTTCGTAGAGGAACACATTGGATTCCCGATCACTATGATCTCCAATGGCCCGGGACGTGACGATATCATTTATAGAAATAAATAATAACAAAATAAGACAATTGCGCCGGGGAACTTCTCCGGCGTGTCTTATATTTATGGAGGATTATGAAAAAAAATAATAACAGGTGGAAACAGATCGGAGCATGGGTGGCGATCATCCTTCTGCTCCTTGCGTGCAGTATGCCGATGTTTTTTGCATTTGGCAAGGGACCGGATTCGCAGAGCAATTTCAAGGCAGCCATAGCAGTGGCGATCATGGTCCCGGTGCTTGCCTATGCGATGTGGATGGTATACAGGATTTTGAACAAAAATAAAAAGGTGGTGGATTCTGATATGGAAAACATTATTTTTGACGTGGGACAGGTTCTGGTAAAATATGACTGGGAAACGTATCTGGACAGCTTTGGATTCCCGAAAGAAGAACGGGATACGATCGCAAAAGCAGTTTTTCTGAGTGATGTATGGAATGAGAGAGACAGAAGCAGTCAGGATGAACAGTACTATGTAGATGAGATGGTAAAAGCAGCTCCACAGTATGAGAAAGACATCCGTGAGGTCATGCGCCGTTCCAATGAAACCGTTGAAAAGATGGATTATGCGGAAACATGGGTGAAATATCTGAAGGACAAGGGTTATCATGTCTATATTCTTTCCAATTATGCGACAGATACCCTGAACCGCACACAGGAGCAGCTTCCATTCCTGAAACATGTGGACGGGGCAGTCTTTTCCTGTCAGGTAAAACAGATCAAACCGGAATCGGATATCTACCAGACACTGATCAGCCGCTATCATCTGAATCCGGAGAAATCTGTATTCCTGGATGACAGAAAAGAAAACTGTGAGGCAGCAGAGAAATTCGGTATTCACACGATTCAGTTCCATAACTTTAAGCAGGCAGCGGCAGAGTTGGAGAAAATGGGTGTGAAATAAGGATTCCTTCCATTTTCCGGCAGCAATTACAGGATTCAGGTTACCACAATTTCGGAACCGATTCACGTATTAACGTTTACTGTTCACACGCCACTATCCCGCGAGGTGTTTTGGCATGAACATGCCAAAATCCCGAGACATACAGCGCGAATTTATGCGATTAGCATAAATTCTGTGCATCGCGAAGCGTGTTACTGGGAACGAAGTGAACAGTAACTATT
>SKEE01002183.1_pt1 | contig 13887 bp, 18 predicted proteins | sample 4826661 | NCBI WGS metagenome assembly SKEE01 (sample SAMN11008817, study PRJNA524170) | human gut metagenome | biome: Human fecal sample; material: Feces; isolation source: fecal sample from pouch patient p20 | host: Homo sapiens | place: Israel: Tel-Aviv | collected 2016-11-14
CATGGGGAAGTGGGAAAACTGTCCTATGCCTTTTTGTTTTTCGAAGACTTGATCCAGTTTGACATTTCTGCAAAACGCAAAGGCGGAAAGGAACTGGAAGAGAAATTAGAGCGGATCGGGAAAAAGGTGCCGGGGGTACAGTTCCAATATTCCAAGGGTGAGGGGCGTGTGTATGCCAGCGGCTTTTTGACCAAAGAATTGACACCCAAACAGGCCATGAAACAGGTCTTTGAGATTGCAGACTATTTCCGAGGATAGGGTGTTCCGAAATTCGGAACAAGAAAGGAGTTATGATGTTTTATATTGTGATCGGAATCGTCCTGCTTCTGTTGTCGGCGGGAACCATTGCTGTCATGGTTCTGTTTGAAATCAGGGATCGTAGGGCAGGAAACATCCAACAGGGAAAAAGACTCCCGAAAAAGCCGTATTCCAAAGCATTTCTTGCTGCGATCCCAAGAGCCTATGAATCCTCGGGAACGCTTCAAGGAATGCTGACGCTTTTGGTGGAGCAGTGTCCCAAAGAAAATGGACGGGCAAAAGCAGCTCTGGATTACCTGGAACACAGTCGGTACCGGGACTATGAAACGGCACTGGCTTATCTGTCAGATTCCAGTGCTGTTTGTGAAAAACAAATCAGGGAGGTGTTAAAGCGGGAAATTCAAAAGACAACCGCATTAACTTGTCACTAAGCACGGATGGTTCGTGCTTTTTTTGTACTCAAAATGAAAGAGATGTTCCGGATTTCGGAACAGGAAAAGGAGAATGTTATGAGAAGAAGTAATTGGAAATCCAAACTGGTCGTTGTGATCGCAGTGGTCATTGGAATTTTATGTGGATTAGCTGCCGCTTATGTTGTGAATCAGAAATTTGGTGCCGCCTATATTGGACTGGCATTTTTTATTACCATGCCATTGGTGGCAGGAATCTTAATGTTTTTGATGATCCGTGTATTTCATATTGGAGAGTAGGAGGAAAAAATGATGAAACAAAACAAGATGCAGAATGAAAGAATAAACCAGAGGAAACTGGTGAATCCAACAAAAAAGGAATGGCGATGGCACATGGCACAGTTCGGTGTTGGCTGCCTCCTCTTATTTTTTGCAGTAAACGTCCCTGTGTTGGCGGCGGGAAACGTGGACACGTCCCAGATCACCGGAGGATTTCGGAAGTGGTCTGGTAGCAACTCTGGCACCCCAGATCATTACGGTCATCCGGACAGGACTGCCGAACAGCTAGGAGGTGATGGCGTATGCCAGGATGGGTAGAAGACCTGTTAAAGGAAATGTTCTATGGCCCGTTTTATCAGCTGGCAAAAGTCGTCTGGGATTGGTGCATCGGATTGAGTACGGGGGTTATTAGTCAAGACCCCCAGCACTTTTCCCCGGCTACTTGGAAATTTGTAACAGAGACGCTGTATCCCTGGGCAATGGGGATCGGCTTATCCATGATGAATGTCTTTTTCATCTGTGTGTTTTTAAAAGCAGCCTCCAATTTAAAAGAGAACATCACCTTGGAGCTTTGTATCGAAGGAATGATCCGGCTGGTGGCGTTAAATGTGTTGATGCAGATGGGAATGAAACTGATGAAGACTCTGTTTTCTATGGCGGCCTTGATGGGAGGGATGGTACTGGATTTCCAGGCACCGGATTTCTTTACCGGGGAAGTGGATGCCGGAAGCGTCCTGTTCTGGTGGTTTATGGGATTTTTATATTTCTTTGTGGCATTGATCTGTGGAATGCTGATCTTTTTAACTTTATTTAGCCGTTATGTGAAGCTATATCTTTTGACCGTGACCTTCCCACTGGCCATGCCGAGTATGGTGTCGGGACGGGGAATTGACGAAACGGCGAAAAGCTGGGTCAGAAGTTTCCTTGGAAATGCATTTGAGATCGTGGTGATTGCTCTGGTGATGTCCATTTCCGGACGGATCATCGGAGGCATGGATCTGCAAGGGGACAGCTTTGCCGATTTCTTTGACGGATTTGGCCAGGCACTGACTTCCTCCATTTACATGATTGGAATGGCGGTGTCCGTACGGGGTGCAAGAAGTTTCATGAAAGAGACGTTCCACTTATAGATCACTTGTTCCGAAATTCGGAACGGAAGGAGTACAAAATGAAAATTGATATCAATAAAGATTTTGAAACCGCATACCAGCAATCCATCTGGAAAGGACTGGATCTTAAACAGCTGCTGACGGTCTTCTGTTTTTTGCCAACGGTAATTGGGGTGATGGGTGTTCTTTGGTATTTCTTAAAAATTCCGCCCCAGGGAGGCGTGTACATCGGAATCCTGGTGGCATTTCCGATTCCGGTTTTCGGGCTGTTCAAATACCGGGGCATGTCCATCCCTATGTTATACAAAGAATGGAAGTATCTGCAAGCAACGAAGAAACTGTGCGGAGAAACAGAAAGTGAAGCCCATCAGAAAAGAACCATATTTTCCATGAATCAACGGAGAAAGGGGAGATAAGAAGACATGGCAATTTTTAATGGAAATAAGGAATTTTCCAAGAAACGGGAGTTATCCCAGCCCTTAGTTCCAGTACCCAAGAACGTGCGTCAGGCATTCAACATCCAGAAAGCCTATGCAAACGGGGTATTCCAGCTGGAACCCAAAAGGAAGGAGACGTTGTATGACCGGTGTTATGTATTTGAGGATATCAATTACATCAACAAGAACCGGACAGAGAAAAAGAACTTTTTGTCAGAACTGATGTTCTGGCTCAATTCCATGGATGCGTCTTATAAGATCACATTGTGCAATGAATACCAATCGGTAGAAAAATTTCTGGCATCGATCAGGAATGAACGAAATGAGAAGGAATATCCAGACATTGCAAAAGGGATCCGGCAGTGGCAGGAATCGAAACTGGCGGATGCCAACTCCACGGTGCGGACACTGCGCTATCTGACCATTACCTGCAGGGCAGACAGTCTGGATCAGGCAAACATCTATTTTCGGGCATTGGAACCTATGATCGAGGATGCCTTTGCAGGATGGGGAAGTGACATTGCTGTGTTGGGAACCCTGGATCGGTTCCGGGTACTCCATGGGATGCTACGTCCCGGAGAAGAGTTCCCGCAAGCAGTACTGCGGGACGCTTTGCAGGACTGGAAAAGTGACGTGCTGCCACGGAGTATCCAGCAATTCAATGATTACCTGATCCTGGGAGATACCGTGATGACCGTGCTGACTGCTACCCAATATCGGAAATCCCTGGATACGGACACCTTTTTACATACGTTAAGCAGCCTGTCCTATCCGTCTTTTGTGACACTGGACTTTGCTCCGGTACAGCAGGAGGTCATCAATGACAAGCTGGTAGCGATGCATATGAACAATGAGCGGGAGATCAATGACGAGATCGAGCAGAAACGGCAGGCAGGGCAGATTGTGACTTCTCCGTCTTACACCAAAAAGAAACGCCGGGATGAGATCGAGGAATACATTGAAATGGTGGATGCCAACGATGAGAAAGGGGTCTTTTTAAACCTTCTGGTGGTGTTGACGGCTCCGGTGAAGGAGGGGGTAAAGCTGTTGCAACAGCGAATGGAAGAGGTCTGTGCGATTGGGCGTTCTGATAAGGTGGGCGTCTTTTTAGAGCCTTGCGACTTTCGTCAGCTGAAAGCCTTAAATACGGCACTTCCAATGGGTGGGAGACAGGTGGATTATATGCGGTTTTTCCTGACCTCTTCTTTGGTGGCATTTAACCCTTACCATGCCCAGGATATTTTAGAACCGGGGGGAAAGATGCTGGGAATCAATAAGACCACGGGACGGTATCTCATTGCCAACCGGAAACTCCTTCCTAACCCCCATGGGATCATTGTGGGATACTCCGGTTCCGGAAAGTCCATGTTGATCAAGCTGACCGAGATTTCCCAGACCCTGCTTGGAAGCGAAGATGATATCGTTGTGCTGGATCCCCAGAATGAATTTGAAGATATCTGCAGGGAGTATCAGGGGGTGTATTTTGACTTGACTCCCAAAAGCGGGATTTATCTCAATGGATTTGAAGTGACCCAGGAAGTCTTTTCCGGCAGTCAGGAGCTGCAGGCGGAATTTGTGGCAAAACAGTGTGAGTATGCCAAAGGACTGGTGCAGGCGATCATGAAAAATATCCTGGTCACCCAGGAGCACGATTCCGTGGTGAGCCGTTGTACGGAGCAGATGTTTGCCCAGGTCTTTGCCCAGAAGCGGTTAAAGAAACAGCCCACCTTACTCTGGCTGCGGGAAGAGATTGGAAAGGAACTGGAACAGGTACGACACGCCCACGATGAAGCTATTATCCGTCCCATCTATAACTCCCTGGAAGAGTATACCACGGGTTCCTGCGATATGCTGGCGCACCCGACCAATATTGAATTTCAGAATCGATTGGTAGGATTTGGAATGTGTAATGTACCAGAAAACAACTGGGAAGCTGTCATGGATACGGTGCTGCATTATCTGTCTACCCGGATGGACTATAACAAAAAGCTGCAGAAAGCCACACATTTAGTGGTAGATGAAGCGCAGGTAGTTTCCGAAAAACCGGGATCCGCAGAGATGCTCAACAATGCGGTCATCACCTTCCGAAAGTTCGGAGGAATCGTCACCCTTGCGATGCAGAACGTGGTGGCAGCTTTGGCCAACAAAAAGATGGTAGAACTGTTCCAGAACTGCTCCTATAAATGTTTCCTGGATCAGGGGGGTGTGGATGCCCAAAGTCTGGCAGAGATTCAGCCCTTATCCGAACGGGAATTCCGTGCCTTGGGAACGGGAAAACCGGGAGAGGGGGTCATCGTCTGGAATAAAAAAGTGGTGCTGTTTAATGCCCGGATTGAGAAAGACAACATCTTATACGAAAAGTATTCCACCAACTTCCATGAAAAAGCGCAGCGGAAGGAACGTGATTCTGCTAGGAGCACTTCCCCTGTGAGAAAAGAAAACGTGACGAAATCAGAGGAAGAACCGGAACGTTGGGAGGAACGGGTGCCCCTGCAGGTGGCGTATAAACCGGAACCGGAGATGCCTCAGAACTGGCAGGAAGAAAAGCCCGATGTGCTGCAACAGGGATGGGGAGAACAGGAGTGGGAGACCGTGCTACAGCTGGCAGCGTTTGCACCCATCCGGCTGGGAGATGTGACTGCTTTGTTGGAAATCGCCCCAGAGGAAGCGCAGAGGCTGTTGGATACCATGCTCCAGGCAGGTGTTTTGGAAGAGAAAGAGGGCTGGTATCGGATCGTAGAGTAGGTGAAATCAATGAGACTCAATGAAACAAAACGAAAACAAAGAACGTCCCAGGAAGAAGTTCTGGCAGAACTGTTTGCAGAGGCAGAATTGCAGGGCTCCGTCCGGAAGAAGAAAAACTGGGATGCCTGGATGGAACAGGAAGAGGCGCAACAGATTGAAAAAGAAATGCAGGTGTATTTGGAGGAATATAGCGATCCTACCTTGTATCTGACGCCAAAAGAAGTGAAAGCATGGAACCGGATGTCAAAGTCCAAACAGAAACGGCTTCTGGAGAAAGAATCTGGACAGGTATTGCAGGCATGGAAAGCAGGAGCGCGAAAGGTATCAGCAGGTGGTGCAAGGAAAGCGGATTCCATGGAAGATTTGGTCTTTTTGCAGGTAAGAGGAACAAAATCAGGGACACCGCTACATAGGATTTGGAAGCCAGAAAAGGCAAGAAAAAAGGTCTTCGGGGAGGAGAGACCAACTGTTCCACACAATCCTCAGAGACACAGTTCCCCGGATGCCAGGCAGACACAGGCAAAAACCGGAAAACCGGTGGCGGAAGGAGTGCAGAGTGCAGCCGCTTCTGTTGCAAGCAGCGCATCCACGGTTACTCCGGCTACATTAGCAACCAGAACTGCAAAGAAAACAGCACAAACATTTAAACACTATGTCCAGGAAGTGAATCAGGCAGCCCAGCAAGCAATCGGGGAAGAACGGGCAAAACTGGAAGACACCAAACAGCAGAACGCACAGGTAGGAGACCTGCCCTCTTTTGTGAAGTATTTGGGGGCGACCCTTGGAAGTGTGGTACTGGCAGGTGCGGCAATGGTCATGCAGCTTGCAGCGGCACTTTTGACCGTGCTGGTGACCATGCTGGCCTTTCTGTTGGTGGCGGTATTGGCAATCTCCTTGATTGTCAGTGTGATCCTGTCCTTGATCGGTGGCTTCCTAGATCAGCAGCCGGCAACGGGACATGGACTACCACCATTTATTACGGAAGATATGATGGAAGCCTTTTTTGCCGTGCAGGAAGAAAGTGGGATTCCGGTTTCTACCGGAGTCGCACAGGTGATTGCAGAATCCGGATTTGGGTTATATGGACCAGGTGGAGACAATGGGCAGGGACTGTCCCAGCTGGCGTACGAGTATAAAAATCTGTTTGGAATCAAATATTTTTCCGGGGACAAGTATGCGATTGGTGGTGTGGATTTATCCACCGGTGAAGAAACCGGAAATGGGAATACGACGATCACGGCAGCCTTTGCCGTGTACCCGGATTATGGAGCCTGTATCCGGCAGAGAGGATGGATGTTGAGCCGGGAACCCTATGCGAGTAAGGTGTCTCCCTATCTGAATAAAAATGATAAAAACTATACCAAAGAAGCTGCCAGGGGATTTGTCAATGGAATTCGTGCGGCGGGCTGGGCAACGGACAGTTCTTACGTGGAAAAATGTGTGCAGCATATGGACAATTATAACCTCTACCGCTTCGATAACATGACTTATGAAGAGTACCAAAAAAGTGGTGGTGGAAACTATGACGGAACAGTGACTCCGCTGATGCAGAGTATCGTGGATCATGCCGCTAAGAACCAGGGAATCTACCCTTGTACCCCGGATATGTGTGCCCAGTGGGTGACGGGAATTTATCAGGCGGCAGGAGCACCGACGATTCCTTATGGAAATGCGATTGATATGTGGAACAACTATAAAAATACGGGCAATACCAGTATGGAAAATATTCCGCCGGGAGCTATTGTGTGTGGCAGTGGTTATGGAACTATGGGCAGTATTTATGGTCATGTGGGAATCTATCTTGGAAATGGAATGGTGGCCAACAATCGGGGGTATTTTTCCGTAGAAAGTCTGGAAGAATGGTGCAGTTGGCAGACTGCAACCTGTCAGGGGCATCAGGGCTGGATCGGCTGGGTGTTCCCTGGTGGAGTTCCGGCAAGTTAGAGAAAAAAGAAAGGACAGTGAAAATGAATAAAGTAGTATTGGTAGGAAGATTGACAAGAAATCCAGAGGTTCGATATGCCCAGGGAGAGTCGGCAACTGCGGTGGCAAGATATACGCTGGCAGTAGAGCGAAGATTCCAACGAGAAGGAGAACAGACGGCAGACTTTATTCCCTGTGTCGTATTCGGAAAATCTGCAGAATTTGCTGAGAAATATTTCCGTCAGGGGCTGCGGATTTCGGTTTCCGGAAGGATCCAGACGGGCAGCTATACGAATAAAGACGGGATGAAAGTTTACACCACAGAAGTGGTAGTAGAAGAGCAGGAGTTTGCTCAAAGTCGAGCAGAGCAGGGGCGGGAAAATCAGGGGGCAATGGGAACAGCAGACGTGGATGGTTTCCAGAATATCCCGGATGGAATCGAGGAAGAATTACCGTTCCATTAAAAGTAAGAAAGGGGAGAAATAGAATTGAAAAAAAGAATCATAATTCCGATTGCAGCCTTGATACTTCTGTGCGGTATTTTGACAGGAATCGGCATCCTTCTATCCAGTCAGAAACCGGAGAAAACATCAGAAAAAAAGACAGAAAAAGTAGAACAGGAATTACAGACCAAACCAGAAGAAACACCGGGAAATCCAAAGCAGGAACAGGAGAAAGCAGCGTCAGCAAAGGAATCGGAAGAACAAGAGGAAGAACCACTTTCTATGGATCTTTCCGGATTAAACGAGGAAGCACTTTCTATGATGGGAATTTCCAAAAAAGAAGTGGCAGATGCACTGAGAACTTGGACACAGGAACATGGATTTTCCAGTGCCACAGGGGCACAGTTTTTGGAACCCATGCTGGTACGATTTTCGGAAGGAAAATACAGCATGGATTGCCAGCTCATCTTTGCAGATGGTGGAAATGGAATTCAGCCGGAGGATGCACAAACCAAACTGACCATGGATTATTTTAAAGAGAAAAAGTTGTTGCAGATTCATAAATAAAAATCAGAAAAAAAGAGGTGAAGATTTTGGAGATGGTTGGGAAAAAATTAGAAGCGGAACTGGAGCTTTTCATTTTGGATTGTCATGCACTGAGTAAAGATGGAATCATTTCAAAATCGGAAGAGATTGTCATGAAAAGAAAGATCTATAGAAGTCTTAGAAATCTGTTGAAACAGGAGCCAGAGCAGTGTCAAGCTTTGCTATATACCGGACACATTTTGGAAAATGCATACCGCTTTGTGGAGGATCAAAAAGAAGAGGAGGATTCTCTGGAATTGACTTTGAAAAAATGGATGTGTGCGATTGAAAATGGGACGTGCAGCGCATGATAAAAAAGGGGAAATGAACATGGCAGAAATGCGATCGGTAGAAGAACGGCTTGCTGAATTGGATCAGAAAATGGAGCAGATAAAAGCGCAGAAAAAGGCAATCTTACAGAAAGAAAAAGCACAGCAGAAACAAGCGCAGATCAAGCGATTGTTTGCTGTTGGAGCAGCGGTAGAATCTGTTCTGGGGAGACCAATTGAAAGAGAAGAGATACCAAAACTGATTGAATTTTTGGAACATAAGAAAAAAGAAATTATCTGGAAGTGATGTAGGATCAGGGGAGTATTTTACATATCATATCTTTTATCGTATCCAGGGGTCTTAGGGGATTTCCCCTAACAAGATGGCATGATGTTTGTTAAACATTATGCGTATCTTGCCAATTCTCCTGTCGGAGAATTGCGCACAGATAGGGGCAATTTTGATGGAAAAATAGGGTTTTGACGGACAAATGCTGACATTATGTAATACAGATGTAGACAAGATGTAATACGAAAGCTGACAGAATGCAATACAGTTGTAGACATCTGTAATACGAAAGCTGACATGATGCAATACGAATGTAGACAAGTGTAATACGAAAGCTGACAGAATGCAATACAGTTGTAGACATCTGCAATACGAAAGCTGACAGAATGCAATACAAATGTAGATAAATGTAATACAGATGCTGACAGGATGCAATACAGATGTAAGCTTTGAAATGAGCACAGGGGTAACCTAAAGTAACCTAGAAATCCATTTGCTGGTATAGTAAAATAGAATTAGAAAATTATGGAAAGGAGCAGAAGGAATATGGCAAAAGTGATGAAAAGTTTTCGTCTATCCGAAAGTGCAATTGCAGCATTAGAAAACCGAGACACACAGAAATATCGTTCGGGTCAGGAATACATAGAGGCACTGCTTTTAAATCATGAAGAAAAGAGCGAACCAACAATAGAAACTGTATTGGAAGAATTAAAAAAATTGAATGAAAAAATAGAAAAAATTCTTTCTGAACAATTGCAAGAAAAGTCAGAAAGTAACGAAAAAAAAGAAATACCGAAGATGTATGGAGGACTTCCCTATACACCGCCGCCGTCTGATATTATTTAGCGTCGAACATCCGTAAAGTGGGTGTTCTTTTTTTGCACTGAAAACAAGGAAAAGGAGAAGAAAAATGAGCATACAGGAACAATTAGAAAAGGTACAAAGTGATCTGCAGAAAATTGAAGAACGAAGAAAAGAATTGCAGCAAAAAGAGAAAGAACTGCTGACCAAAATGGAACTGGAAGAAGCAAGGGCTGCAGCAAAAAAGAATGAGGAAATCCGAAAGATTGTAGAAGAAAATTATGGGGAAGTAGATGGTTCTAATTTAGAAATATTTCGCCGTGTGATGCAGGAACAATCCGGGCAGATGAAACAACGAAAAGAACATTTGAAACAGAATTAAACGGGTGTGATCAAAGTGAAAAGAAGTATCTTTGTTGGAGTCCGATTCCAACCGGAAGAATATGAATTTCTCTGTGAAAAGGCAGAGAAAGATCCGGAAACACGGATGCGGACAGGAAGCAAAAACCTGTCTGCTTATGTCCGGAAAAAAACACTGCAGGAATCCGGATATCAGAAGGAGCTGCAGATCCAAAAGGAACTAAAAGAACTGGTGTATCAGTTCCGAAAAATCGGAACGAATATCAATCAGGCAACGAAGCAATTACATATCGGATATGAACCGGCGGCTGCGGCAGATCGGCTGGAGAAAAATATGAAACTGTTAGAACAGCAATTCGAAAAAATGAAAGAGGAATTGAAACAAACGTATGGCAATCACGAAGATATTAAACATTAAATCACAATCCAACCTTTACAATGCAATTGATTATATTATGAAGCCGGAAAAAACGAAAGAGCAGTTATGGGTCGGTGGAAATTCTGGAAATACGACACAAGAGGTGTATCGTACCATGATGGACACCAAGCAGGCATGGGGAAAGCTGGATGGGAGGAAAGGATACCATATCATCATCAGCTGGAAACCGGGAGAATGTACGGAAGAAAAAGCCTATCAGATCATTCAGGAATTCTGCCAGGAATATCTGGGAGAGAGCTATGATTATGTGTTTGGAATCCACACGGATCGGAAGCATTGTCATGGTCATATTGTGTTCAATTCGGTCAACCGTATCACAGGTTATAAGTATCGTTATGAACGTGGGGACTGGGAAAAATTTATGCAGCCAATCACGGACAAGCTTTGTGTGAAATATGGACTTCCCAAACTGGAATATGAAAAAGGAAACCGGAAAGGGGTCTCATACGGAGAATGGAAAGATCAAGGAAAAAGCAGTTGGAAAAATCTGATTCGTGCAGATATTGATTATGCGATCTCTCTTTCGGAATCCTACGAAGAATTTTTAGAACAGATGCGATCCTTGCATTATCAGATCCGGGAAGGAACGTCCCAGGAAGAGGGGGCGATTTTATCCCTGAAACTGCCCGGACAAGGAAAGGCCTGGCGTACGAAAAAGAAGACATTGGGAGAAGCCTATACGGTAGCTGCTATCCGGGAACGAATTGGAAAAGAATGGAAATCATATCCGATACCAAAGTCGCCCAAACTGCAGCGTTGCCAGATGCGTTCCGATCGGAAAAGCATCCGGGGAATCTCCGGATATCAAGCCAGTCATGTCCGGGACATTTACCAGATCCAGAACCGCTATGCTCGTGGAAATATTTATGCAATCAATCAGGGCAGTATGCGGAAATATTTGACACAGATTGAGAAGCTACGGGCAGATTGCAGATATTTATTGACCATGGATATCCGAAGCAGAGAGGCACTGGATCAAAGAGAGCGGGAAGTGCTAGAAGAGGAAAAACGATTAAAGCAACAAAGTAAACTGACATGGAACCTGCAGGAGGACGAAGGGTATCGAAGATATCAGGAATTGGAGAAGGAACTCCAGACAATTCCGGTATGGGATGACCGGTTTGAACTGGTATTGGATGAAATGGAAGCACTGCAGGAGCAGTTGCCAAAAGGAATCGAGCAGATGAAGGATACCAAAGAGCAGCTACAAAAACTGCGGGAAGAAAAGCGTTTGATTCGTCAGATCAAGCGGATGGATCAGGAGCATCGGGCAACGTATGAATTTTCACATTCCATCCAGAAGAATCCGGAACTGGCACGTTCCGAAATTCGGAACAGAAAGAAAGGAGGCAGACAGTGGAAACCCAAGTTATAACAGAAGCAGAAATTAAAGAACAGCAACTTTTGATTGCACAGTGGATGCAAGTGCCGGAAGAAATTATTGGGATTCTGAATCAGGATCTGCCCTGGCGTATCCGAGAATGGATGTATCTGTGTGCTTTGGATCAGATGCCAACAGAGATTTTAGAAAAAATGTCTGGATGGGAGCTGGGAAAAATCCAAAGAGAGCGGATGGGATACCTGCAGAAAAAATTCCAGGATACCGATCTGATCGAACGCGCGATGAAGGAAAGTCAGGATCGGCTGGAAATCCTGGCTGCCAATAGTGAGCGTCTGACGGTCATCATACAGGATGGGTTGGAAAAGGTATTGCAGGATCTGACCAAAGAGAAAGAAGAACTGAAACAAAAGTCAGAACAGTTGTGGAAGGAAAAACGAGAACTGGAATCTCAACTGCAACAGATAGAACAGTTGTTAAAGAAAGAACAGGAGAGCCGACAGAGTGCGGAGGAAAACGCCAGGATTTTAAGCGAAAAAGCAGACACCTACCACAGGGAGCTCTTACAGTTTCAGAAAGCAGAAAAAAGACAGATTCCAAAGGAAATGATTCCCATCGTGGAACCGGAAAAAGGGTACTGGAAGAATCGCAGACACCAGAAAATGGCAAAAGAGGAAGCGGAACAGCGAAAAAAAGAGATGGAGACATTTATCAAAGAAGTCATGGATAATTCTGAGTTTACCGAAGCGCAGAGTGATTATCTTTTAACCTGTCTGGAAAGAGGGGACAAGGTGGAGGATGTGCTCTATTTGGCAAAACCAAGTCTGTCCGTGGAGCACATGGAACGGATGCGGAAGATGGAACAGAAGCGGCGCATGGAAGAAACCGGCCAGAAAACACAAAGGAAACGGCACTTTTGGGAACGGGAAAAGCATTAAAGCAGGAGCGTTCCGAATTTCGGAACAGAAAGGAGAAAAATGGACGTAGAAGCCAGAATTTATCTGCCAGAAAAACCACTGGAAAACGTATGGGGATATGGGGAAGTCACTGTGGAAGGGTTATTTACATTTCAAGTGCGACTGCTAAATTATCAGAAAGAGAGTGGGGAAGAAACATCCTTTGTTAGTTTCCCAAGGCGAAAGGTACAAGGACAATGGGAAGATGTAGTACATCCGAATCTGGAATTGCGAAAAAAGATTGAGGAGGTTGTGAATCAGGAAATTCGAAAAGAAATTTCGAAAGATTTAGAACTACCAGAAATTATAGTTCCGAGCATGACTTTATTTCCGATGAAGTCGGAAAAAAAGGTGACCATTGTGGGAATTGCAACGGTAGAGGTGTGTGGTCTGACAATCAAAGGAGTCACTGTGAAACAGGGACAGGATGGACTTTTTTGTAACCTGCCCCAATATTACAGCGAGAAAGACGGGTATCGGGATGTGATACGGCCAACTTCGAAGCGAATCCGGGAAGCAATCACGGAGGCAGTATTGCAGGAATATGAGGCACAGAAGAGCAGGGGATTGAAAACATGACAAAGTTACAACAACAATTAGCGGAACAATTTTTACACATTTTGGAAGAGGAAAAATTGAACTGGAGAAAAGAATGGAGTGGAATTCCGGAAAGACCATATAATCCGATTTCCAAGACAGTTTACCATGGAAGCAATTACTTTTCTTTGCTGCTGACATCCATGGTAAAAGGATATCAGGATCCCAGATGGTGTACGTTTGCACAGATCAAAGAGCAGGGATGGACACTAAAAGCAGGAAAGGGACAGAGTGCCAAAATAGAATTCTGGTATCCCTATGATCGGGAGCAGAAAAAGGCATCAGCTGGCAAGAATTTCGGGAAGCTGGTGGACAGATCAATGATCGGTATCAGCTTTTTAGCCGAGCGTATTCTGTTTACAATGGGGATATGATTGTAGGAATCCCCAAGTTGGAGGTAACACAGAATGAAATACAGCCAGTGGAATTGGTCGATACCATATCCCGGAATATGGGAGTTCCGATTTCTTATCATCAGACAGCCCGGGCATTTTACCGACCAATAGAAGATCGAATCTATCTCCCGTATCGCCAGCAATTTAATTCCGAGTATGCTTATGCCTCTACAGCACTCCATGAACTGTCTCATGCGACAGGGGCAGAACATCGTCTGAACCGGAAACAGGGTGGAGAATTTGGAACAGAGCC
>SKEE01002196.1_pt1 | contig 13820 bp, 12 predicted proteins | sample 4826661 | NCBI WGS metagenome assembly SKEE01 (sample SAMN11008817, study PRJNA524170) | human gut metagenome | biome: Human fecal sample; material: Feces; isolation source: fecal sample from pouch patient p20 | host: Homo sapiens | place: Israel: Tel-Aviv | collected 2016-11-14
CGAACTTGAGTGGATCGGAAAAAATTTATAAAGCACACACCAAATTCAAGTTTGCAGAACTGACCCAAAAGAGCTCGAAGGAGCTCTTTTTCCTTTTTTATAATAGTATCATTATGGTATAATAGAGACATTAAAATCGGAATTTAAAGGGAGTAAAAAACTATGCGAAGGAAAGATAGAGAGATTACCGACATTGATAAAATCGAGACAATTATTGCGTCAACAAGATATATGCATTTAGGAATGTTTGACGGTGAATTCCCTTATATTGTACCATTGCATTATGGCTACCAAATGGAAAAGGGAAAGCTGACATTTTATGTGCATTGTGCGAAAGAAGGACACAAGCTGGAGTGCCTCAAAGAAAACAGGAATGTATTTGTAGAAATTGATAGAGGTGAATCTCTTATTACAGCGGATATACCTTGCAAATATGGAGCAGAATATGAGAGCGTTATGTGTCGAGGTAAAGCAATGATCATTGAAGACATAAAAGAAAAATGTAAAGCGCTTGGTGTTCTTATGAAAGTACAGACTGGCGAAGAACATGAGATCGACGATAAGATGGCAAGTGCAGTAAATGTGGTTAAGATTGACGTTGAATCCTATACTGCCAAAGCTTGTATCAGATAATAGACAACTTCAAGTTTGCCAATTTTCCCTTTGAGAGAGGAGAAATCCTTTTCTCAAAGGGCTTTTTTGATTTTCGGATATTCGTAAACTACAAGACAAAGCTAAAACTTCATATACTCTAAGCACAAGGAGGCCTCGGTTTGACTATGAATTAGATCTTTCCCAAGTCTTTACCGGAAAAAACGGCAATCTTTTACCGCCCTTTTTATGGATGGTAATCTGCCTCGTCCTCTAGGTTCTCGCCAATTATATCTTTGCCGTGATCTCACACCTGCGCGCTTCATTTCCGGCAGTTCTTCTGCTCTCCGTGCGCCTGATGGCAGGTCACATCAAAGAAACTTTCATCTTATTATTTACAATGGCCGGCGCCTGCCTCATCGTCTTCCTGGTTCCCGGACTTTTCGTCCTTTTTCCCAGGATCCTCTGCGGCATCGCCAGCCATCTGATTGAGCCTGGTTTAAAAAAGGCTCTTGCTATTGATTAATCCAGTTCTTTATAGTCAAAACTGCGGAATTCTGCTGTCTGATCGTATCCGGAGTAGTCCACGCATGCCATGCCGACAAATGCTCCGGTGAAGAATCCACCGTATGACTGGAGTACGTAATCATCGGACAATACAGCGGCATCCAGTGTGCCCGGAATCTCTGTATAGTTCTTTCCGTCAAAGGAATACTCGTAGCTGTAAGACTGCTTTCTTACTTTTGTGCGAAGCCATACAAATTCAACATCATCCGGTACCGGAATCGCATCGTCGCGAAGGAACGAACGATATCCGCCACGATTGCACTCTGCCACTTCGATCACGCGGCCATTTTTCTCATTCCACGTAACGAAAGCGAATGACCAGTGCTTATTATTGTAAAAATTTGTCAATCCAGCCATCTGCTGATAGTTGAACGGATCAAATTTCACTTTCACTTCGGCATCAAAGTTAAATGCCTGCCAGCGTTTTGCCACCAACGAAAGCTCATGCTTATTGCAGAGGGATCCTTTTCCGACCAATGTCAGCCTGCCATCCCCTGTCGTACCCATTTCCTCGGTAAATGGTACGCGGAGGGTATTCCACTCATCATGAAGTTTTGGTGTGTCAAATTCATCATGCATCGAATGATCTGCCGGTGCTTCTGTCAAGATTGCATCTTTCGGCGCATCCACAAGCACTTTTCCGCCATGTCCGCCCTCGATACGAGGCCAGCCTTCTTCATCCCAGTATACTTTCTGAATTGCCGTCTCACGGCCAAGCGGACACCAGCCGCGTGGGTCGATCGAACTTTCATTTTCGTGGTGCCACGGTCTTCCACACAAACTTGCATAATACCACTCACCGCCGGGAGTCTCTACGAGAGCACCATGTCCCTGCTTCTGGATCTCAAGTTCCGGCGTATCAAAGTTTGTAATAAACGGATCGCCAGGCTCTGTCTCAAAACTCAACGCATCTAACGTCTTTGAACGAGCTACTACTTCCTGATGTGTCCAAACGGTTCCACCCTGTGCAGCAAACAGATAATAATATCCGTTGATCTTATACAAATGTGGTCCCTCAACCAGTTTAACGTCCGTTCCGGCGTAGATCGTACGTGCTGTCTCCGGTTTTAATTTCATTGTCTCTGTGTCAAATTCTGTCACTGTAATACCGTCAAAAGCATGGTGGTATTCGCGATGATCCCATGTCTGCTGAACAAGGTATTTGTGTCCGTCATCATCATGGAACAACGATGCGTCAAATCCCACACCATTGACACGGATCGGATCCGACCATGGTCCGCGGATATCTTCTGCCGTCGTCAGATAATTGATCATATCTTTGAACGGTCCTTCGGTTACTTTTACATCCGTATAAATCAGCCAGAATTTTCCATCTGCATAGGAAAGATCCGGCGCCCAGATACCTCCCGATGACGGATTTCCTTTCATATCAAGCAATGTCGTCGTGGACAATGCGGATGGAAGAAGATTCCAATGTACTAAATCTTTTGACTCATGCAGACGAACTCCCGGAAACCACTCAAACGTAGAGTTCGCAATGTAATATGTATCATCCACACGGATAATGGATGGATCTGCATTAAATCCCGGCAAAACCGGATTTTTAATCTGCAACATAACTGTATGCCTCCTTATTGTTAATATATCTCTATCATACAGGAAAATGTGGGATTTGCAATGGGAAAAAGAAGAATTTATTCATCCTCTGCCTGAGCAAGCATGGAAGTAGCTGCCTGCTGCTCTCTTTCGAGAATCTTGTCATCTCATCTGCCATATCAGTATCACGGATACGGGATTCAGCGGACTGCAGGTTCTCAGATGTGTTGTCATCAACTTTGACAGTGTACTCAAGACGGTTCTGAATCAATGTCACTTACAGGTCATTTTTATACATGTTCTGATAAAATTTTATGCGGTCTTGGAAGAATGTATGCCGGTGGAGGAGAACTTACAGAAAATATTGATGATGTTGGAGGAGAAAAAGTCACTTTGGAGAAGGCTTGTGGAATGGGCCTTCCCGAACTTTAAAATTAATAAGAAAGAATATACTGTTGATTCATCCCGATATGTCCGGTATCAAGACGTCACAGAACCGGAAAAGATTCTGCAACCGGATGATTTCGATTAATCTTCTCAAACTCCCTTCCTCCCAGGGTATTGTGGGTGAGAAGTCTTTTGTTGCTTCCCGCTGATGCATTTTTCCGGTATTGTCCAGGGGTACAGCCGTTATGCTGACGGAACTGTCTGCAGAAATGCTCTACATTATTATAACCACATTGCTCGGAAATGTCGCGGATGGAGTATTCGCTGTACTCTAATAAATCCTTTGCACGGCGCAGACGTCCTTCGATGACATTGTCCATGCAGGAGGAGCCAAATTTGCGGTGATAGAGAGTCTGAAGATGACTGGGACTTAAGTGAAGCTTCGCAGCCATCATGTTTATATTCCATGGAAGCTGAGGATTATTGTAGATCATCTTATGCAATGCAACCAGCTCATGATCGTGAATACCCGGGGACTCATTCTGGATTCCTTCTCTTAATTTGGAGAACAGAACCCGAAGCAGGTGAGTAATGTTTGATTCGCTTTCAGAGGAGAAAAAGGCGGACTCCCAGGTTAGTAATTTAAAAAGCTGATGACAGTATTCCGGATCTGTTACGGGAAATGGGGTGTTTGTTAACGGAAACAGCTTCACGAAGGAGTGATCGGAACGAAAACGAATCCAGTCATTCCGGTATTCCTCACCGGCAGCACGGTAATAAATCCTGCTTCCTGGTGTATACAGAATAGCAGAATTGGCGGCTGTCCGCATTAGTCTTCCGTCTATGAGCAGCTCCGAGGGAGAGTCGAAAAGAAGCAGAAGATAGCCTGTAAAGCCATTCGGAACATCATATATAAAATCTGAGGGGTGAACGGCACTGTAGCCGACAAATTCAATTTCAGTCATCTGGAATCTCCGTTCTGATACATCAGAGGATATATCAATTTTCTTATAGTATAAATCATTGGAAACTTTAAATCAATGCGATAGTATCATATTAATATGGCAATCGTCATCAGAGAGCTGCGGATCGTGCAGCGGTCAGACATCTGATGCGTGACTGCATAGGAACATGATTTAGAAGAAGGAGATACATGCATGGTAAATTTTGGTGGGGCAACAGAGCATGACAGAAAAAAGATCGTGATTACAAAGGATTCAAAGGCCTTTTTTCACAATAATGTAGATTATTGTGTGGGAACCGGAAGAATGGGGCTTGCATTGACAGAAGAATATCAAGAGGAGCTGCGCTTGGTTCAAAAGGAAATCGGATTTAAGCATATCCGGGGACATGGATTATTCTGTGATGATATGGCAATCTTTCAGACCTATGAGGAGGATGGTAAGGTAAGGGTCGAGTACAACTATACTTATCTGGATAGAGTAATGGATGCCTATAAGAAGGTGGGGCTGAGACCTTTTCTTGAACTGGGTTTTATGCCTAAAAAGTTGGCAAGTGGAAGCCAGACTATCTTTTACTGGCAGGGAAATACCACTCCTCCAAAAGATTATGATATGTGGTGTAATATGGTGCATTCATTGCTGCGGCATCTGATGGAACGCTATGGAGAAGAGGAAGTTATTCAATGGCCCATTGAAGTATGGAACGAGCCCAATCTTTGCGGCTTCTGGGAAAATGCGGATATGCAGGAATATTTTAAGCTGTTCCATAGAACCTTTGATGCCATAAAGGAAGTGAATCCGGGATTCCGTGTAGGAGGCCCTGCTGTTTGTGGAGGAACGGATGAGAAATGGATTCAGGCATTTATGGAATATTGCCATGAGAATCACATACCTGTGGATTTCGTAACCAGACATCATTACACCGTTAATCCGCCGGAATATATTGGACATTATGCATATTCTGAACTGATGAATGCAGAGGACGGCTTTGCCAATTTAAAAACAACCAGAGATATTATTGACAGTTTCCCGGAATATAAGGGTCTGCAGATTCATATCACGGAGTTCAACAGCTCCTATACTCCTCAGGGCGTCATTCATGATACAAACCTGAATGCGGCCTTTATAGCACAGCAGCTTTCCAGATTGGGAGATGTGAATGAATCCTATTCCTACTGGACATTTGGTGATGTGTTTGAAGAGCTGGGAGTTCCTTTTACACCATTCCACGGCGGCTTTGGACTGGTTGCCAATGGCTGTATTACCAAGCCGACCTTCTGGACATTTGCTTTTTACAAAAAGCTTGAGGAAAGTGAAGCCAATTGTGTATATAAGGATGACAATATTGTCGTTTTGAAACGTGCAAACGGTGATTATCTAGGTGTAGCCTGGAATATTGCCCGTAAAAGTACAGAACAGGGTAAAGGAAAAATGCTGTTGGAGTTTACATTTCCGGCTGAACAGGAGGAGTACTGCTTCCTGACTAAGACGGTAGATGAGGAAACATGTAATCCCTTGAAGGTATGGCATGATATGGGAGAACCTGCCAATCTGAGTGAGGAACAGACGAAGCTGATTCGGGAATCATCCAGACCTTTTGTAAAAACAGAGCGTAAAAAGCAGGAGGACGGAAATATCTGCGTAGAGCTTCCTGTAAACGAAAACGGTGTGGTTTATTTCGAACTGAATGCCGGAAAGGTGAATCCGGATCGAGGATATGACTATGATCGTGTGGTCAGCTTGAAGGCTTAAACTAGCACCCAGTAATTTGCTTTATGAAACAATGTACATGGATTAGACTTGCAAAGGAGAATATCAAAGTGAAAAAACAAGCGTTTAACCCATATTTACCGTCCTGGGAGTATATTCCGGACGGAGAACCTTATGTTTTTGGCGATCGCGTATATGTTTACGGATCCCATGATTACTTTAACGGATATGTTTTCTGCATGGGAGACTATGTGTGCTGGTCAGCTCCGGTCGATGACCTGGGCAACTGGAGATATGAGGGTGTGATTTATCCGAAGACAGCCGATCCGCTGAACCCGGAAGGCAAAATGTGTCTGTATGCCCCGGATGTTACGGTGGGACCAGACGGAAGGTACTATCTTTATTACGTGTTGGACAAGGTTTCGGTAGTTTCAGTTGCTGTATGTGATACTCCGGCAGGAAAGTATGAATTTTATGGCTATGTTCATTATGAAGATGGCACACGTCTGGGCGAAAAGGAAGGTGATGAGCCCCAGTTTGACCCGGGGGTTCTGACGGAAGGAGATGTGACATATATTTATACCGGATTTTGCGGAAAAGGTGATAAATCCCGTACCGGAGCTATGGCTACGGTGTTGGGAGCAGATATGTTGACGATCAGGGAAGCTCCGGTATTTGTGGCCCCCGGCTGTGAATATGGTACCGGTACCGGATTTGAGGGACATGAGTTTTTTGAGGCACCCTCCATCCGTAAAGTAGGTGACACCTATTATTTTGTCTATTCATCCATATTAATGCACGAATTATGTTATGCCACCAGTAAGAATCCTACTAGGGACTTTGTCTATGGCGGAGTTATTGTCAGCAATTGTGATCTGCACATCGATACCTACAAGCCGGCAGATATGCCAACAGCTTACGGTGCCAATAATCACGGAAGTATTGTGCAGATCGGAGAGGACTGGTACATTTTTTATCACAGGCATACCAATAATACCTGGTACAGCAGACAGGGATGTGCTGAAAAGCTGCAGATTATGCCGGACGGCAGTATTCCACAGGTAAAAATTACCTCCTGCGGTTTAAATGGAGGTCCGCTTGAGGGTAAAGGCGAATACCCCGCTTATCTTGCATGTAATCTGTTTACCGATACCCCATCAGTTTATGTGGGCGAAGGGAATTTTCCACGAGTAATGCAGGACGGCAGGGATGGAGACGAAGAAGTTGGATATATTGCCAATATTACAGATTCAACTACCATCGGCTTCAAATATTTTGACTGCCATGATATTCGTGAAATCAGTATTTGGATCCGGGGCTATGCAGATGGCACTTTTGAAGTAAAGACAGCATGGGATGGAGAGGTACTGGCGACATTAGAGGTTCAATATACCAATGTCTGGGAAAAGTATACCGCACCGGTTACGATTCCGGATGGAATACAGGCGCTTTACCTGACCTATCGCGGTAACGGAAATGCTGCATTAAGATCATTTGAGTTATCATAATCTATGTTATTGCATGTGCTGTAGTAACTTATAAGTCATTGAGAGATGAGCAAAAATTTTGTACAGCCGCGATGTTTCTTGCCATTGTAAAAATTTTTGTGATGGCAAGGACAATCAGCGTCTTTGCTTGATTTTAGTGGGCAGCAGAATTTTTGGCATGTACGTCCATTATCAGAAAATTTACCATCCTTCCACATGGCAAGCCCGGCATCGCAGACAGGATTTCCCTGTGGAAGAAGTTTTGGATTTTTGGTGGATCGTTTGTTTGGTTAGAAGCAGTATGTACGCCAAGTTTGCAATCAGTATCTGCTTTGGGCTGGTTGTTACTATAAATTTGGAGTGATAAAAGAGGTTGCCATGCCTCGCAAACATGCATAAATACTGAGTATGTGGAGTTTTGCTCATGGCTAATAGTAAAATTAGCGGAGGTAGGAATTATGCTGAGAACAGTACGGACAGAAAATGGATGGGTGAAAGGTATTGAAGCCGCAGACCCTAGGATAACTGCATTTAAGGGAATCCCTTTTGCGGCTCCTCCGGTAAGAGAGAACAGATGGAGAGCACCCCAGCCCTGTGAAGACTGGGATGGAGTTCGTGAATGCTATCGCTTTGCTCCGATTTCCATGCAGAGCGTCCCGGGAATCGGTGATAACGTGTATATCCGTGAGTGGCATGTGGATCCGGAAATTGCCATGGATGAGGACTGTCTGTATTTGAACGTATGGACAGGTGCTAAAGAAGTAACAGAAAAACAGCCGGTTTTGGTATGGTTTTTCGGAGGAGGACTCCAGTGTGGATATCCTGCCGAAATGGAATTTGACGGAGAGAGAATTGCACGTCGCGGTGTGGTTGTTGTAACGGTAAACTACCGGGTTAATGTTTTTGGATTTTTGGCACATCCTCAGCTGACAGAGGAGCAGCCTGACGCACCGACTAATTTTGGAAGTCTGGATCAGCAGGCAGCACTTCAATGGGTACAGAGAAATATTGCTTTCTTTGGTGGAGATCCGGGTAATGTGACCATTGCAGGACAGTCAGCCGGAGGCGGAAGTGTTATGAGCCAGATGGCATGTATGGATAATGAAGGCTTATTTCATCGTGCAGTAGTGATGAGTGCAATGATTCGCTCTCCTTATCAGGTTGGAGGAATCGGAGTGCCGGAGGAATTGTGGCATGCTGAGGAAAATGGACAGCATTTTCTTTCTTTCCTGGGTTGCTCAACTATTGAGCAGGCTCGTAAGCTGGATGCGGCTACGATTCGTGACAAGTATGAGGAATATACCAAAATATTTCCGGCTATGTTTACCGTATTGGATCACAAGTTCTGTGTAGGTGACCCAATGGTTCTTTTCATGGAAGGCAAGCATGTAAATGTTCCCGTTATGTCTGGAAATACTTCAGATGAATTTCCCAGTTATATAGAAGCTTCCTCAAAAGAAGATTTGAAAAAGAAAGCAGAAGAGATTTTCGGAAAGAATGCTGAGACCTTTTTGCGCTTTCCCGAGGCAATGCGGGAGGATTCTGATGGAAAGTATGCGAAGGTAAACGGAATTGAATGTACGATCAAGTGTCTTTTTTCAGATAAAAAAAGTGCAGGTAAAAAAAAGCCCTACTATTATTACAGGTTTGATCCAGATATTCCAGGATGGGATAATGCCGGAACCTTCCATTCTGTAGATTTATGGTTTTTCTTTGAAACACTGGCGAAATGCTGGAGACCCTTTGTGGGGCAGCATTACGATCTTTCCAGAATGATGTGCAATTACTGGGTGAATTTCATAAAAACAGGTGATCCAAACGGCAATGATGCGGACGGAAAGCCAATGCCCTACTGGTATCCATATGAAAAAGAAAAGCCCTGTGAGATGATCTTCATGTCAGATAGACCGGTAGTGAACTGCGGATGGGTGACACCCTTTAAGGAATTTTTACAAGAACAGATCAAGAAAAACCTTTCGACAGGAAAGATTTTCCATAAAGAATGGCTGGAGCCGATATGGGAAGGTGGGTATTGCTTCCGGGAAACCTTTGCAGCAGTTGCTGATGAGAATGGATGCAGGGCTTCTTTCCTGTGGACTCCAAAAGAAGTTTTGTCCGTAGAAAGCTATGACGGGGAAACAGTATATGAAAAGGGGATCGATTACCTTGTAGAGGGAGATGAGCTGGTAATTCCTGAAGGGAGTCACATACCGGTAACCGGATGGGATACCTTCCTTTATCCGGACTTTGATACGGCAAAGAAGGCAGGAGAAGCAAGCGAATTTGCAAAAGATTTCGGTCCGCTAGTGACTACCAACGGAAAATTCTTAAACCTATGTGCCATAGGCAATCCGAAGCTTGTTACAGAGAAACAGATCGCAGTTACCTATAAGGCAACGAAGAAGGAGTTACTTTCCGCTCCGGAAAGTCAACTGGACAAACTGCCGAAGCTCTCTGCAAAGCTGGAAGTAGGAGAACCCGTTAAGATCGTTTTGTATGGGGACAGCGTGTGCTGTGGCTGTGACTGCAGCGGTATGTATGGACAGAAGCCGGGACAGCCTACCTGGGCAGAGCTGCTGTTCCATCAGATGGAGGAAAAATGGCAGAGTCCGGTATGCTTCCACAACACATCGGTAGGAGGAGTGGATTCCGAATGGGCAATCGAAAATTCATCACAGCGTGCAGCCAACTTCCATCCGGATCTGGTTATTCTTGGTTTTGGAATGAATGACCGTTGCGGTATGGAAGAATACAGAAATAAAACAGGCAGACTCATAGAGGCAATCCGGAAGGTTAGTCCGAAAACGGAATTTTTATTGATTGCGTCTACGCTTCCCAATGAACTGGCTGCTACAGAGCCACACCATTTCTGGGCACATCAGGATGAATACAGTGAAAGTCTGAAGGGCTTAGAAGGTATGGGAGTTGCTATAGCAGATATACAGGCAGTTCAAAAAGAAATCGGAAAGAGAAAACGATACATTGATATAACCGGAAACTGGTTAAATCACCCCAATGATTATCTTGCCAGAATTCTGGCACAGGTAGTGATCAAAACTCTTGGAATGTAAAAAAAGAGCCTACAATTGAACCGACCTCCAATAGTTAGATTTTTGGGGCTAACTTCTGGGGGGGCGGTTCATCTATATGCTCTTTTTCTTTACTTGATCTCAGGAAAGATTTTTGCAACCTGATACAATTTTCTGTTCTACAATCTCCGTCATAATAAAAATGTTCTTCAAAAACGTCAATAGTGATATTGTTGCAATCATCATTTACTGCTGCATAGCCAGTAGTAGACAAAGAAAGGAGTAAGGATAGTGCCCCTTTGAAATCTCCTCCGTGTTTCAGCTTAACTATAATAACGATATAGCAGGCTGATTTTGGACACCATAATTAAAAATTTTATCAAATTAATTTTGTCGCATTGCATAAAAACGTGTAGATGTACAGAAAATAGGAATGGATATTGAAATTCAACTTATTTTACGATAGAATATCATTACTAAAAAATGTGCAAATGCGCAGAAATGGGGAGTGTAACGATGGAGATTAAAAGAGACGCTTACCTACAGCAGCTGACCCTGCGAAAAGATAATGGAATGATAAAGGTGATTACCGGCATTCGTAGATGTGGCAAATCCTTTTTGCTGTTTACTATCTTTAAGAGATACTTACTGGAGAATGGTGTTGATACTGATCATATTATTGAAATTGCATTGGATGGTATTGAAAATGAGGAACTAAGAGATCCTAAGGTGTGTTTCAAGTACATCAAAGATGCCATGAAAGACGATAGTAAATATTATCTGCTTCTAGATGAAGTGCAATTTATGCCACGATTTGAGGAAGTGCTGAACAGCCTGCTCCGCATGAGCAATATTGATGTGTATGTCACCGGAAGCAACTCTAAGTTCTTATCCAGCGATATTGTAACCGAGTTCCGTGGCAGAGGTGATGAAATCAGAATCTATCCCCTCTCCTTTGCAGAGTTTTTTTCTGCTTATGACGGCGATTATGATGATGCCTGGGATGACTACATGATCTACGGAGGATTGCCACAGATCGTAAGTTTTCAGAGCGAACGACAGAAAGCGGACTATCTGAAGAACATCTTTGCAAATGTCTATCTGAAGGACGTTATCGAAAGAAATAAGATTCAGAACGTGGATGAGATTGGGATTCTGGTTGATGTGCTTGCATCTGCAATCGGCGCACCGACCAACCCTTCAAAGATTGCCAATACCTTTGCCAGTGAGCGCCAGATGACTTATACTAATAAAACCATCTCCAAGCATATCGACCATTTGACAGATGCCTTTTTGATTTCCAAGGCAAGCCGATACGATATTAAGGGCAGAAAGTATATCGGTGCAAATCTGAAATACTACTTTACTGATCTGGGACTGAGAAATGCACGTCTGAATTTCAGACAGCAGGAGCCTACTCATATCATGGAGAACATTGTTTATAACGAGCTGCTGATCCGTGGCTACAATGTTGATGTGGGTGTCGTGAACATCTTCGATAAGGATAAAGAGGGCAAGCGTGTTCGTAAGCAGCTGGAGGTTGACTTTGTGGTGAACCAAGGCAACCAGAGGTATTACATTCAGGTTGCTTATGACATGACTTCGGAAGAAAAGCAGACTCAGGAGTTTAATTCTCTGCGTAATATCCCAGACTCTTTTAAGAAGATTGTCATTGTAAATGGCAGTAAGAAGCCTTGGAGAAATGATGAAGGTTTTGTCATCATGGGAATGAAGTATTTCTTGTTGAATTCGAATAGCCTGGAATTTTAAGTCGATTTGAGTTGTTTGTGCCTGGAAACGGTCAATTCTCGGATTCTGAGAGTGATTCTGAGTCTATTGGGTGGTATTCTCACTACTAAAATCTTAGAATAAAGACGTAGAAAGCAAACCACCTATCCAAAAGGAGGACTCAATATGGAAAAGAAAACCATCGGCGGTTTTATTGCCGCTTTACGAAAAGTCAATGGAATGACTCAAAAGGATTTGGCTGAAGGTGATTCTTGATGAGTGTAAAGATGGCTTTGATCAGGATACGATCGATAGGATGAAATCAGCTGTCCAGAAGTTCAATGAACAGGAAAAACAGAAGGGAGCTACCAAAGAACGGCTTTCGGTATGGCAGAAATACTTTATCAATGGGGAATACCTTCGATCTGCAGAAATGGCAGAGGAACAGAATTACAATATGATCGATGGAAGAATCAACAATCTGCTACCGAAAAAGGAGAATCCAGAAGTACCAAAGAAGAGGAAATCTGTCCTTTTGCGTTTGTATAAACACCGCTGTGAGGTTGCAAAGAAACAGGGAAAGCCAATGCCGAGGCGGTATCAGGGGATGGAGATGGAGCGGAATCGTAAATAGGTAAGAAATGACAAAGGGTGTGGGAGAAATCTCATTGCCCTTTTTTGAAAAAGAGTTGTCTGATATATATATAATAACCAAGTGAGAATTGTAAATTTTGCTGAAAATATAAATGAATCGTTGATAATATTGTGCATAAAATGGAAAAATGATAAAATCAAAAACGTGGTGAATATAAGACATATTATTTTTGAGGAACAGAGTGATTTAGGGAATAGTATGTCTTTTTAGCATGTTCAATTAGTAGATCCGATTTCGTAAGTTTAAGATCAAGATATAAATATTGAAGGAGCAATATGAAAATACGAAAATATGTGAAAAAAGATATTATAAAAGTAACCTCAATTTTAATTTTACTACTAGGATTATTGACTATTTTATATTTGTCAGAAATACAAAGTATATCAGGATATGTTGTACAAATTAATTATCCCAATAATATTGCTATAAAAGACGAATTTGAGAATGTATATTGGATAAAGCCATTTGGAGATTTTGAGGATAAATATGAGATAGGGGAGGAGGTAAAAGTATATTATTATCCGAATTCAGAAGATGGCTCCAATGAAAATACATTATCCCATTCTATTGTATTCAGTAGATGATGTTGTTATTTATGAAGGAGGCAACTAAATCAGAGCTAAACAAAAATTTAAATTGAGTGCTACTATTATAGGAATATGCTTTTTGTTACATGGAATACCTGTATTTGCAGCCGAATCAAGTGAAATGATAGAGTTTGATTTAAAGACTAATGAGATGAAGACAGTAGAAATTGAGGAACAAAATAGTGATTCAGTTGACTCATACATTCCAGAGGGAATCAGTACTGGAATTCAAACATATGGAGCGATTATTGATGGTGATGATAGGTATAGAATTCCTGCTAGTTTATCAAGTACAACTTTCCCATATTGCTCTTATGATGTTGTGAGTTGTACTAGGCCCGATGGAACAAGTTCATTTGGAACAGGATGGCTTTTTGGTCCGAACGATGTGGCAACAGCTGCGCATGTTGTATATAGTCAAGAGAATGGTGGATATCCTTCTTCGCGATAGTTCCTCGCAATAATTTCTAAAACAAAAGCCGATCATATATTATTATACAACCGGCCCTTGTACATCTTCAATTATTTTTCAAATGGTTTGTATTCAACATCAAATCCAA
>SKEE01002199.1_pt1 | contig 13806 bp, 16 predicted proteins | sample 4826661 | NCBI WGS metagenome assembly SKEE01 (sample SAMN11008817, study PRJNA524170) | human gut metagenome | biome: Human fecal sample; material: Feces; isolation source: fecal sample from pouch patient p20 | host: Homo sapiens | place: Israel: Tel-Aviv | collected 2016-11-14
ATAGGAAGGTGGAAAAAAGAATGAACATCAATCGTGAAGAGATACTTGCCCTGACAAGACGCATGACGGTAAAAAGAACGTCCATGACCAGAATCGCAGGATGCTATGCAGACGCAGAAGGTTTTATTGACGGAACATTTAACGTGAATTTTCTGAAACTATCTCCTGCAGAACGTGAAAAAAATCTGGAGCTTGCGAAAACGGTTCCATTTGCACAGACCAATCAGAATCTGAAACGCTATGTATTTCCAGAATCTGAACAGGGAGGTATGCGTCAGCTGCTAATGGGAATCTGGGACTGTGGGTTAAAAAACGATGCACTGTTGGATGTGTTTTACGAGAAAGTGACAGAAGTGTATCAGACAGAACAGGAGTATGCTGTGTATTTGTTTCATGATCGGTATGATATTCCTGCAAAGGCGAAGGATAAGGAACGACTGGGAGAATCTGAGCAGATGTTTGAGTATCTGATCTGCGTGATCTCTCCGGTTACAGGAGATTATGAACCGGGAAAACCGGAATGTGGATTTTTATTTCCGGCCTTTTTTGACGGGGGAGCGGCATTGAATTGTGTGGATGTGTTTCAGGCGGATTCAGAAAATCCGCATCAGGAATTACTGCAGATATTATTTTCTGAAAAATCTTGAAAAACGGAGTTTTTTCAGTATAATCAAGCGCAAAGGTAAAAGAATTGAGAGATTTGAAAGGAGAAAAAGATGAATCAGAAAATAGCACTTGTTGTATATCCGGAATTTAGTTTTCAGGAAATTGGAAATTTGAGTTCACTGTTCCGCTGGGGATTTGACACCAGGACAGTTGTGGTTTCCGGGGATAAAAATCCGGTCAGGTCCGAAGAAGGATTTGCGATCCTTCCAGATATTACGTATGAAGAGTTCTGTGTGGAAGAATATGATTGTCTGATTTTACCGGGATGCAGTGATATCAGGCAATCAATTCGGGATGAAAAGTTAATGGAATTTTTGAGGGGCTTGGAAGGAAATGAAACTTTTCCAATCGGAGCAATCTGTGCAGGACCGATTTATTTGGCAAAAGCAGGACTTCTGAAAGATAAGAAATTCACCAATTCCATGTATCTGGAAATGAACGAAAGACTGCCATTTATCGATATGGAGAATATACGGTATCAACCAGTTGTGGAAGATGGTAATGTGATTACAGCACAGGGCGATGCCTATCGGTTGTTCGCAGTTGCAATGGCAAGAAAAGTAGGATATCAGTGCTCCGATCATGCCTATTTTGGTGTTGGAGAGGAGTGGAAAGAGGAAGACTTTGTGCATCACCTTTCAGATGCAGAGTGGAAGGAGTTTGAGAAAGAATTTGCGGATTTGATTAGATAAATCTGGAAAAGGACTTGAAATTCAATGAAGATCAAGTCCTTTTCTTTTTAAATCTGTTTTGTTGTCCACTTGCTGCAATCCCATACTGCGTGTACGACATCCTGGTAAAATTCCGGTTCATGGCAGATTAAAAGCACACTTCCACGATAATCAAGCAGTGCTTTTTTCAAGGAATCTTTTGCATCCACATCCAGATGGTTTGTCGGCTCATCCAAAAGCAGGATATTGGTATCGCGATTCACCAGTTTACAGAGTCTTACTTTTGCCTGCTCTCCTCCGCTTAAGACGCGAACCTGGCTTTCAATGTGTTTTGTTGTAAGTCCGCATTTTGCCAGAGCAGAACGTACTTCATATTGTGTGAATGAAGGGAATTCCTGCCAGATTTCTTCAATACAGGTTGTTCGATTATCTCCTTTGACTTCCTGTTCAAAATATCCGATCTGCAAATTTTCTCCCAGTTCACAGGTGCCGGAAATCGCAGGAATCAGCCCGAGAATACTTTTCAACAATGTCGTCTTTCCGATTCCGTTGGCGCCGACCAGAGCAATTTTCTGCCCTCTTTCCATAGAAAGAGACAGTGGTTTTGACAATGGTTCATCGTATCCGATCACAAGATCTTTTGTCTCAAAAATATATCTTCCCGGAGTTCTTCCGTATCGGAATTTGAATTCCGGTTTCGGACGTTCTGCTGCAAGCTCGATCACGTCCATCTTGTCCAGTTTCTTTTGTCTGGACATTGCCATATTTCTCGTAGAAACACGCGCTTTATTTCTTGCTACAAAGTCTTTTAATTCGCTGATTTCCTGTTGCTGCCTTCTGTAGGCTGCCTCTAACTGTGCTTTTTTAACGGCATATACCTCTTCAAAATGATGATAATCTCCTACATAGCGGTTCAGCTCCTGATTTTCCATATGGTAGATAATATTGATCACATCGTTTAAGAACGGGATATCATGGGAAATTAAAATAAATGCATTTTCATAGTCGATGAGATACCGTTTCAGCCATGCGATATGTTCTTCGTCCAGGTAGTTGGTCGGCTCATCCAAAAGCAAAATATCGGGCTTTTCAAGCAGTAATTTTGCCAGAAGGACTTTGGTGCGCTGTCCGCCGCTTAAATCGGTTACGTCTCTTTCGAGACCGATATCCAGAAGTCCAAGTGCCTTTGCAACTTCTTCAACTTTGGCATCGATAATATAAAAATCGTGCAGAGTCAGAGTGTCCTGAATGGTTCCCAACTCCTCCATCATTGTATCCATTTCTTCCGGAGAGGCCTCTCCCAGAGAATCGCAGATTGCATTCATGCGTTCTTCCAGTTCAAACAAATATGAGAATGCGGACTTTAATCCATCTCGAATCGTCATTCCTTTTTCTAAGACCGTGTGCTGATCAAGGTATCCGACACGGACATTTTTTGCCCATTCAATCTTACCTTCATCCGGCATCAGTTTTCCGGTAACAATATTTAAAAAAGTGGATTTTCCTTCTCCGTTTGCGCCCACCAGTCCAATATGTTCTCCCTTGAGAAGGCGAAAGGATACATCTGCAAAAATGGCGCGATCTCCAAATCCATGTGTGAGATGCTCTACATTTAAAATACTCATGACATAACTCCTTTTTGGTCGTATTTCATTTATCAGAACCATTGTACAGGAAAGAGTTGTATTTGTCATCAAAATTCACCTTTTTGCAGATTTTCCATATTATGTACTGTAATTATATGAAAGGAAAGAACACACTATGCAAAATAATCGGTCTTATTCCAGAAACGAACGGTTTACCTGTCAACAGCAGCCTTATCGCAATATGCCGGTGCAGCGTCGACAGAATCCTTCTTCCTCCTGTGGTGAAGCAGTCTCGCCACCTTGTTCCTGCCGCATTCCCCGTGATCCGCTGGAACATATGACTCTCGCGATGGCATATGTTCCCTGGCAGACATGGGAAGACACTTATGATGTTCATAAGGGATTAGAATGTGGAACGATCTTCCCTGTTTTAAACAAACCATTTTATGGAAAAGGGGGATGTAATCAATGACAGACCGTCCATGTAGAACAGAATTGTTAAATCATATCAACGCTGTCAGTTTCGCGGTGGATGAAGTGAAATTATATCTGGATACCCACCCGCAGGATCCGGATGCACTGGCTTATTTCGAAAAATACAGCCGGATGCGCAATCAGGCAATGAAAGAATATGCCATGAATTTCGGACCTTTGACGATCGATACAGCCACAGCATCCTGCAGTGAATACTGGAAATGGATCAATGAGCCGTGGCCATGGCAGGAAGGAGGATGCTGATTATGTGGAATTATGAAAAACGATTGCAATATCCGGTAAAGATTACACAAACGAACCCACAGATTGCCAAAGTGATCATTTCACAATTTGGCGGACCGGACGGGGAGCTCGCTGCATCAATGCGGTATTTATCTCAGCGGTATACCATGCCATATAAAGAGGTGACAGCAACACTTACGGATATCGGTACATCTGTACCGATATTGCACACGTTACTTTTCAATAAAAGATGTTTCTAAAATTTCTGTTTTGAAATATTCCCCTTTTCCCGTTGCCTTTACTTTCAGCCGGATTCCTATCGGTATTGACTTCAACCATACATCAACAATATTTCCCTTATGAATCTCCATATGGTCTAGTACTTCCTTATAAACATCTTCGCTATCACCATCCAGTTCCATAATTTCATCTAAGGCTTTTATATACTTCTCCATATGATTTACCTGACGAGAATCCGACCTGTCTTTTTGTAAAGCATCTGACAGTTGTATATTCAGTTTTTCAAGTTCTTCGTTATACCACTCTGTTTGACTCTGTAAATCTTCCTTTGAAATCAGTCCATCAAGCATTAAATCAATTGCTTTTCGTTTCTTCATTTCAAGATTATCTATTTTCTTCTTGATTTTCTTTGAATCTAATTTTTTTGCTGTTGTTTTTTGAAGCTGTGAGATTTCTTTTAAAATTTCTTTTTTCAAGGAATCACGTTCTCCTTGAACAAGAGTGATACAGTAATTCATGCAAGTTTTTAAAGAACGGTCATTGATAGAAGAATTATTACAGCCGATTTCGTTTCCGTCAGCGTCTTGTTTCTTTGTGCCATGATTCGCAGCGGCATAACAACGCCAAGCCTTATAGACATCTCCGCTCATTAATTTTTTCGTGCGGCTGACATAACGGCATCCACATTCCGCACAATGAATTTTCCCACTGCACCAATAGCGGTTACTATGCTTTGATTTCTGTTCTTCTGAAGGAGAACGTCTTTTCAATTCCTCCTGTGTCCTGTTCCACAAATCTCTGTCAATAATAGGTTCATGATGTTCTTTCAAGTAAACCATTTCCTCCTCTCCCCTGTTGTATTTCTTTGAATGAGTTAGATAATCTGGTGTGTATGTTTTCTTCTGACATAAATCCCCTACATATTTTTCATTTCTTAACACCCTAAGAATAACTACATTAGACCATAAAGCAATTCTTTTAGGTCGCATCCCTTCTACTAAAAGTTCATTTGCAATAGTCCATGTTCCTTTTCCTTCATTTGTATATTTATGAAAAATTGCTTGCACTATCGGAACTTCTTCTTCATTAATATGTAGTTGTCCATTCTGAACAGTATAACCTAATAAGTCTCTGCCAAATACAACACCTTTTTCCATCTGACGCTTTTGCCCCCATTTCACACGTTCCGAAGTCTTTCTGGATTCTTCCTGTGCGATACTTGCCATAATAGTTAAGCGAAGTTCTCCATCAGCGTCTCTTGTGTCGATATTATCAATAGTAAAAATAACGCCGACACCTGCTGATTTAAGTTTGCGTGTATAAGACAGCGTATCTACTGTATTTCTGGCGAACCTTGCAACCTCTTTTGTTATAATCAAGTCAACCTCTCCGTTTAGAGCATCCTGTATCATTTTCTTAAAGCCGGAACGTTTCTTTATCTGTGTTCCGCTGATTCCCTCATCATAATACACTTCACTAAGTTTCCAACCTTCATGATGTGTAATATAATCAGCAAAATAACTTCTTTGGCTTAAAAGTGAATTTGTTTGGTCTTCTTTATCTGTAGATACTCTGGCATATGCCGCAACTCTTAAAATATTTTCTTTCATTGTGCTACCTCCATAAATGAAAATAGCACACCACAAGACAACTATATTGTATCAAAATCTCTTGTGATGTGCAATTTGATTTGCGTTATTTTTCATTTATCAGAGAATTTAGTTGCTCATCTGATAAAAGGGAGCGTCTACGTAATTCTTTATATATTCCGCACTTTAAGATTTTACGAAAGGATTTTTGTATCTCTATTGAAAGCATTTTACTATCCGGCTCTTTTTCAGATTCGCCAGCAGATTCTTGCATACAATTCCCCCTTTCTATGACTATAATCTCTCGGAATCTCTAAGCCAGTAAATATAAGGCTTTCAGATTCCTTTTTTATTAAAATCCCCCACTTTTTTTGCCAAAAACACTTGACAAATCCATCGAAAAATGCGGCGCTTCGCGCCTATTGATTAATAAGAACCGTCGCTCGCGGCGGCAGATATTTTTCGATTGGAGGCGATTTTTATGTTACCTGTTAACTGTGGCAGTCATGCAGACTACCAAAACTTTGTTGTTACTAATCTTCGTAAATATTATCCTAATCCAAATGCTCTTGCTCGTTCCACCTGGGATATCATTGAGCGGTTTTGGAATCTCGATTTATCTTTTACCGATACTTTTATGACTGATAAATATTCAAAATTCGGACCAGCCCCACGAACTCCTTCTTGCATGCAACGTTCTTACCTTCTTTCCATTGACTTTAAGGTTACTTCATTAACGGAGTGGGCTGCCCAGCTTAAAATGAATCCTCTTTACGCCATCCTCAGTGGATTTGAACCTGGTAATACTCCCGGGGTTGGCACTTTTTATGATTTTATAAACCGCTTGTGGGATTCTGATGATGACCATATGTCACCACATATCCATCCTCTTAAAACCAAGGTTAAGAAGCCTAAAACAAAAGGCACGAAAGCTGATTCTGTGGAAAAAGTTACTGTTGCCGATCTTCTTCCTGTTTTAGAACATACTGACTTTAAACTGGACGAACAGCCTTATTCTTCTCTCTTTGCAATCTATCAGAAAGAGTTCCTTGATGTTTCTGTATCCACAGGACTTATTCATTCGGATGCTTTGGCTTTAGCCGGTGATGGAACTCCTGTTGTAACTTCACACAGAGAACGGAAAAAGCGTATCTGTAAATGCAAAGAGAATGGCATTACTGACTGCAAATGTGACCGCTACTTTTCCCAGCCCGATTGTGATATCGGCTGGGATTCTTCCCGCGACTGTTATTATCATGGCTATGATCTATACATGCTTGTTGATTCGCAAAGTGACTTACCGGTATTTCCTCATTTTTGCTGTGCTTCAAAACATGATTCACATGGATTCCTGCACGCTTTTTTCAGGATGAAATCTTTTCTTCCTGATTACACTGTTTCAAAAGTACTTTTGGATTCTGCACATGATGCCATGCCTTATTATCAATACTTCAAGCGCGAGAATATAACACCATTTATCGACCTTAATGGAAAAGGTGGAAGACCCCCTGTTTATAAAAATGACTTTACGATTGACAAAGATGGAGTCCCTGTTTGCCCCTCTGGATGCCGTATGCGTCGTGATGGTATTGAAGTTGCTAAAGGCAGAATGAAATTCAAATGTCCTAAGATCCGTCACGCTGGTGGCTGTATCTCCTGTACATGCGAAAACCCTTGTTCAAATGCTAAATACGGACGTACCGTCCATCTGGTTCTGAAAGATAATCCAAGATTGTTTAATGATCCACCAAGAAGCAGTAAGGAATGGAAACTGGAATACAATGCAAGAACTTCTGCTGAGCGTTCTAACAAACGCGAGAAATTAGATTTTAAATTAGAAGACGGCAGACACCGCTCAACTAAGATGTGGTACTGCCGCCTCTATCACATCCTGATGTTACAACATCTGGATGCATGGGATTTGCCACCTGAATCAACCCTGAAAAAAATGATTTTGGATGTAGCATAATCCTGTAGATTATTATATCTCATTTTTTGAAACATAGCGACAGTTATGTTTATTTCTTGCGTTCATTTTTTCGTTCAAGAATAATATTTACTTTTCAAAGTTCAATGCCAGAGTTTTGCTGGCATGATTACTCAAGATTCCGAGAGATCATATACCTTTCGCCACATTTCTTTTTTCCTATGCAATAAACAATTCCAGTATTAATGGCATATATTCCGGCAACTGATTCATATATGGAAGCGAAGCTTTAATCATTCATATATTCATAGTAATCGGATTCGCTGGCAAACAAGATATATTTACCATTTACCAATCCCATGTAACCATCACCTGTATTAAATCCTTTCATCACCAGATCCTCCGTTTCTTCAAATTTTGTGATTTAATCTTCTTTGATAGTTACAGTGTATATCAATAGGTGGGGTATAAAAATCCCTGCTCGTCTTATTATTTTATTTCTATGTCAAAAGGGACTATCGGTTAATGCCGTTTTTTAGTTTCTAAATCTTAAAATAAGAATCTCCCATAGAAATCAGCGTTTTTAATGCCTGATATTCTGTGGGAGATTCTTATTTTTTTCCTCTGTTTTTCCTTCAAATTTTTTAATCTCATCATAAAGAAAACGATGGTATTTATTGATTTTTCTTTGATATCTCCAAAATATCCTTCTGTCTGAATGGAACGAATCTGACGGTTTAAGATATCTTTCTCACTCTGTATATTTACATGGGATTCCTCTTTCAATGTTTCCCATTGTTCATTGATCTTCATAACTTTATTTTTTTCAGCATATGGGCATGGGGAACATCATATTTGATACCATATTCATTTGTATCAATCAAAACATTATCCTTATGATACAAGGAATCAATGGTATCCAATAATCCCACAAGATGATAATTAAGCGTTCCTCTCCACACAAACGTATAGCGGTTGGCATTGGCTTCTATTTTTGTTCCATTAATGAAAAGTGCTTTTAATGTGATGAATCCTTCCTTTTGTAAGCGGTGAAGAAACTGGTAATTCAGTTCATCCAATACTTCAGCAGTCAATTTTTTATTTTTGAACTCATAAAAAGCATCTTGTTTTAGTTTCTGCCCTTTGGTAAGCCAGATAAACGCAAGATCTCTTTCACATAATTCTACAATACGGTCAACAGCTCTTACCCCACGCATGTTTGCGTAAGTAACTACAGCATACATCACTTTTTTCAGGGTATAGACTGGATCGTGGTCAGGTAAACTCAATTCGAAGAAACTGAAGTTAATTTTCTGTTGCCCAATTTCAAAAAATTCGTTATAACAATCTTGTTTTTGCATAGTTACATTATAACATGTAACGGAGAAGAGATGGTTGTCGTTAGCCATCTTTTTCTCTTTTTATGGGAAAGTTTTGTGGGCAGATGCAACTCATATGAGTCACATCTGCCCCCTATTTGGAACTATCTATTTCCTGATATGCTCCCTTCTCCATTTCATTCTATATTTACATTCTTTACGGAATCAACATTACTTTCACAGCCGTCGGATCTTTCTCTGCTGTTTCATATGCCTCTTTCCAGTTCTCAAGCTTAAATGTATGAGAGATCAGCCCCTCTGTTTGGATCAGCCCTTTCTGAATTCCTCGGATCACAGACGGATAAACTTTCGCAGATAAATGAGAACCGATAATCGTCAATTCTTTACCGTCGCCGATCGTATTCCAATCTGCTGTCACAAGATCAGAAAGCACACCCATCTGCACATATCTTCCAAGATTCTTTAAAGAATTCATTCCCTGAGTCACGCTCTTCGGACTTCCGGAAGCTTCCACATATACATCACATCCTAGTCCGCCTGTCAACTCGCAAATCCGCTCAGCCACATTCTCCTTTACCGGATTAAGGACCACGTCTGCGCCGAACTCCTTCGCCATGGCAATTCGATTTTCCTTCACTTCAATAGCAATCACCATTTTCGGCATTGCCAAGTTTGCGATATTGCACATAGACAATCCAATTGCGCCCATTCCAGCGATCACAACCACATCATTATGACCGATATTTGCCTTCTCAAGTGCATGCATCCCACAGGCTATAGGTTCAATGAGAGCGCTCTGCTCTGCCGTAAATCCATCCGGAATCTTATGTTTGATGGCCGTTCTCGGAATCGTCATGTATTCTGCAAATCCACCGTTTCCGTATGACTTGAATCCGAATACCGCTGAACGACTGCACATCCAGTATTTTCCGTTTCTGCAAAACTCGCACTCACCGCATGGAATAACCTGCTCTGCACAGATTACATCACCCACAGCGAACCCTTCGTTCTCTGCTCCTTCTCCCAGTTCAACTACTTCACCGTAAAATTCATGCCCCGGGATGCACGGAGGCTCCATGTAGCGGTCTGCTTCAGATGTTCCCCACACACGAATTCCGCCATGGTATGCTTTCAAATCACCTGCACAGATACCACACCCCTTTACTTTTAAAAGGATTTCTCCTTCTTTTGGAGACGGTATCGGATACTCCTCATAACGGTTATCCATTGGTGCATAAGTTACGACTGCTTTCATTTTTTTCTGTTCTTCCATAATTATCACTCTTTCAATCTCATACTCTGTATTCTTTATCCTTTAAGACCTGACGTTGCAATTCCTTCAACCAGATATTTCTGCAAGAAGATGAAAATGATCACTGCAGGAAGGATTGACAAGGTCGCCATGGCAAACATTGCGCCGTAATCCGATGATGAACCCGGATCACTGAACAACTTCAGTGCAAGACTGACCGGATATCTCGCTGACTCATTGACATATAGCAGCGCCGAGAGAAAATCATCCCACCTCCACATAAAAGAGAATATCCCGGTCGTAATCAATGACGGAACGATCAGTGGCAGGATAATCCTGCCAAATATTGTATAGTACGAACATCCATCAATCTTGGCCGCTTCATCGAGTTCCGTCGGGATTCCGTTAATAAAGTTCATAATCAGATATACAAAGAATCCCTGAATTGCAAAATAATACGGAACAATCAACGGCAGATAAGTTCCTACCCATCCAAGTTTCTCATACCAGAGATATTGTGGGATCATAAGAACCTGTGCCGGAAGCATCATAGATATGAGAACTGCTGCAAAGAGAACCCCTCTTCCGCGGAACTTACATCTGGAAAATCCGTAGGCCACAATAGCCGAAGAGACGATTGTTCCTATTGTCGCTGTAATCGAAATAAAAAGCGAATTGGCAAAAAATGTACCAAAAGAAACATTTCCAAACCCTTTCCACCCATTTACATAATTCTCCAGAGTAAACTTCTCCGGAATCAAGGATCCGGCAGTCGTAAATATCGTGGAAGTCTCTTTGAAGGAGCTCATCACCATCCAGATCAGAGGATAAATCATAACCAGCCCTACAGCACATACAATAATATGATAGATAACTGTTTTAGCTCTTTTTTTTGCAGTCATTCTATACCCCTCCTTCATATACCCAGAAACGCTTCGTTGCAAAAAGAATCAGTGTGATCAGTCCTACAATCACAAACATAATCCAAGCAAGGGCTGCCCCGTATCCGGTATTATAAAACTCAAAGGACTGCTGATACATATATACCGTATAGAATAGAGTTGAATTCATCGGTCTGCCCTGAGTAATGATATAACTCTGTGTAAACGCCAGGAACCCATTGATCATCTGCATAACCAGATTGAAGAAAATCGTTGGTGTCAAAAGCGGGAGCGTAATCTTAAAAAATTGCTGGATCTTATTTGCGCCATCGATATCCGCCGCCTCGTACAATGTAGATGGGATCTGTTTCAATGATGACAGGAAGATCAGCATTGATGAACCAAATTGCCATACCGCCAGAATGATCAGCGTCCATATGGCGGTCCTTGTATCTCCCAACCAAGCAAAATCCGACGGTAGCCCTACTGCGCCTAGTAGCTTATTCACGACACCATCAACAGCAAAGATTCTTTTCCACAAAATGGCAACAGCCACGGATCCTCCAATGATAGATGGCAGATAGTACACTGCACGATAGATTCCCGTGATCTTTGACGTCTTTAAAAGGATCATCGCCACGATCAGAGCAAAGACTAAGCGTAACGGCACTGAGATCAGCGCATAATAGAATGTAACCCCGATGGTTTTATAAAAGATTTCATCTTGAAAAATATTTAGATAGTTTTCAATTCCTATAAATTTTGCCGGTGAGAGGATATTATATTCACACAGAGAATAATACAGAGATATCCCCATCGGAACAATCATAAACAACAGAAACCCAATTATGAAAGGGGACGTAAATACAACCCCCGCCGTACTTTCCTTATAAAAAAACTTTTTCTTTTTACTCACGGCAGTCTCTCCTTTCCTTTTACTGATAGAAATAGTCTTCCGGCACCACAAGCGCCGGAATTCCTTTCAAATATAATATATTCAAGGATTAATTCGCCATCATCGAATTACCCTGTGTATACAGCTGCTCTGCCGCGTCTGCCGCAGTTACCTGTCCATAACATACCTGCTCTACCAGCTGATCGATTAGGTCTGAAACCTGTGCGGAACCTTCCGGTGCCGGAGGGTTGATCACAGAACTTGTCGGTGTTACAACTTCGTTAATGTAACTGATGATTTCCTGATCTGACTCACTCATCTCTCCTGAAATTGCATCTGCAACTGTAGATGAGATCGGAACACCACGCTCGCCAAGAAGAATCTCGTTTGCTTCTACAGAATTTGTCCAGAAGTCCAGTACTTTTGCAGATTCATCCGGCTTTTCACTGTCAACTGTTACGGAGAAAAACATTCCCGGGCGAAGGTAATCTGCCGCTACCTGATCGTCTGCTGGCCATGTAGTCATTGCGATCTCTGTTCCTTCCGAAGCAAATGTTTTTAGTGTTCCAAGCTGATTCGAATATGTAAACGCACACCAGCTCATTGTGTCCGGGCTGGAACCGTATACCAGCGGAAACTGTTCCGGACTGTTAAGTGTACGTTCTGCATAAATTGACGGATCGCACATCCATCCTTCCGAAATACCCAATTCGTATACATCAAAGAACTTTTCCAGTTGTTCCTGAGTTGATCCCAGTTTACCATCTTCATACAATATAGAACCTTCAGAACGCATATAGTACTCAATAAATACATCTCCATTTCCATATGCAACATCTGTCTTATAACCAGTTTTTTCATAAACCTGACGGCATACATCATAAAATTCATCCATTGACATGTTATCTTTTATTGCCACGCCAGCTTCATCTGTCACGGTCTTATTATAAATTAATGCCGGAGCGTTGATTCCAGTCGGAATCGCATAAAGTCCGTCACCCACTTTTCCTGAATTGAGGATGTCTTCGCTTACAGATGACACATCAATCGTACCATCTTCAACATACGGAGTAAGATCAACCAGAAGATCGTTGCTCACATACTGCTCCAGATATTTGTAATCCATCTGAATAATATCTGGAAGGCTGTGAGAAGCTGAAGAAGTTGCAAGTTTGTTCCAATAATCTGACCACTCGGAAAACTGTCCTTCAAATGTTACTCCTGGATTTTTCTCGGAATAGAGATCGAGTGCCCCCTGAGTCTTCTCGTTTCTTGACTGGTTTCCCCACCATGATACCGTCAGATTTGTCCCACCGCCAGATTCTTCTGTCTGGCTTTCATTCGCAGTTTCTCCGCCACCGCTGCCACAAGCTGCGAGTGACACTGTCATAAGACCTGCAAGGCCGAGTGCTATACACTTTTTTAATTTCATAATCATATTCCTCCTCTTTTTCTGATAAATTATCTCACCATCGAGACACGTGTCTTATGAGTCAAATTATATACACCTCTACTACAGTTGAAAACTTAAATTTCCGGTTTCCATTTCTAAAAAACCGTGTTCACTGTCCAAAAAATCTGTTTATCTTCTATCTCTTATTGCAATTTACAAAACATTTCACTTATAATAAATTCACCGGATAACAAAATAGATATGCAGATATAATATAAAATTTGAAATGAAAGGGTTCATTCATGACTTTCAAAATAAATAAGAAGAAATATTTAAACAGACTTAACAATCTTTCTTTAAAAACGAAAATCCTGTTCATTGTTATAACTGTCGCCTTTCTGATTCTGACCGTTTCCCTGATCGGGATTCAAATGGTATCCGCCGCCAATAATCGCTTGCTGTATAAGACTCTGGCAAGTTCCCTGTCTTACAGTGCAAAAGACATTTCCAAAAACCTACACGCTGTAGAAGATATGACTACAATCATGATCGCAGACGAGGATATCCAGAAAAATCTGGCTATTGTGGCTGATTCCGAAAGTCTGGATCAGCGGAATAACGCGTATAACGCTCTCTCATACAATATTCC
>SKEE01002202.1_pt1 | contig 13785 bp, 14 predicted proteins | sample 4826661 | NCBI WGS metagenome assembly SKEE01 (sample SAMN11008817, study PRJNA524170) | human gut metagenome | biome: Human fecal sample; material: Feces; isolation source: fecal sample from pouch patient p20 | host: Homo sapiens | place: Israel: Tel-Aviv | collected 2016-11-14
GGGTAACAGGGAGACGCGTTCTGGTGAATTCTGCAGGGGAATGACATTGTTCATGAGTTATTTTTCACGTAGCACACGCACTGTTTATGGATACAGTTATTCTGACCTGAACGCCCGGATCCTTCCACGACAATAAATCGCAGCGCGCGGATCCTTTTGTTTGCTTATCACGCATTATTGCGGGTAAAACCAAATACGTAAAGGCGCGTTTTGCCGCAGGGATCCTGTCTTAAGCCAGTCATGGCGCGGGCTGAGAGCTGGTTTGCCGTTTTTGGGAGAAATGGGGTAATGCCAGGCAGTAAGAAATCCATTCTCAGAAAAAGGAATGCGAAGGGCCTGGAAGCATATGGATAAAACAGAAGTGAAAAGTGAAAGGCACTTGCGGTATTATAACGTGGTTAATATATTTTTACGAAATAATGAGCAGATTAAGGTCCCTGTAAATTTTTTGCGGATACTTACTATATACCTATATTTGGGTATTATGATTGGCGGTCTGATTTTTTTATTAATCCATAAAACATAAAACCTGAGTTATATTTTCCTATATTTAATAACACTTTTGAGTCGCATAAAACACCAGGTTAACGTTTATTCTCAGAATATTCATCCATTTATTCACTTTTTGAATGCTGTATTAAACTGAAGCGAGAGTGTTTACATAGAACGATAAACTTTACGTGATAGCTAAAAAAAATAAAGTTAAATAACTTTACTTAAATTAATGCTATGGATATTATTTTTTACACAAAAATAGCTAATCATTGTAAATTCCCTTATTTATATTAATGAGGATTTATGAAAGCGAATAATAAAGATTATTTCCCTGAGGATGTGAGACTTAATGTTATGAGGAAGAAAGGAGGAATTTTACCTGGATCGATAAATGAAGAACATTTCTGGTTACTTATGGAAATATTGCCCATTCACAGTAGAAAAGTAATCTGCGCAATGCGGGAACATCTTGTATATGGTGTATCTCGTAAGGAGGTTTGTGCTAAATATGAGGTCAACAACGGATATCTGAGCATAAGTATATCCAGGCTGAATTATGCGCATCAGATAGTAAGACATATGATGCAGTATTATAAAATATAAAAAGAAGTACATGGTGCTGTTAGAGAAATTGTTTCCTTCGCAGGAAAATATGATCATGTTTGATCTGTATATAACAGACCATGAAATTATATTGTGATTACTGCTTAGTAAAAACATATAATATATAATAATACAGAACTATGTTATCTGATATATCAAAGAGCAGTATGAGTATCTTTAATGCTTACTATATAAACGGGAATGAGTGCACATCCTTAAATTAAATTGTTGACATAAAAAATCGCATTGGCTTAAAACTGAATTCTGAACAGAAATGAATAATATGAATTTTTCCAGTCTGTGTTCATCAGATATCTGTGAACATATCAATATATATAACGTGTATATACCCAGTTTTACGCTCGTATCACTCCGCAATGGATGTATTAGTTTTACTGATGAAAAAAAAAGGACAATATCTTGCGATGCGCCTGGAATTATAGCTCTTGAACGCGATCAGTTTGTTGATATCCTCCTGCAGGAAGTGGAAGGGCATCTTGCATTTGACGTTCTTGAAATACCTCACAGTATTTTAACACAGGTATATGAACTGATAGTTGAGAAACTTTGTGCTGAAGCAGACGCAAACAAAGCAACTTATCGCATTGTTTTTTCGAAGGATTTTAATATTGAAAAAGATGTTTTTGACTCGCTGAAAAAATTGTTAACGGCAGAAGAAAAAACAATGTTTCCCGAGCATGGTGACGCGGAAGATGTTTCAGTATATTATTTACTTTTATTGATTTCAGGATTTATCAGTGATAATTCCTTTTCTGGTATAATCTCTCGTTCTGTATCTCAAAGTCTAAAATATAAAGTTTACAATCTGATTTACGCAGAGCCGTCCAGACAATGGAGGCTTGATGATGTATCTGCAGCTATCTTTATGAGCACATCAACGCTTAAAAGAAAGCTGGCTACAGAGGGAACAACGTTCAGTGAGCTGTATATCACAGCAAGAATGAATCTGGCCTGTAAGCTATTACGGACAGGAAAGCATAATGTCACCAGTGTTGCTGTATTGTGTGGTTATGACAGTGTTTCATATTTTATTTCCTGTTTTAAAAAACAGTTCAATATTACACCTTCGGCTTTTATGAAATCGATGAATCACTGATATTAGCATGTACAAAACAACGACAGCGATACTGCTATGTCTGATGATAAGTAAAACGTCAGCAGCGTACTGCTTTGAACAGGCCGGCCGGGACAGTAATATAGATCCTGATCTTCTCAGAGCAATAGCGAAAGTTGAATCCAGCTTAAACCATCTTGCTGTTGGTAAGAACCCCGGAAGAGGGTTTGGTATTGGTCTGATGCAGATTGACTCTCAGAACTTCACGCATCTGAAGAAATTCAGTATAACTCCAGAGATGCTTCTGGACCCCTGTTTGAATGTCTATACAGGTGCTTATTTTCTGAGGCTGGCAGTTAACCGGCTGGGATATAACTGGGAAGCTGTGGGGGCATATAATGCGGGGTTTTCTAAATCTCACCGTCAGGTGCTACGGCGACATCAGTATGCCTTAAAAGTACGTCATCATTATCACAGTATCAAGCGGAAATAACCTGAAATGTTTGGTCTTAATTTTATAACAAATGCGCTTCTGTAGGTATCAGTGAAGCGTGTACTGTCAATATACTATCTGCATTAGTAATGTTCCCATGAAGAAACTTGCTAATGAAACATCTTAAGCATATGTCTTATTTCGGTAAGACTGGTTGTGGGTTTGTACTGGGTTTGTCATATGTCATGACACTCTCGTGGTTCAATCCACAGGTTTATGATGAATATATACTATGGTTTCATGATCTTTTTAGCTTAATTGACGCTATTACTAACAGCAGATAATCCATCAGGAGGAGCTTTTATGCTTTCGGTTTATAACAAAACACAAAAAATGAAAGAAGAGGCAAGAAAAAAGCTTGCCAAATATCATGAGCTACGTAAACAACGTGGTATGAGTCTTCTGGAAGTTATTATCGTACTGGGCATCATCGGAACAATTGCTGCGGGTGTGGTGATTCTTGCACAACGTGCTTTTGACTCACGGACAGTAACGGAACTCGTAAGTAATACCAACACAGTACGAGTTGCAATGAAGGATGCATATCAAAGGGATGGGAAGTATCCTGAGTATGTAGATCCACTTACACTTACTGCAGATAATATCAAGGAAAGTACCCAAAAAGCGCCTATCGCTCAGTTGGTACAGCTTGGAAAACTTACTGCTGATGAAGGGCGAAATAATATCTCAGGTGATTTCATCGGTATTGCGGGTGCTCGAACCTCTAATGATTCAGAGGTGTTGAAAGGCTTTGCTATTGAGCTGAATGGTCTGAGTCAGGAACAATGCCGCTCTATTCTTGGCCAAGTCGGTAATAACTGGGAATATGTGGCTGTAGGAACTTCTGCATCAGGTAGTTACTCTTTAGCGGATGGTGTTAATTTAGCTACTGACGCTAGTGGTCAAATTTTGCGAAGCCTCGGTAACAATGGTCAGGATTCATTGACTGCTGAAAGAATTCTTAGCACCTGTGATGCTACTATCAACTCAATTATTTTAGGCAGCCGTTAATAAATTTTTCATGGGCATATTCAATTTATACGGATATGCCCATATATTAGGTCTTCTGTTATGAAAATGAAAGGCTTCACGCTTCTGGAAATGATTATTACCCTTGCAATTATGGGGGTAGCGATGCTTTCAGTAATAAAATACAAGGAGAAGGAAGCGAACGAGGCCAGACGGCAAATTGTGTCGAACGCATTGATAACAGAAATCAGCGGCATGTTGAAGTTTGTAGCTGAAGAAAGAATCATGGTTGTACAAGACGGTGAGGAGGCGGAAATTATCAACCCACTTTATAGTGATGAATCTAAAAAACCATATACAAGCCGTGTTGCAAATAAAGATCTGAATGAAGATATGTCATCTAAATCAGATGAGATAATCGACTGGCGTGAAGCAAGGAAATATTTTATACGAAAAACGTGTAAGAGCACAGGTGGACAAAGTGAATATGAATTCACAACCGATTATATCCCTTGTAACGAACCCAGTGAATTGAACAACAGCGACTTACGTATAGAACGTATTGATTTTGTCGGAAAGGATGAGTCTGTTGGAAGCGCTATAGAGCGTGTGGATTTTGTTCTTTATTTTGATAAAACATCTGACAGTGAAACTTTTCACTTTGCGAATTATATAAAGCACCTTGAAAAAGCAGCTGAAGATCATTCGATAATTTTTAAAGATATGCATATTGTCGAGCGTAGTAGAGCTCAATCAGTAAGTGGATGGTCTCTGACGAAGGTTGATAATGAAACACTGACATTAAGTAAGCTACCGGAGAATCTTGGTAAGCTTAATAAAGAGAAAACTTATGGGCTTCGTATCAGTATTGATCCTAATAGCGGAGTGTTTCTGCGTGCAGATGGCAGGGTAGGTGCAGATAAATTATGCTGGAATATAGACAGTAAGATGGCTGGTCCATGTCTTACTGCAGATGATACAGGTAATAACCTGGTTCTGACCAGCGGCCTTAAAGCTGAGAAAAATGAGCCTGGTATCTGCTGGGACATGGAAAATGGCACGAGTAAATTATGTTTGACTCAGGTTGTCGGGAAGGACTCAAATGATGAAGAAAAATCATTGTTGAAACTCAACGATAGTGAAGGAAATCCGGCGACTTTACTTGCTAATGTTATAGTAGAAGAATCCTCAATGGATGAGGGTAACAACAATAAGAAGATATATCGTACTATACCTAATACTATTTATCATGCGTTTGGTAACAGTAATAAAGGAGACCTTGTAATCGGTACACCAGAAGATTATGTTTCTGATGTGACAACTGAAAAAGGACGTATTGAACTAAATGTACAGGAATGCCCGGTAGCACCTGATGGTCAAAAGTTATACCCGCGACTCAGTGCATCTATTGCTTCAATTGTTGCAGATACTGAAGATGATGCAGGAAGATACAATGCTGATTTTAGTAACCCGGCCTCAAACAGAGAGGGGGGGCAACTTGGGCAATTATCGGGCGCAGCAATTCAGGTCAATAAAGTTGGTGATAAATGGTATATAACGGCGATTGTGGGAGCTTTTAACCCTGCAGATAATACAACAGCCGTTTACCTGAATCCAAAATTTCTGGCTGTTAATATTACAACCTGGTGCAGCTCAGAAGAGCAGAATTAAACAGATGGAGTAAATATAATGAGATTAACATGGGGCATCATCTTTTTATTGGCATCAGTATCTCTGGAAACTGCGGCATCACCAGTTGCACCTGATAAAATGAATGGCCCCAGAAGCCCATTCAGCATAGATCGGCAGGTAAAATCTGATGCTTCAGAATCTCGGGCTGATATTTATAGCAAAGATAGTGGATGTCTACTTACACTCAATGAGAATGCTTTACTCAGTCAGGAAGTGAAGAAATGGGCGGAAAACAAAGGCTACAAATTACTATGGAAAAGTGAAAAAGATTACATTATTTACAAACAGGTTCAATTTAACGGCAAGTCAAGTGAAGAGGTCTTAAGACTACTTGGTGAGTTGTTTTCGTCTGAACAATATGGTTTGGTCGTCAAACTGTATTCCGGAAATAATGTATTAGTTGTAGAATCTCAGTGATTAACCAGGTACTGTAATGAAATTAAAGATCTCCGTCCTTATGATTTTGCTGGCCTTGCAGGGATGTTCATCATTTGATGAGAAGTTTTCGTCAGAAAAATTTCTGGCAGAAAATGTTGATATCATCGAAGCTGATGATGTTAAGGCATCTCCTTTTATTAAATACAAAACGCCGTATCTCGGTGAGAAGATTGTCTATAGCGAAGAAAAAAAACGTTTACTTGAGCAAAAAATTTCCATAAAAAGTTTTGAGGTGATGAGCCTTGAATCAGTGATGGCTACAGTTGCAGCACAGACAAATATTTCTTACAGAATAAAGGAGGTATATCAGGGCAAGAATAAAGAAGAGATTATTGAAGAGTTGCATAATGTTAATTTTGAAGGTACGGTTAATGAGTTTATGCGATATATGTCAGCTTTATATGATGTTAGTGTAAAGCTTGACGATAATAATATTCTTAACGTGTCATATTACGATAACTATGCAATAAAACTTGATTTCTACGGGGAAAATAATAAGTTTGAAACAAGTATCGACCTTTCCGGGAATGAAGCGACCACTTCTGGGGGGGTGAAGGGAAAATCAGAGCTTAAATTTGAATCCAGTTTCTGGGACGACGTCGATAAATTAGCACAACAGTATATTTCAAGTGGCAACTATAACATTATTAAAGATGCATCTGTACTGGCATTTATAGGACGTCCGTCTGAGTTCAGGATGCTGGATAATGTACTGAAAAAATATAAGGAAGATAACAGTCGACAGTTTGTACTAACCTATAAGATTTTTACAATTGATAAGAAGAAAGTTCGTAAACTTGGTGCTGCTGCCAATCTGAGCTATCTTAAAGGAGGTACAAATATTGGTATTGATACAAGCCTGCTGTCATCTTTAAGTGGGGCATCATTTGGTCGGGATTTTATTGTCCCTGTAGAGCAAGAGAAAAACTTTAATATATCCGGAAAAATTGAGGCTATTTATCAGTTAACAGGAAAAAATGTATTGCAGAGCGGAACATTTATTACAAGAAATAATGTTCCTGTTCCGGTTAACCTGACTCAGACGCAGAACTATATTTCAGGAAGGACCCAGACCACTAACTCATTAACTTCTGTTGTTGATACAACAATTGAGACGGATAAGGTAATTACTGGTTCAAGTTTCATTCTTACGCCAAGAATATTGTCTGATGGTTCAATTGAAGTAACCAGTGCCTTTACAAAGAAAACGTTGAACTCAATAGATAACTTTGAATCTGTTCAGCTACCTAATGTCAGTACGACAGAAATGTTTAATACATCTGTTCTTAAACCAGGGACGTTAATGATGGTTGCGAAATATGAAGGTGGAGAAGAAAATGATGCAAGAGGAGCTATGATATTCGGTGGGGAATACAACCGTGAAAATAGTGATAATACCATAGCTATGGTGGTTGGGATAGATTACTATCGTGCTCCTGTTTTAACAAATTAAATATGAATTTAGAACAAATAGAAGAAGAGGAAATTGCGACAGAGGTTATCTGGATATCCTCCGAAAATGTCGCAAAAAAGATGACAAATACAAAAGAGCGTAGCTGGCGCCGTGTTGTGGATAAGCATTATAAACGTATTGAATATCTGAACGAGGATAAAAAACCATGCTCGGGATACAGCGCCATTACATCTTCTGTCAGTCAGCCGTTTGCATTATACATCCGAAACATATATGGTGATGGTATTTATTATACGAACCAGGATACAAATAAAAACTATATTCTGGCGATATCAAATGGAGAGGTTATAGAAGGAACAGATATTTACGTAAACAGTGCTCTTTTTGAAAAATATCGTCAATTTTTCTTGTCGGATGATTACAGTTCGTTAACATGGATTTGTCTTACTGCTGCGCATATTGATGAGGTGTTAGAAGCAAATACTCTTCATAAACAGAAGATAAAGAAGAAAAAAATAACATATTTAAGTGTTATGTCTATGACGGGGATTGTTTTCCTTTTGTTATTCTACATTGCGCTTAAATCTTTTCTGGTAACATAATATGAATATAGCTAATTTCAACTGGAAGAGTTATCTCGCGAAAATTCAGAGGCAATCATACGCTGTAATAGGCTTGCTGTCTTTTGCTTTACTTAGCATCGGTGCAGGCGGTGTATGGTTTTATCTGGACAAAAAAGAAGCAGCAGAAGAGTCTGAGAGATTAAAAAAACAACAGGAACTGGCTGCAAAAATAAAGAAAGTCAACGATTATTATAAGGATATTCTTGACGGGGCTTCTCCTGAGAAAGTTGTTGATATTATTGTAGCTGTAAGTCAAAGTAGTTTACCAGTGAAATTGGCTGGTTTTTCGCTGGATAGCTACAAATGTGATCTTTCAACATGTGCATTTAGTTTTCTGTCTCAGGATGGAAAAATATTTAATATACAGGATTTGTATTTTCATGGAGATTACTATAAACCTAATATTTCACCAAAAGGTGTTGAGTATCAGATAAAGTCATCTCCGCTTAAAAGTGATGACTTGCATAAAAGGTTTGAAGCAAGAGAAAGCATTGATACGGTAAACTGCAGTGAACTTATTAATTATGTTCGTTCTTTCAACTCACTGATGACAGATAAAAAATTTCAGTTGAATTTGTCTGGGTATCCGGCTTCCTCCATTGAGACAATTGAAAATGTGATTCCTGAAGTTAAGAATAAATATGCTCTTAAAAGTGTAAAATGGAATGCTATATTGGATGATGATATCCTCGCTGTCACAGCATTCCTTAAGCGACAGGCTTATAGTGAGTCTTTTCGCATAAACAAAATTGAAAAGAAAAAATCATCCGGTATAGAAATTTCTGGAAACTTAATATGCACTATTTAACAAAAAATTTTTCCACTGGTATTTTATTTATTGGTCTTACTGTTTGTGGCAGTGTATCTGCTGATCAATCAACTGAAAAGACAGAGTCAGTAACAAGTACCGGGCAAGAACAAATCATTCAGATGCTGGAAGACGATTTGAATTTTGAGACTCAAAGAAAGCAGCTAAGTAATGAGCTGGCGCTGGAAAAATTACGTCTTGAGTTGAATAAATTAAAATCCGAAAGTCAGCCTGTATTACAACCATCACAGTCTGCATCACTCGAACAGAAAAATGATGGAAAACCTGTAAGTGTTGTACAAGCTCCTGCAATAGTTCTTGTATCTGAAGTGGCGGGATTATCCCGTATCCTTGTTAAGGATGGTGATAAAGTAAATCTTTATCATCCATCAGAGACATTTATTGCTAATAACGGAAATAAATATAAATTTACATCACATAGCGGGGCGAAGTTTATTCTTAAGGAAGTTAAATAGTGGCCTCAGTTATACTAAAAGAGATTAATAGTCATACCTATAAAAATGAACGCTGGCATTTTTTTATAGTTGAGGAAGAACTACTTATTGGAAAATATCAGGAACATTTTTATTTAATGTTCAGAGATTCTACTGATGTATCTCCAATGATTATTCAGTCTGAGATCAACTATATAAAGCATGTGCATAAAATTGAGCTGACCGGTCTTGCTCTTATTGATAATGATTTATTCTATCAGATTCTGGAAGATGTTTCTCTTGAAAATGCCAAGCGTCGCGATTTGAACTCCAGTTCTATCCAGCAGGAATTAGAGGCTCTGCTTTTAAATGCCGTTAACAGGGGGGCGAGTGATCTTCACATTACCCGAGGTGATGTCATGGCAAAAGTTGAGTTAAGGATAAATGGTGTTCTTGTCCTTGATAGTCAGATGCTTTCGTCGAAATGTGATGAATTAATATTTGTTTTGTATAACGTTCAGGCTTCAACTCGTGATACAACGTGGAACCGCGCTATAGCACAAAGTGCTAATATTTTGTATACACTAAATGATCGTAGTTATCGTTTCAGATATGAGCATTATCCTATCTTCGGTGAAGAAGAGGGGTGTTATCATTGTGTGTTACGTATCATTCCATCAGGTTTGCCAACTGTTGTTAATCCTGATCTCGCAAAATTGGGAGTATCTGATGAAGAGATTAAAGATATACAACGTATCCTGAGTAATCCTTATGGTGTGTATTTTATTGCAGGAACTACGGGCTCAGGAAAATCCACCACATTAAAGAATATGATGGAGTGGATGCAAATTAATCGATACGACGATAAAGGATGTTTTCTCACTGTCGAGGATCCAGTTGAATATCAGATCTATGGTGCAAAACAAAGTTCCGTGTTAGATGGCGAGAATGGCGGTTTTCACACAGCAATTAAGTCGTCGTTGAGACGTGATCCAGATGTATTAATGGTTGGTGAAATTCGAGATCCCATATCATCTAATGCTCTTGCGGGTGCAGTAGAAAGTGGTCATTATTGTTTCACTACAGTTCATGCAGGGAATATTGTAACTTTGTTACAGCGGCTTTCGGCTTTGGGTATCAGTAGCGATAAGTTATCCACTCCCGGTTTTATAGCAGGTTTGCAATGTCAAAAACTTATTCCTGTTTTATGTGAAGATTGCAAGAAAGAGTTTAGCGTTACTATACTTGGCCGTGATTTTAATGTATGCAAAGCAAATGAGGATGGATGTGTAAATTGCAGATTTACAGGCGTTAAATCTCGTCAACTTGTAATGGAATATCTGATTCCTACACACCCAGAGCTGGAAGCGTTAGCTAATCAGCAATGGCTTAATGTATATTCCGTGTGGAGAGAAAAACGTTTCACCTCGCCGGGGATTTCGGAAGGATTTGCAATAAAAGAAAAAGTATTCATGCATGTTCTCCGAAAGAGAGCATGTTATCACTGGTTCATGATGGAATTTGGTCAAATACCAGATACTGATATGGAGGTATTGCTTGAAAAAATTTAATAAAAAACAGCGAGTTTATCTGTATCAGTTTTGTTCTGATATGCTTCATTCCGGACTACCTATTTATGATTCAATAAATAAACTGCGCTCAGAGGGGGAGTCATTATTAGGTAAGTCTTTTATAAAAAAACTGGACATACTTATGAACCGGATGAAGAGCAGTCCTTCTGTTTCTGCATCGTTTGAATCACTTATTCCAATGGAGGAGTTAAGTGCAATTACCGCTGCTGAAAACAGCGGTAGCCTTGCTGAAGGTTTCTCCAGTATGGTTCTGACATTAAACTATCAACAAAAGCTAAAAAGCCAGTTAATAAAGTCAGTCACTTTTCCATCAATCATGATGGTCTTAGCTCTTATTGTAATTGCGGGTTACGCTGTCAAAGTTTTTCCTGCTTTTGAGAAGGTTGTGGCTGTTTCTCGTTGGCCTGGGGTTACTCAAAGTCTTTATCAATTTGGTACGGCTTTGTATAATGGATTATGGATAACTATTTTGGTGGTTTTCACACTATCCGTCATTTTTATTAGATTTGTCATGTTTAACTTTCATGGAGATATACGGAACAGGTTTCTGGATAGAATTGTACCGTTTTCTATTTACAAAAAGCTCGTCGCCTCTGTGCTCCTTAACGATCTGTCTTTGATGATAAAAAACAGAATACCGTTAGCCAACTGCTTAGTGATCATGGAGAAAAATGCTAATAGATGGTTGAAATCACACATACGGAAAATGCAGGATAATATGGCAAAAGGCCTGGGATATGGTGATGCATTCAAAACGGGATTGCTTGGTGGAGATGAGCTATTAAATATCAGTCTTTATTCAGGAATGCCTTATTTTGATCAGGTGCTCGGTACTGTATCAGAAAAAGCAAAGGAAAAGATAGAACAAAATATTCAGTCTTTGGCCGGAATGCTTAAATCCATGTCGACACTTGTTCTTGGAGGCTGCGTCGTCTGGGTTTTTATTGCCTTATTTGCGTTATCAGACCAATTGTCAAAAATGACAGGTTGAACAAGGAGCAATTTATGAAATATAAGTTTTTAGTTGCTGCAATGTTAGCAGCTATGCCATTCATGGCCTCTTCATCCACATCTGTGGATGGAAGAGCATTCACCGTAAACAAGGCGAAGGTATCCTCATCCGAAAATCTGGTTGGTTGTCCGACGCTTGACACTCCCCTGAGACTCACGTTTACTGAAGATATGAAGCCAATTCAGACCGTTTCTAATGGTGTAACGAGCTATTATGATGGGTGGCTTGGTAAGGGGGCAGAAATAAATCCATGGAAGGATTTTTTCTATAATAGTAGGTTTGCCGCTAAAAATCATGAGATCCATATTTATGTGGATTTTTTTGATAATCCAGAAAATCGTTTTTCTGATAAACAGGGGATTTTTACATATACAGATGATGGTGTAATGTATTCTAATGGGGAATATCAGTGGCAACATATGCCTAATTTGGGGGCAAATGTTTATAAAGCTGTGATACCTAGTTGGAATAAAGGAGAAACAAAGAGTATTTATTTGCCTAGCCGTAAATTCAAAAGTGTAGAGGTATTTTACTTTCAGGATAATATTCCTTTATGGGATAAAAGAAACCAATATCATTCAATTAAAAACGAGCCAGCTCAGTTAAGGAGTTACTACGACCTTTCGGAATTTAGTACAGGTACGACGAAGGGCGGAGATGTTACTGCAGCTCCTGATAAAGCAGGTGATCCCTATCGCCCCGCTGTATCACTTTTCTTGTATCAAAAACTGACTCGCAATAATGCCAATGATACGACAATTACTTTCAAACAGAAGCGAGGATCGTTTAACCACTTAGAGACTTCATTATACTGGACTCGAGAAGTGATTTTGCTTGGTGGACCTGGTTCAGAAAGAAATACGGCTCTTACCAAATCACGCTATATGATGGAAGATACAGGTATCTTTTCTAATGCATTAAAGATTGACAGTATTGATCTGAAATTAATGGAAAATAAAAGGATTGGACCAGAGAATAGTACCGGTACTTATATTGCCAGTTATGACAGGACTGATTTCTCGATGACTCCTGAAAGTATGAAATTTTGTGGTCTTGATTGATTATGTATATTGAAATCGGCATTTTATCTTTTTTATTTATTACAGGATTGTGCATTGGTAGTTTTTTAAATGTGGTCGTTTATCGTATTCCTTTTTCACTTTTAAATTATCAGGAGGGTATTTTTAATATTTCATGGCCACCGTCACATTGCACCAGCTGTAAAAATAAGATTCTGAAAAGAGATAATATACCGGTGCTTAGCTGGTTATTATTGAAAGGACAATGCCGATTTTGTGGTAGCGTGATATCTTCACGCTACCCAATTATAGAGTTTATTACAGGAATGTTTTTTTCTGTAACTGGCTTATTGATGCTTGATTTCTTAAATCAGCAGCCATTGCTAGTAATTTCTGTTCTGTTTCTGTTCTCAGTTTTACTTTGTTTGTCAGTTATTGATTTTGACCATTTGTTATTGCCTGATAATTTAGTTTTTACTTTATTATGGACAGGAATACTGGCAGCAACGTTTGAAGTTTCACATATTCATCTTAAAGATGCTGTTATTGGAGTTTGCGGAACGTGGTTAATTCTAACTGTAACCACATATCTTTTTACTGTAATCAGAAAAAGAGAAGGCCTTGGAGGAGGTGATGTTAAATTAATCAGTGCATTGGCTGCATGGATTGGATGGTATAACATTCCAGTATTAATTGTGTTATCCTCAATTATTGGGGGAGTTTTTTTTATGTGTAATAAACGTAAATTTGAAGTTACAATAAATAATGAAACGCGATCTTGCCATGTGATTCCTTTTGGCCCAGCAATTTCGCTTTCAGGCTTTGTTGTTTATTTGTTAACCATAAATGATATCAATATCATTATGTAATACTTTGAAACTATCATTATAAAAATCATCATGTGTATTAAATACATCACTTCTTCCGGTTTGTTTGCGTTGAACTGAAAATACTTACATGCGTAGTCCGGGTAGTAAAGGACTGACAGGAAGCTTTGTTGGAACGATAAAGTGTGATTACGTATGTATAACGTTAACTCCTGATGGTTAAAGGGATCAAAAATATGCTGGGATGTTGAACATTATAACAAAAGGTATATGGGATAACTGGTAATAGGA
>SKEE01002218.1_pt1 | contig 13712 bp, 13 predicted proteins | sample 4826661 | NCBI WGS metagenome assembly SKEE01 (sample SAMN11008817, study PRJNA524170) | human gut metagenome | biome: Human fecal sample; material: Feces; isolation source: fecal sample from pouch patient p20 | host: Homo sapiens | place: Israel: Tel-Aviv | collected 2016-11-14
CATATAAAATAATTCTGTCAAAATTCTAGCATGGATGTTTTCTTTTTTCCAGCATGAAATTCTGACAGAATTTATTTTTTTATTTGTAACTGTTATGCACTTTTCTTTGTCATAAACGACTCAAATCTCACATGGTGATCCATCTTATCACCGATCATTCCAATCACTTTTCCCATGGTAAATGCAGCCAGGATTGTACCAATTCCAAGTCCGTCCAGATGTCCGAGGATGATACAGGTCATCAGTGCAGTCACTGCAAGGCAGATAACATCGAAGCTGATCTTGATTCTGGAATATTGTACTTTTGTGATATCTGCCAGTTCCCGCGGAAACAGATCTGTCGGGATAATAGGCAGACCACAGCGGTTGGAGAGTGCGATTCCTATGCACAGAAGCAGGTAGCTGATAATAAAATAAAGTACCCTGTAACCAATAGCTGTTGGCAGGACATTAATCCACATTTCATGTACATCAAGCATCTCACTGAATGCAAATCCAACAACAAAACTAAAAAGATACGGTGCAACAAATTTCCTTCGCATGATCATCAGTGATAACACCAGAAGTCCCTGAAAAATGTAAGTCCAGGTTCCAAGAGAAATCTTTGTAAACACTTCTGAAAATGCATATGGTACACTGGAGATCGCCGAAATCCCAGAGCCGGAGTACAGCATCAGCACGACTCCCAGACTGTTGATCAATACCACAACCAGCAGAGCCAGCTCGCCCCGCAGGACTGATAATTTTTTGTTCTCCTGTGTTTCAATTTCTTCTGTCACTTTATATTTCCTCCATAGGTAATTTATGATAACTCTTCAGTAGGTAGTATACCTTGTTTATCTTAGCACTCGAGGAATCTTTTTTAAAGTGACAATACACTGATTTTGTAAAAAATTTGTCGAATGTTTTGTTTCAAAAAAACTGACCGGCACATTAATTTGTGCCGGGTAATCATTTATACATGTTCCATTTTGTTCTAAAGCGTGATATACTAGCTATGTTGTCCAGCCGATACCCGGCAACGGGAGGAAGTGAAGTCTATATGGAAATCGTCATTTCTTTTTTTGTCTCCTGTACGGCGAGCATAGCCGCCTATTATGTTTGCAAATAGTTAGACGGCGACAAGTGAGGCAACACTAGCCTAGTGGTTTCTTATCCACTGTAAATAAACAAGAAGAAGCCCCCAGTATTCGCAGTACTGAGGGCTTCACTCTTTTTCGTCCACATGGACTCGTCATTTCTTTTCGCCTATGGCAATTATAGCATATGCCTTTTCGAAAATCAATATGCCTAATCTCGGTGTTTCTATGGATTTTTCTCCATTTGTCACAAATTTATCACAGAATCAAATCCTACATCCTGCAAAGCCCTGTATTTCCTTCATTTCTCAGGAGTTTATATCAAGTGTTTTTCTTTGACAAATGCAAGCTTCTTGCCAAGAACTCTGGCAATATATCCAACCAGAAGTGCCGCAATAACTGTACCTTCACACACACCATTGAGGCGTCCGGTGAATACAAAAGACAGTACTGCCTCAATAACTGCCATGGAAACGTCAAAGCAGATTCTTGTCGTACCAAAGTTGGTTTCCCATGTCAGAACGATCGCACGGACAAAAGATTCTCCCGGCAGCATAACAACGTCTGCAAGTACTTCCATATACACACCAAATCCAAGGATCAGACATCCGATGAGAAGATCTACGATCTTCATAACATATGCCTGCGGGTTTACCCATGTAAACAGAAGCATGGTCAGATCAATGAAATATCCAAAGATAACAGATACCGGAATCTGCAGAACATGTTCCAGTTTAAACCAAGTTGTATATCCACATTTCATGTACATCAAGCATTTCACTGAAGGTAAATCCTACAACAAAACTGAAAAGATACGGTACAACAAATTTCTTTCGCATGATCATCAGCGATAACACCAGGAGTCCCTGAAAAATATAAGTCCAGGTTCCCAGAGAGATATTTTTGACCACTTCAGAAAATGCATATGGTACACTGGAGATTGCCGAGATCCCAGAGCCGGAGTACAGCATCAGCACAACTCCCAGGCTGTTGATTACCACCACAACCTCGACCGCCGGTGGCTCGCTCATCCGATGCATCGTTCACTGCATCATCTGCGTCTTCCAGTGCCTCTGCTCCCTGATTCCATAAGTTTCTCAGAAGTTTCCGGGAATTTTCCACCGGACGGATCACTCCGTATAGGTATTCCCATTCTCATCGGTCCAGGTTCCATCACCGTTATCGGTGTATCCTACACCGTCTGCATCACGGTAATAATAATCCCCGTTTGTAGTCTCTTTTACATCGACAGTGCCGTTGCTGCCCTGAAGTTCATGCTGACCCAGCTGGGTTCCGAAATTGTAATCTTCGTCATTCCAGGTGCGGTAGGAATTTCCATTGGCATCTGCCCAGTTTCCATCTCCCTGATAACTGTATTTGAAGCCGAGATCATCAGAATAAGTTCCGTCTCCGTTATCATAAAGAACTCTGGATTCCTCATCGCCTTCCCCTGCTGCCACAATAGATGCCACACCGGAAGGAGTACTGAATCCACTGGTATATGGCACACCTTCCGGCAGATTCTCATAATAGGACGCAGATCCGTCGCTGTCAGGATCACTTCCATCATCTGTCGTTTCGTTTATCTGTCCACTGTTTTCCACAGCCACTTCAGAATTTGTTTCCGTATCTGCATTTTCGCCTGACTTTACAAAATCTTCCGAATCTGCATTCTCTGCCGCTTCCTCTTCACTCTGTGTCTCTGCATTTTTCTGCATATTTACCATTTCAGAAAATGGTGCATAATCCGGTGTATTCTTTTCTTCTGGATCTGCATTCTTTTCCTGGCCAGATTTCGCCATCCTGACCGAAACTGTGTCTGTCCCTGCTGAAACAGTAAATACCAGGTTCCCGCCAACAAGCAACACCGCCAGCAAAACTCCCGGCAGAATTCCTCTCCTCAGCTTTTGGATATTCACCATATACAGAATTCTGTCTTTAAACACCATTCCACTGTCATTAAGACTTGCCGTCACATACGGAATCTGACTGTTCATCGCCACTGTGCGAAGAAGCAGCTGTCGATACAGTTTATGTTCCTTCTTATTGACTCTGTGTACAACTTCCGTGTCACACAGATTCTCAATGTCTTTATCCGCTTCTTTCAGCATGATAAGGAGAAACGGATTGAACCAGTATATCGATGCACAGATTCGAAGAAGCATCTTATACCAGAGATCCCGGTGACAATAATGGGTAAGTTCATGATAAAAGACCAGTTTTCTTTCTTCTGCGGAATATCCGGCTACCGGAAGATACAACTTTGTATGAAAAAGTCCGGCAAGAAGCGGTGTGGTAAGGCCTGCATTCTTCCTGAGTTCCGGTATTCTGCGTATCTGTCTTCTCCGACATACCTCTCTGTACATCTGAATACTCACCGGATCACTTACCGGCAGACTCATCCGCTCTAGTTTCTTCATGGAGAGACAATATGCCAGCAGTTCTCCTGCCAGTTTAAGCACCGCCACACTCAGCCAGACAGTAACAAAAATCACAGTCACAATTTCCATCCATTTATCTGGCTCCCACATGACCGTTCTCTTTTGTTCCGGGATTTCAGTCATACTCTTCCTGTTGCTGTTCGAAGATGACACTGTTTCTGTTATCTTCTGACCTTTTCCTGACCTGACTGTGTGATCCTCTGTCTTCGGCTCTTGTACATCCCGTTGACTGTTATTCTGTACCTTAACATCCACCAATGCCAAATTCGCCGGGAGACGCACCGGAGCACAAAGGGTTACCGCAAGCAGCAGCCAGATAAAATACTTCCATCTCGCTGATACTCGCCCTTTAAACAAAATTGCCAGTACCCTGACCAGTAAAATTACAACTGCTGCAATAATGTTCAGTTTTAGAATATGCAGAACAAAAACCTCCATAATTTGCTATTCCTCTCTGTTCTCCAGCTCCTTGAGAAACTCACTGAGATCCTGAATCTCTTCAGAACTGATCTTCTTCCCATGATAAAGCGAAGTCACAAATTTTTTCAGCGAATTTCCATAAAGCTTCTCAAGAACACTCTGACTTTCGTGCGCCTGATAATCTGCCTGCGAAACCAACGGTGTATACAGATTCATTTTTCCCTGTTTCGTTACTTCCACGAAATATTTGCTCTCCAGTCTGGTCAGCAGTGACAGAATTGTTGTCGATGCAAGCTTTTTCTTTGTATTGATCACCTTTTCAATCTCCGGTCTGGTCATCGGAGGAGTCCCATTCCAAAGGACAAGCATGATATCCAGTTCTGATTCAGGTAATCTCTGATATGTTTTTTTCACTCTTTTTCCACCCTCCTGTTTCACATCTGATATATTTTCTACAAATGTAGGAATAATTTTATTTTACCACGGGGCCAAAAAATGGCAAGAGCTTCTGCATATTTTACAGAAGCTCGTCGCTATCAATTCATTTCGGTATAACTGTTGCCATTTTCATCGCTCCATGTTCCGTCTCCGTTGTCCGTGAATCCGGTGCCATTGTCGTCACGGAAATAATAATCACCATTTGTAGTCTCTGTAACGGTTACCGTATTGCCGTCTGCATCCTCAAGGTCATGTTGTTCCAGCGTATGTCCCAGATGATGTGTATCATCATTCAGAGCTGAGTAGGTATTTCCATTTTCATCTGTATAAGTTTCATCCCCGTTATCCGTATATTTGATTCCGTCATCTCCACGATATTCACAGGAATAATCCTTGTGGAGAATGTAATTGATCTCAATTGTATTTCCATCGCTGTCAACTAATGTCATCGGCGAGGTGCTAATAATATCTGAGTCATCACTGTTATCTGCTGCATCTGCGGAAGCATTTTCTTCCGTATCAGAGGAATTTGCATCTTCTCCGGAAGTCTGTCGGGACGTCTGACCAGAAGTATTCGTACCTGTTTTATCAGCATTTCCTTCCGCATCTTCGTCCGCCTGTCTGGTAAGGGACGGGTTGCCCGGATAAGAAATATATTCCACAAATTCCCTTACATCACCTATATCATCTGCATCTTTTGCATATCCTACTACCATATACAGGCTGTTTCCCTCTGAATAAATCGTCTGGTAACAGGCCTCGTAAGTGTCGTTACATTTGGCGATTCCAGTTTTAACATCCTCCAGTGAATATTTATAGATGTTTACATAATCACTTCCATTTGTATAACTGGCATAGGTTCCTTCCGTATCTGCCTTCTCCCAGGCAGAGCCAGCCGGCGGCTGCGTATAAAAATCATTATTTCCTGCTGCCCTGACAGTTCCTGCTGAAAAAATCCCCAGTGCTGCTACGGTCATAAGTGTCATAAATTTTGTTGTTCTTGTCTTCATAGTGGATTCTCCCTGAGTTTTATTTTCGTAACTGTTCAGTACCCTCACAGTTACTCATATTCTACATCTGTAGAAGTTAATTGTATTCTACATCTGTAGAAAGTAAAAGTCAACCATTATTTCTACAATTGTAGAAATAATGGTTGACCAAACAACATTTATAACAATTCGCCTTACATTCCCTTAGCTTTATCCACACAGGCTGTCTGTGCTTCAAACACTGCACTGCGAAGGCCTTTTTCTTCCAGCACACGCACTGCCTGAATGGTCGTTCCTGCCGGAGAGCATACCATATCTTTGAGTTCTCCCGGATGTTTGCCGGTCTCAAGCATCAGCTTCGCACTTCCAAGTACCGCCTGTGCAGCAAATTTGTATGCCTGTGCTCTCGGCATTCCATCTGCAACTGCTGCATCCGCCATTGCCTCAAGGAACATAAAAACATATGCCGGGGAACTTCCGGAAACACCTACCACTACGTCCATCAGACGTTCCGGAATCACTTCTGTCTTTCCGAAGGTATTGCAGAGTTTTACTGCCAGTGCTGTCTCTTCCTCTGTCACAAGATCATTCACACAAAGAGCTGTCATGCCTTCTCCGACCATCGCCGGTGTATTTGGCATTGTACGGATAACCTTTGTCTTCTCGCCCAGCTTGTCTGCAAACCACTGGAGAGTTTTGCCCGGTGCGATAGAAATAAAAATCTGATCTTCTTTTACGCTGGCTTTGATCTCATCCAGAACACCTTCCAGGAACTGCGGTTTCACTGCCAGAAATACTACATCGGCAAATTCCACAACCTGTGCGTTCGTATCCGCCTTCTTAATACCGAGTTCTTTCTCAATCTTTTCGCGGGTTTTGTCTGATTTAGCAGATGCAATGATATCTGTTGCTGCCACCTCACCGCTTTTCAGAATTCCTTTTAAAATGGCTGTCGCCATATTTCCACAACCGATAAAACCAATCTTCATGATAATCTCCTCCTTGGGTGCAAACGTTGTTACCCATATGATACTCGTTTCCACTCCAAAAGTAAAATACTATCTTTTTATTTCTCTCATTCTATGACGTTATCAGTCAAAATGCAGAGTCTTGTGATATTTTGCATACTGGTCGAGAAGATTGCTCCACTTCTGACCCTCTGGTTTGTTTTCATTATTGTTGTAATTATCCGGTCCCTTCAGTTCATCCATGTACTGAATATAGTCCAGAATATAGATGTCAACGGTGGAAATATCTCTGTCCTGGATTGTAAAATTATTGCAGTTTCCGGTGGAATCATTATATGGAAGTTTGTTTCCATTGGCATCAAGTGCAACCATAAAACAATCACTGGCAGAGCCATCCTCATAAAGCTCATTTACCGTCAGCTCATATGGTGTACGGATTACGGATCTGAGTCCAATACCTGCATCATTTGTATCGTTCAGTTCCAGAACCTCGGTCTGAGAATCGTCTACTGTAACCGGAATATCAAAATTCCAGTCACCTTCATATTTATAATAACCGGCATCCGTTCCATATTTTTCATAGTCATCTTCTGACCATTCATAATCTGCTTTGAGACCTTTTACCTTGGTAATGTCCAACTGGAGGTTAAAAGCATCCGGGATCTCAACATTTTTGATATAGGTTTCCAGTGCCCCGCCTCTTGCAGAAACTTCATCTAAGAATTTACTTAGTAATTCATATCCTTCATCTGTCTCATCATTCAGATCATCCAGTGTTATTCCCATTTCATCCAGCACCTGCTGTGACATCTCATTATATTTTTCATTATATTCCGTGTAATCTTTTGCCGCATGTGTAAGATCATATCGGAAAATACAGGCATAAGTGTTGTCATCCAGAAACTGTCCTTCCACATGACCGTCAATGATCGGATCTGCCTCCTGGTTAAAATCCACACTTCCAGTCATATCAAGAGTTATAACAGGTTTGCCACTCTCAGCCAAAGTTTCTGTCTTCGGAAATGGCTGCCCGCTCTTAAACTGCATAGTTATATAAACCGCCTGACTGTTCGCGTATACTTCCGAGCATGTGATCGTCAAACCATCTGCTGTCTTGGTATATGCAGTGTCATCTTTTGTCCTATCCTGTCCCACCTCAGTATCTTCCAGTGAATTTTCTTCTATATCTGATTCAGTGTCTGCCGCGGTTCCTTCTGTCTCAGTTGTATCAACGGCTTCCAGAGTCGTTGCATGATCAGAAAAATCCCCGAAAAAGCTCACGTTATCCTGCAGCACTTCAAAAAGCCCTCCAACCACCGGAAGATTTTTGGCCATGACTGGATTCACCGCACAAAGTACAAATCCAACTGCAAGTACTGCTGCCATACCTCCTGCAATTCTTCCTCCGATCTTCATCCAGTGATATGGTTCTTTTGGCATCTTTTTCTGCACAGCAGTATTATTTTCAATCAGACGATATGCCTGCTTTACACGCTCATGCACAATCACCGGTATTTCTGTTTCTTCCTGAAGTTTTTTCTGGAAATCCTTTTCATTATCATTAAGATTCATCATTAAGCACGTCCCTCCCTGACCTTATATTCGTACAATTCTGCAACCTGTTTTCTTCCTCTCTGAAGACGGGATTTCACAGTACTTTCTTTCATATCCAGGATGTCACTGATCTCCCGGATATTGAACCCTTCCATATAGTACAGAAGGATCACCAAACGATATTTATTATCCAGTGGTTCCAGCATCTGTGCCCATTCTTTTGCAGCATACTCTTCCTCATAAAAAAGAGTCTCCGGCATCTGATCCGTGTATGTAACCTGTTTCTTTTGCTTCAGAATATCCTTACATTTGTTGATCAGGATCCGCAGCATCCATGTCTTAAAATATCTGTTCTGCTTCAGACTTTTCAGGTTTTCATAGCAGGAAAGAATGGTATCCTGGATCGCATCGGCAACATCCTCATCGTTTTTGAGATATGCAGATGCCATCTTGTACATGCACTGCAAATGTTCATCCATCAGCCTGCAGAAAGCATCTTTGTCGTCTTTCTTCGCCCTTCGTATCAAAAATTCATTATTCATTGATTTCTCCATTCTCCTGTCTCTGACCGGTCATCAGGAAATGTTGTGTAAAAGCCTCTGTTTATGTGCTTCTACTTATTAGACGACAGAAACGCCAAAAGGGACGCAAATTTAAGTATTTTATTTTGCCAATAGCATGGACAAATATGAGGTTCGTGTCGTATCCTGCATGGAATATCCCAGGATCTGAAGGACCTCTTCTATCTGCTCCAGAGCCTGTTCTCTCTCTGTATTGGAATCAGCGATCACTTCAAGCTCCAGATAATCCCCAAGCCCCGTGACCGAATCTGCACAGGCCGTGATATTTTCTTTGTGATAATACTGCCGAAGCTTTTCTACAGAAGGAACCGGACAAAAACCAATATGCTCTAATATATTACGGCAGATTTCTGCATCACCTACCGTTGTCTCCAGTTCCTGCCTGCTCATGGAAATCTTATCCAGTTTCGCGCCCTTATAAGTGATGGCAGCAGACTTCTCACCTGTTGTCCTGTTTTCCGTACTGCGTACACGAAGTGCCTCATCCAAAGCTACAAAATCATGATGCGCCGCCATATAGTAAGTATCTGACTCCCTAACAAGTGCACCTTTTTGGAAACCAGATTCTGCCAGTTTCTCTTCTATGCTTTTCTTCTCATTAATCTTTAACTTGATCTCAACTTCTATACTCATAACCCGTTCCTTCTCTTCATTTTTTTACCAATATACCACAGTATAAGCAATAGGTCATTGAATTTATGTACTCTGTTACTATTTATACTTCTACCGTGGTCATCCAATCTTTCGTTTACCCATAGTATGGCATACAACAGAACAATCCTTCTCCATTCCTCAGCCAAGACTCAAGAATCCTAAGTTACTGTTCACTCCTTTCACAGTAACTTGGTCAAAATGCATTCCAAATCACCTTCGGTGATGGCATTTTGCCCCATATGTCTCGGGATTTTGCCATATTCATGGCAAAACACCTCGCGGGATATTACCTGTGAACAGTTACAATCCAAACACAAAAAAGGAATCCTTCACACGAAAATCTCCCCACCTGAAACACCAGGAGAAATTTTCAAAGGATTCCCCATACGATTAAATTTTTTTAAATTACATAAAATCTTTCTAAACAGATCCTTCAGATCTTCTACACTTGCATCCTTCGGATTTCCCGGTGCACATGCATCTGCATAAGCAGACTCTGCTAGGAACTGAAGGTCTTTTTCTTTGATTGCTTCACCGTAATATTCTCCACAGAAGTCGTCTGCATGCATTGTTTCATCGTTCTTGCCAGCCGGTATTTCGTCTTTTCTCCCTTTGTCAGATTTCTCTCGTTGCCTGCTTCAGCCATTCTTTTTCATCCTCATTTAAATGTGGAGATAATGTTTTATATACTTCCTTATGGTACTCATTAAGTAATTTTCTTTCACGAACGGACATCTGCTCCGGATCAACTCCATCCAGATCAAATGGCACCATTGTCAGATATTCAAAGCACATAAACTGCCCAAAAGAGGTTTTTTCTGCTTTTTTACAAAGGACAATATTCTCATGACGGATTCCAAATTCATTCTCCAGATAATATCCCGGTTCATCTGATGTGAGCATGCCTTCTTCCAGCACTGCCGCCGGACTTCCTGCGATATTTTTCCAACGGATACTGTTTGGACCCTCATGCACATTAAGAAGATATCCGATACCATGACCTGTGCCATGATTGTAATCTTCTCCCATTTCCCAGAGTGGTTCTCTGGCAATATAGTCCAGATTCAGTCCTGTACATCCGTACTTGAATTTTGCTGCTCCAAGCTTCAGATTTCCGCGAAGAACAGCTGTGAAATATTTCTTTTCTTTATCTGTAACAGGTCCAAGTACTACTGTTCTTGTGATATCTGTTGATCCTTCCAGATAATGTCCGCCTGTATCTGCAAGCACCATTCCTCTTGCCTCAAAAGGAATATCTGTCTCTTCTGTTGCACTGTAATGTACAATTGCAGCATGCTTTCCATATGCAATGATCGGATCAAAGCTGTCTCCCAGAAAATTCTCCTGTTCACTGCGGAACTGGTATAATTTTTCTGCCGCACTGAGCTCAGTAATTGTTTCTTTTCCAGCATTTTCCTTCATCCAGCGGATAAATCTGGTAACTGCAACACCATCTTTGATATGTGCGATCCTTTCATTTTCGACCTCAGTTTTATTCTTAACTGCTTTCGGAAGAAGTGTCAGATTTTCCTCATCCAGAATTGTTACCTCGGACGGGATATTACTTACCAGCCGACTGTTGACATTGGCTTTTGAAAGCAGAACTCTCTTATCAGAATCTATCGTCTGAACATAGGAATAGACATCATCATATGAGTAAATCTCCACTCCATCTGCTTCCAGATTTGCACGAATCTCTCCTGAAAAAACAGTTTCATTTACAAATAATCTGAGTTCTTCATCTGTCATAACAAGATAAGAAAGAACAACAGGACAGCAATGAACATCATTTCCACGGATGTTCAAAAACCATGCAATATCATCCAGCGAAGTAAGTACAAAAATATCTGCTTTCTTTTCCCTCATCTGCTTACGGATTTTCGCAATTTTATCTGCTCTTGACTCGCCTGCCCATTTCACATCCAGTTCCATAGCCGGCTCACAGGAAAGTGCCGGACGGTCACTCCAGATTGCTCCGATAAGATCATCGTTTACAGCAAAAGTAACCTCTTTTTTCTTTAAAAGTTCTTCTAATTCTTCTGCCTCCCTGGCACTGACTGTACGTCCATCAAAGCCAAGGCACATACCCTTTTCAAGCTTTTTTGCAAGAAACTGATGTACTGTCGGCACATCCGGCTCACCCATTTTGAAGAGTTGAATGGTACTTCCTTCAAGCTGGTCTGCAGCCTGCAGAAAATATCTTCCATCCGTCCACAGACCTGCCATATCCTGCATGATCACAGCCGTTCCCGCTGATCCCGTAAATCCGGTAATATACTTTCGACATTTAAAATAATCACCAACATATTCCGATGCATGAAAATCGTCCGTCGGCACCAGATATGCATCTATCTTCCTTTCCTTCATCAATTCACGAAGAGCCTTAAGCCTTTCCAGTACTGTCATTTCCAATCCTCCCTGACACACATTTTATACTCCCTCTATACTACCACATTCCTCCTCCAAAATCCATACACACAAAAATACCAGAACCCCTCTCCATACGCTTTATTACTGTTCACTTCGTTCACAGTTACTACGCTTTACGTATGAAACGGTTCTGGTATTTTATTATCTCCCTATCTTACCTGCTTTTCAGCGTGGTTTACAATCAGCTTTTATCAGAAAAGTCCAGTGATCTTGCCTGTTTCGTCTACATCGATTCTCTCAGCAGCCGGTACTTTCGGGAGTCCTGGCATGGTCATGATCTCGCCTGTCAGGGCTACGATAAATCCTGCGCCTGCGGAGATCTTGAGGTTACGTACAGTTACTTCAAAGTCTGTCGGTGCACCAAGTTTTGTCTGGTCGTCTGTCAGGCTGTACTGTGTCTTAGCTACGCAGATCGGGCAGTTGCCAAATCCGAGTGCTTCAAGCTGTTTTGCCTGTTTCTGAGCATTTGCTGTCAGAACAACTCTCTTACCGCCGTATACTTTCTGTACGATCTGGTTCAGTTTGTCTTCGATAGATCCTTCCAGTTCATATGCATAGGAGAAGTCGTTTGGTTCTTCTACGAGACGGAGAACTTCTTCTGCAAGTTTGATTCCGCCTTCGCCGCCTTTAGCCCATACTTCAGAAAGAGCAACGTTTACGCCGAGTTCTTTACATTTTTCTTCTACAAGGTCAAGTTCTGCCTTTGTATCTGTCGGGAATGCATTGATAGCAACAACACATGGAAGTTTGTATACGTTCTTGATGTTGCTTACATGTTTCAGAAGGTTTGGAAGTCCTTTTTCCAGTGCTTCCAGGTTTTCGTTGTTGAGGTCAGCTTTTGCTACACCGCCATTGTATTTCAGAGCACGTACCGTAGCTACGATAACAACTGCGCTTGGGTGCAGTCCTGCCATACGGCATTTGATGTCGAGAAATTTTTCAGCACCGAGGTCAGCACCGAATCCAGCCTCTGTGATGGTGTAATCAGCAAGTTTCATACACATCTTTGTAGCTGTTACGGAGTTACATCCATGAGCGATGTTTGCGAATGGTCCACCATGAACGATTGCCGGTACATGTTCCAGTGTCTGAACAAGATTTGGTTTCAGAGCATCTTTCAGAAGTGCTGTCATAGCACCTTCTGCATGAAGATCGCCAGCTGTTACCGGTTTCTGCTCGGATACTTTACCATATGTATATCCGATAATAATCCTGGAAAGTCTTGCTTTCAAATCTGAGATGTCGCTTGCAAGACAGAGAACTGCCATGATCTCGGATGCAACAGTAATGTCATATCCGTCTTCACGTGGCATACCGTTTGTTCTTCCACCGAGTCCGTCTACTACATTACGAAGCTGACGGTCGTTCATATCCACGCATCTCTTCCATGTAATCTTTCTCGGGTCAATGTTCAGAGCATTTCCCTGGAAGATATGGTTGTCGATCATTGCTGCAAGAAGGTTGTTTGCTGCACCAATCGCATGGAAGTCACCTGTGAAATGAAGGTTGATATCTTCCATCGGAACTACCTGCGCATAGCCGCCGCCTGCTGCACCACCCTTAACACCAAATACCGGTCCGAGGGATGGCTCACGAAGTGCAACCATAACGTTCTTACCGAGTTTCTGCATTGCATCAGCAAGACCTACGGTTGTAGTAGTTTTTCCTTCACCTGCCGGTGTCGGGTTGATTGCTGTCATAAGAATCAGCTTACCATCTTTTCTGTCGCTTTCTTTTAAAAGATTGTAGTCGATCTTTGCTTTGTATTTTCCGTACTGCTCCAGATATTTGTCATCAATACCTGCTTTTTCTGCAATCTTGGTAATTGGCTGCATTACGCACTCCTGTGCGATTTCGATGTCACTTTTGAATCCCATAATTGTCTCCTTTCATTGTAGACACACCACCAGTTTAACCATATATTCGGTTAAAAAAAACAGTATCCGAGATATTCTCAAATACTGCCCAGACGGTCGACTCTGCAAATCTCTGATTCCCATGTGGTGATTTCCACTGCTCCGCCAGTCATCAGAGACGTTATCAAATTGATAAGAAAATAATATCATATATAACGGAGTTTGTCAATAAATTATCAAATTTTTTCTTTTCTTTTTACAAAATGATAAAGAATTCAAAATAAAAGTTGTGTATTTTTTAC
>SKEE01002229.1_pt1 | contig 13655 bp, 10 predicted proteins | sample 4826661 | NCBI WGS metagenome assembly SKEE01 (sample SAMN11008817, study PRJNA524170) | human gut metagenome | biome: Human fecal sample; material: Feces; isolation source: fecal sample from pouch patient p20 | host: Homo sapiens | place: Israel: Tel-Aviv | collected 2016-11-14
CGCTCTTAGTCCCGACAGGACAGGGGGTGCAGTTGCGTTTTGAGAAGAAAAATTTAAAAACTTTTTCTTCCAACTAAAAAAGCACGCAAACAGACGATATTTCTGCTTGTGTGCTTCGATAGTTCTTTCTATGTATTCTGAAAAACCACATTGAGGGTCAGATTTTTCTAGTGTAGGTGGATGGCTTTTTTTAACGGTTTACCGAATGTAGATATATTTAAGAAAATATTTTGCATAGCGGCTTCCTCCTGTAAGCCGCTGTCTGTATAAAGTAGTAGACTTTAAAAATCATCTGCATTTCAGGCAAAAAAGACGGCGGCTTTTGTTAAACCGTCGTCTGGAAATGATGATGTAATTTTTGACGCAGGGAAAGTATGCTGCCAAATAACGGTTTTTTTTTATTTCCGTTTCAGCAGCATAGTTTTATCTTTGGTACGCATAATAGGAACTGTACAACTGTATAATACGTTTTTCTATACCTGTCACTATTATAACAGGAACAGTAAAATGTATAGAGGTGGTGTATTATGCGTAAAAAAGAAGATAAATATGATTTCAGGGCGTTTGGGCTTGCCATAAAAGAAGCCCATAAAAAACAGGGATTGACCCGTGAACAGGTGGGAGCAATGATTGAAATTGACCCACGCTATTTAACCAATATTGAGAATAAAGGGCAGCACCCAAGTTTACAGGTGCTTTACGACCTTGTATCTCTGCTGAATGTATCAGTGGATGAGTTCTTTTTATCCTCTGATAGTCTGGTAAAAAGCAGCAGACGAAGACAGCTTGAAAGCAAAATTGACAATTTTACAGACGCAGACCTTGTTATCATGGAAAGCGTTGCGGATGGTATTATGAAATATAAGCGAATGGAAGAATAATTCTTCCGTTGGCTTACTTTTCATTTTCTGGCACAATTTCTATATTTGACATATCCTCCTGCTCCGAAATTTCGTAATCGTAAGAAACTTTTTCAGATTCACTTTCTTCTGTTCTGTTTACACATCCACTAAACACAAAAGTAGAAAGTAATAAACAAATTATTAGTATAATCAATTTTTTCATTTTTTCACCTGCCTTAATATTCCTTGTTTGAGTTCTAACACAGCATCAGCTTTTTGAGCAACATCTTTAGAATGAGTAACAATAATGACACATTTATTCAATTTGTGGGCAGTTTCCTGTAATATTTGTGTGATTTCAGCGGCAGTTATTTCATCAAGATTTCCTGTAGGCTCATCTGCCAGTATAATAGGGACATCGGTAGCTAAGGAACGTGCGATTGCTACACGTTGTTGTTGCCCACCAGACAATTTTAAAATTGTTCGTTTTAGTTCTTTATCAGAAAGTCCCAGACGTTTTAAAAGAGGAACCACATCAACATCTTTCTTTGTTGCCAAAGTTGCATTTTCAATCGGCGTCATATAATCAATCAAATTATAATTTTGAAATATAAGAGAAACATGATTTTGTCTATGAGATTCCAATCCTATTTTTTTAATATCTTCATTTTCGTATAAAATAGTTCCGGTAGTTGGTATATCAAGTCCCCCTAGTAGTGAAAGTAATGTTGTTTTTCCGGAACCAGATGAACCTAAAATCGCATATACTTTTCCTAGTTCAAATGAAAAGGTAATATCTTTCAGCACGTTTGTATTTTTATCATAAGAGTATGATACATGATTACACTTAAAAATTGACATTTGTTCCTCCTTAACTCATACGGGCTAAAATTTCCCGTGGTTTTAAACGCATAACACTAATCGAAGATATAGTTACTGAAATAAAAATGATAGAAAAACCGATTGTGTATAATTGCAATATATCGGGCAAAGTAATTTCTACCTTAATATCAGGAGTAGCGGATTCTGAATCTTCTGAAACGCTAAAATCCAGACTTTTCATTTCTGTATGGTCTTCTTGTGTTGAAAGCTGCTGTTTTTCATTTTTTGTATTTTGTTGCAAAAGGGTATTTGCGATATTTCCAGAAATCATATTGCTTGTAACAAAAGATAAGGTAAAAGCTAAAATTGCTATCATTAAAACTTCAATAAGGTATTGTCCTAATATGCTGGATTTTTTTATTCCAATGGAGAGCAAAACGCCTGTTTCATGTATTCTCTCTTTTCCCCAAAGTGTGAGAATAAGTGAAAGAACAATAACGCTTGCGATAATGATTACAAGTAATAAGCCGATAACTAACTTATCTAAATTCTCTAAAGAAATTGCTGTGTTTTTGTAAACCTCATCATTAGCATAAATGTTATAAACATTTTCTTCATAATCAGGGAAATGTTTTACTTGCTCTATAATTTTTTCAATATCTTTAGGGTCATTTACGGTAACTTTTACTGTATCAAACCCTTGCACTGCAACACTATTTTCAAGTTCGACAATAGATTCTATATCTGTAAAAATTAAGTTTTGTATCTTATCATATGTTGGGATTGATTCTCCAACTTTTTCAAGTTTTTGTGCATGAAACAATCCAATAATTTCAAAAGATAGCTGCTTTCCGTTCTCATTTGTTACAATTAAGGAATCACCTAAATTTAAGTTGTTTTTTTCTGCTAAGTCTTTACACAGAATAACTTTGTGTATGTCATTGTCTAAAATATGCCTGCCTTCTATTAGTTGGATTTTTCCAGAAGTAAAGAAATTTTGTTCTTCTGAACGCCATACACCAATGCTTTTTACACAATGAGAAAGACTTTCATCTAATGGAACAGTTCCGGCAAATGGTAAAAGTTTATCAAAATTTATCAGACTTTCCGTTGTTGCATCACAGAATTTAACACCGGAAATATTCCGAATGTTTTCTACCATTTTTGATGTCACCTGTTCAGTCGAGTACATTAAAAGGTCGGAAGACCCATCTTCATTCTCACTTTCTTCTTCGTGATAATATGGATTTGAATCTGAATAATTGACATCAATATTGAAAGAACCGCCGATATTTTGTCTTAAATTTTTTTGAGCTTGTTTTGACGCACTTCCAATACTTAGTCCCGTTAGAACAAAAGTTGACAGAATTAAAAGGATGAAAAAAAGCAAAATACTCTTTCCTCTTTTGCGTGAAACATATAGAAATGCTCTCTTCATAAAGTTCATGATTTTTTATACCTCCTGATTTTTTATTTTGAATACAGGAATATCATAAATGTTCAATATGGAATGCATATGAAATGAATATAGAATTTAGGGCGAAAAAAAGCCCTCTGAAATTAGAGAGCTTTTGGCAGGAGGATAGAGAAACACATCCCTTTTTGTGATTCTGTTGGTAAAAATTCATATGAAATATGAAGTGATGAAAAAATAGTTGAGACAATGTAAAGTCCTAAGCCATTTCCACCGCTATCACTATTGCGAGAAAAATCAGGACGGTAAAATGGTTCAAATATATGTGCTAATTGTTGTTTATCAATCGGAATACATTCATTTTCTACCGTTAAAGTATGTTCTTTTAAACAGACAAAAACACTCCCCTCATTTGGAGTATAGGTGACAGCATTTGCAATAATATTAGAAAATGCCCGACTAAATTGCTTTTGTGGAATCATTATCCTGTATTCTTGAGGAATATCTAACTTTAAATTGATACCATGAGTCGCAGCAATCAGTTTATATGGTTCACATACATTCAAAATTAAGTCTGATAAATTACATTTCGTAGAATCTTCCTGAGTAGTTTCCATATTTATTTTGGAAGTTTCTAAAATTTCATGAATCATGGTTGCAAGCTGTTCTACTATATCCTTACATTCAGGAAGATATGTGGAATAATCACAATAACTTCCCACTCCTAAAATCATGTTTTCCAAGGTTGCATTTAAAGCGGTTACTGGGGTTTTTAATTCATGTGACGCTGCTCTTAAAAAATCAATTTTTGCCTGTTCACTTTCTTTAACCTTTTCCTTTTCTGCTTCAAGATTTTTAATAGTTGTAAATAGACGATAATATAATTGATTGATATTATCAGCCAATTCTCTCACTTCATCTTGAGAAGATACTATACAAACAGCAGATTTATCCATTTTAGACATTTGTTTTGTCACACTTGAAATTTTCCGAATTGGTGTTGTAATACTTTTTGAAAAAAAATAGGAACATATTGCACAAAGAATAATACAACAAAAAACAGAAAATGGTAACGCCTGCCAAATTGCCTGTGATACAAACTGCAAAGGGTCGATACTGCCATCTAACACATATTCACTTTGATTTGATATTACTGATGGAGTGTAATCTATAGCAATTCGTGGGGCAAGTAAATATAAAATCAGATGAGCTGCAATTATAATAAATACCATAATGCTGAATGTATATAAAAAAATTTTAGGCAATATTTTTAATCGTTTCATTCCACCACCTCATACTTATAGCCGATTCCTTTTACTGTTACAATATAATTAAGACGTAATTTTTTTCTCAAATTTTTAATATAAGTGTCTATTGTCCGGTCGATAATAGGGTAATCATATCCCCATAGTTCGTCAAGAATTTGTGAACGGGTCAAAACCAGTCCTTTGTGTTCTATAAGAAGTTTTAATAATTCTATTTCTTTTGGAGTAATGTCAATTCTTCCATTTTTATCATGGGCTGTATATCCAGAAAAATTGACAGTAACATCCCCGAAAGTAATAGTGTCTATAGACTGCATTTGTCCACAGCGGCGTAAAAGAGCGGTGATTCTTTTTCCAAGCAATACCATAGAAAAAGGTTTTGTTACATAATCATCTGCTAATTCATCAAAACTTTGTGATTGCGTATATTCATCCTCAATCGCTGTGAGCATAAGTACAGGTATAAGACTGCTTTTTCTTATTTCATGTAAAACAGCAATTCCGGTTAACCGTGGAAGCATAATATCTAAAACAATTAAATCTATTGTTGTACTATGAAATAATTGCAATGCTTCCTCACCATCATAAGCAGAAACAATGTTATGTCCGGTTGGTTTTAAATATTCACAAATAGCCATATTTGTTCTTTTATCATCTTCGACAATCAATATTTTAGCCATATATTCACCTCCATTTTTACTGTACAGCATTTATATGAAAAGAATATGAAATTAGATTGATAATTTAATTTTATTATAGAAAGATTTAGGAATTAAAACAAGAATTTATCTCACATCCAATAGTAAACAGATGATAAAAAGTCATCTGTTTACTATTGGAATATATAATCATTTCACAATCTTCCAGTTTTCCCCGTTCTTTTCCAGCACAAGGTCAAACTGTGATACCTGAGTTGTCATGGTCTGGTTATCCAGATATTTCACTGCAAGGGAAGCTGTCACCTGATTTCCGCTTCGATTGTAGACTGGATTCACCAGTTCTGAGAAAATATACTCTTTTCCCACAGGTTTCAGCACGCCCTCATTCACATAATAGGTCAGCTCCTTTGCGGTTGCCGTAGGATACAGCTTGAAAAAGGTAGTGAGAAATTCGTTGATTTCCTCCGTGGTGATGGAATCCACCGTGCCGTCACTTTGTACCGCTTTTGGGGTGTAACCGGATTTTACGGCAACGCTGGTGATGGTTGGGTTCTGGATAATCGTCAGGTTTCCAGAGCCGTCCACATAGACCGTTACCTGATAGGCGGAACGGACGGTTTTACTGGATTCCCCCTCTGTGATACGCTGTTCCACCGTGTAGGTCACTTGATAATGCTGTTCCTTTTCTTCTGTGATTTCCCATATCTGAAAATCGGTCAGGGCAGACGATACGGGGATGTCCTTTCGGACAGTATCTACATTCAGGGCTTGCAGCTCTCCGGTGAGATACCCTTTTAAAGCATTTGTCCGGTTATCAATGGAAGCGGCAGACTGTTCCCATGAATAGTAGACTTCTGCGAAATTCTCCACAAAATTCTCTATCTTGTGGGTGTCGAGGATGGTTTCCTCAATTACTTTGGTTTCATGGACAGTATGAATGTCTATTGCCGTGAAATTCTTATAGACGGCAAACAGGAAGCTCACTGCCAGCAGCACCCACAGGGCAATCACGGTTTTTTTATGGGTATTGACTTTGTAGACTTTCAGTTTCTTTTCTTTCTGCTTTTTCTGGTTATCCTCTTTTCTAATCTGAATCATATCGGTTCATCCTTTCTTATTGTTTGATTCGTCCGGCTCCGGCAAGGTGCTGTTGCCAGTAGGAGCCTGTCAGGTCTGCGTAACCAATGGGATTTCCGGCATGGTACATCCGGTTATTTCCCACATACAGCCCCACATGGGTGATGTAGGTTCCGGCGTTGTAGGTGGAGTGGAAAAAGACTAAATCCCCTGCTTTTGCTTCGGACAGGGGGATGTGCTGCGTCACATTGTACTGTTCCTGTGCTGTCCGTGGCAGAGCGATTCCTGCCTTGCCATAGCACCACTGCACCAGTCCCGAACAGTCAAAGGAAGTGGAGGGGGAATCGCCCCCGTACACATACGTCCAGCCCTCATACTTTAAGGCTTCCTCCATGATAGCCTGTACCGTTTCATCATCAAACTGTGCCACGGTCAGGTATTGCGATACCAAGAGGACATAGAACATATTTCCATAGGAATACCGCCAGCCGCCGTTTTTCTCTACGGCAACAGGGTTGGTGTAGGTGACTTTCTTTCCGCCGGATTTGTCCCTTGCGAAGCTCTCTGCCAGTTCAAAGGTGTATTTTTTCCCGTGTCCTGCCACATAGTCTAGGAAACCGCCGCCGTAGTTGTAGGATTGAATCACACTGTTTAAGTCACATCCCTTTGTTTCTGCCGCTGCGAGCAGTTCCGAGAAATACTTGCAGCCCTGTTTGATGGATTCCTCTGTACTAAGGGAGTTCGGGGGAAGCCCCAAAGATTCCGAGGACTGCATAACGTCTTCCAGTGTGCCGCCGGATTCCACCTGAATGATGGCGAGCAGCACATTTAAGTATTCCTCTATGCCATATTCCCTTGCATGCTTTTCCAGCATAGGCTTATGGGCGAGGACTTCCTGTGATACGCTCACGCCCCCATAGATAAGGTTTCCGCCGCTTCCTCCGTCTTCCTCATCCGAGAAGACAATCACCACCAAAAGGAGCAGGGAGAACATCATCACGAACACGCCGGAACAGGCAAAGAAAAGGTGTCTTAACTTCATGGTTTCTCCCCTTTCTTCTGTTTGGCAGCCGCTGTTACCGTTTTTGTCCACTCCTTTCTGGCGGTGGTACGCCGGATGGTAAAGTTAGATTCTTTTACCACAGGGGCAGCCCGTTTTCTTTCCGGTATCACAGGAACCGTATCGTTCTGGACAGGTCTTGTCGGACGGGGAGCAGCAGGTGTGATGGTTGGAGCCGCCTTTTGTCTTTCATCTGGATGGGATAGGGAAGTAGATGGGACTATCTGGCGTTCTGTCCTTATAGGTGGTGTCTGTTCATGGTGGATGGAAGCCGTTTTTACCATCGGAACCGAAGCCCGTTCTGCCACAGTTCCCCCATAAGAAATTTGTCCCCGTTCCCTGATGGATGGGGAAGCTGGCTGCATGGCTGGTTTTTCTGTATGAGCGGTATCTGCACGATTTCGGAAATCTTCTGGCTGCTTTGCAGTAACAGGGCGTTCATGGACAGGAGCAGTCCCTTTGGGTGCTTCGGAAGCTGTCTTTTGCGGTTGTTTTGCCTGTTCCAGTTCCGCCCTGCGTTCTGCAATGGTCTGTCTGCGGCTTTCTGCCTGTGCGTTCCGCTGTTCCGCTCTGGCAGTTCGGGTCTGGGTTATGCTGGAAGTAAAATCCCTTACACCCTCTGATACCTGTGTTTTCCCGTGGTAAAGGGCGTACTTTGCATTGACAGGCAAATCCTTTGCCTGCTCCCGAAGCTGTCCGGCAGTATCGGCTATCTTATCTTTGGTATCTACCGCCGCACCTACCGCAGAGCCAGCCCGTTTCCATGCGGATTCCTTTTCCGGTGCTGCCTGTCCGTCTGGTCTGCTGTGGTCTGCCTGTGTCCGTTTGGAAGAGCCGGAGTGGGAAACAGTTCTCTGGTCTGAGCCAGCCTGTTTCCCTGCGTGGTATGCAGCCGTTCCAGCCCCAAGAGCCGCCACAGAACGTCCTAACTTATGCTGTAAACGGTGCATATGGGCGTGCATGAGCATACGGGGTCTTCGCATGATATGGCTCCCCATGCTTTGGGAATCCCCACTCTGTAAGGAGAACATCCCCATCAAATCCCCCAGCTTGAAATAAATTCCGGCAAAGGTCACTATCTGCAAGAACGCCGTCAGGAAGAACGGATATTCCCCAGACAGGTTGTAGAGCATGGTGGAAATACTGAACGCTACCGTGATAATCAGGGTGATTCCGGCTCTGGTAAGAATGGTATTGAACAGTTTTGTAATGGCACGTTTTGACATCCCCTCAAAAGAGGGAACCATGCTGAGGAGGAAGCTCACAGGCAGGAACATGGCGTAGATGATAAAAAGCACCTGTGAGAAAATCATTATCCCTGTGAGCAGGAATACAAAAATGGAGATACCGATATTGAAGATAAATAGGAAGAAGACGGTTCCCAAGCGGTTGATGGTCTTTGTGATGGTAAGGTTGGTGTTTTCCCTGTCTTCGATTTCCTCCACCACGATTTCTTCCCTGTCCTGCCCGTTGTTTTCGTCTGGACTGGTTGAGAGCAGGCGTTCCACACGGTCAGCCCCAAGGCTTTCCACATCCGAGTTGCCATATTGCAGCAGGAGCCACGGCTGCTTGACCTGTATGGAAAACAGGCTGTCCCGTATCAAATCCACGCTGTCTTTTCCTTGACTTTCCGAGTTCGGCAGCACAATCTTTGTGCCAAGGGTCAGGCTGGCATTGCTGATGTCTGCGGAAAATTCATTGATTTTCCCGATATAATCAGGAGCATAGGCGATAAAGGCAGCGGACAGCACGAACACCACCACGAAATTGACAACGGCATGGATGGCTTTTGTGGTTTCCCGTTTGATAAGCCCTGTGTAGGCAACGTAAAGCCCCACCACCAGAATGAGAATCAGCAGGAACCCGATATAAAATCCCTCCGAGGACAAGCCGCCTGTGGTGACGCCTGCCAAGGTCTGCATATTTTTTCCAATGGAATCCGCCGTAGAGGAAATGAAATCCAGCGAGTAGGCTTCCTGAATCAGATACCCCGTGGCGTTGGAAAGGTACAGGCTGATTGTCCAGATAAAATTTGTGATGGCATACAGCCCGTACATCACCTGTTTTCCGATACCGTCCAGCCAGTTCCACGGGAGCCAGTCCCATCCGCTGTCCACATAAAAATCAAGTTGGTAGTTGTCCAGAGGATATTTGCTGTATTCGTTGGCAGCGTCCACCGTATCATCCACCAGTCCGGCAGCGTGGGCGGCTGTGCCGAAGACTGCAAGCAGCAGGAGGAGGAGCAGGAGTGCCAGAAGCACCCTGCCAATCACTTTTCCTGCCATGCTCCCGATTTTTTTCAGGGAGGTTTTTCCCTTTATCCGGCAAGGGACAAGGGCTGTCCCCTGCTGGATGGGCTTTCTTATCTTCATTTCTCCACCTCTTTTCTAACAGGCGGTCTGGTGTCAAAGGCATGGAACAGGTCTTCAAAGATGGGATGGAACTGTATCACTCCCACACGCCCGTACAAATCACTGATAAGGCACTGCCCGTTTTCCAAGTCACGGAGTCGCTTCTGGTTGTTTTCATCTTCGGAATCCACCCCGAAAAAGGCAAGGGTCTTCTTGATTTCGTTGATGTCCGTAGAACGGAACGCAAATTTCAAGCCCAGATTATTTTTCAGCTTTTCATCCAGCAAATCGTCCGTGTTCTGGGTGACAAAGTAAACGCCTGCGTTCATGGCACGTCCGGCACGAACCAGCTTCATAGAAAGGGTCTTGCCCTGTGCCACCTGTAGGAAGCTCCATGCTTCATCCAAATCCACAATCTTAAACACGCTGCGGTCTGTATGGATGAAGTCGAGGGCAAAGGTACTGATTACAATGAGCATTGCCACGGAAAGCAGCTCCATTGTGGTGTATTCTTCAAACGAGGTTTCCTTATCCGGCAGCACCAAATCCGCCACCTGAATGATGTTGAGTTGCTTTTCAAGGCTGATGGACTGTGTGACATCCCCATCCGAAAAGAGCAGGTGTGCAAAGTCATAGTCCGTAAAGGATTCGATATGGTCGGCTATGCTGGTACTGATGGCGGTTCCCTCCGCCCGTAGTTCCTCAATCACCTTGAAAAGCCCCCGTTCCTCACTGTTTGTTACCGCACGGATGGCTTTCCGAAGAACAGGGAATTTCTCTCCGTCACGGCTGGAAATGCCTGTTAAAAAGGTCAGGATGTCGATTGCCAGTGATTCGGAATCCTTTGGGTTCTCCATAATCACATACGGGTCGAGCAAGCCCCTGTTCTGTTCCTCTGAGGTCAGGTTTACGATATTGATTTCATGGGCGATTTCCGGCAGGGTTTCTTTCCACCGTCCCCGTTATAGCGATAGGTAACTTTTTGATGTTATCTCCAAGTTTTCCCCCGCTTCACACCGTACATGAAACTTTCGCTTCATACGGCGTTCCATCATATCCAAATAGATTTATAAGTTATTTCCCAGTTATTGTCTGGTATCCGTAATTCGTCCGTATTCTGTTCAGTTTTTTCTTCTGCTGACTATTAAGAACATAACCTTTTAACAGTGATTTTGCTTCGTCTGCTGATTCTGTTAGGATTGCCTTTGCAATGGGAATTTCCACAAATGCCAGATTAGAATATCTGTCAAGGTTATCTCCTTTGTCTGATTTGTGAATACATATCAGAGTGGACGGAGTTCCTCGACGATTCATTACATAGCAGTTGCCTTGTTGTGCGATATATGCCGAAATACGATTGTCGTTAAACTCTACGCTATCGGCAGGGTTTTCATTTTCCAACAACGCTCGGATTTCTTCTTTTGTTACAACTACAACGTCCTCATGCACCTTGTTTCTCCCTTGCTTTGTAAAATTACAAATATCTTGCGAGAAATTCATAGGATTTTTGTGTTGTACTCCTTGAATCGGCAATAGCGGATTATCCGCAATCATCACTATTTTTGTTTTTGGTCTGATTCCTTTTGTCCTGCTCTGAAATTCTGAACTTGTACTTTCAAATGGAACTGATTTTGCAATGTTCCTTAAACGGATTCGTATGGTCGGTAAGAGAGCGTAACTTACTTCTGTCAGGTTGTTATATACGTTAGTTGCTATGCAGTAGTAATTCTGCATACCGATAACTGTCAGATTATATCTGCTGATATTGAAGCCAGTCGTATGTCTGGCTATATCTTTTACCTTTAACTTTAGATTTGTTTTCGCTTTCTTTAATGCTTTTTGGTTCATATCTGTTTTGGCAACATAACCGTGTTTCGTTCTTCCTTTTGGAATGACTTTGATTTTGAACCCCAGAAAATCTGATGAATTTTTCTTCAGATTTACTACCTTTGATTTCTCTGGACTGATTTCTAATTTCAGCCTTTTATTAAGAAAATCTACGGTACTGTGGTAAAATCTTTGTGCTTCTCCATAGGTTGAACACATGATTTTAAAATCATCAGCGTAACGTACAATAAAACCGCTTTTCAGTTTGGTATATTTCTTTGCGTATTGAAGCCACCCATTTTTACTGCGGTTCTTCGGCTGGAATGTTTCCCACTGACTGCTTACCCACCAGTCTAATTCATTAAGGACTATGAGGGAGAGCAGTGGACTTAACAGACCGCCTTGTGGCGTTCCTTTTTCTGGGACACCCTCGCCGTCAATTTCGGCTTTCAGCATTTTGCTGATAATGCAAATCAATCTTTTATCCCGAATACCAAGTGTCCAGATTTGTTTTAATAGTTTTCCATGATTGACATTATCGAAAAATCCTTTAATGTCTACGTCAACACAGTAATGATATTTTGATAAATTTATCAGTGTCGTTACTCTGCTGACTGCATGGTGGGCACTTCGATTCGCACGGAATCCATAGGAATGATTATGGAACTTTGGTTCGCATATCGGCTCTAGGACTTGCAGGATACATTGTTGTACCAGCCTGTCCCAGATACACGGAATCCCCAATGGACGCATTTTATCGCTCCCAGCTTTTGGAATGAAAACACGTCTGACTGATTTGGGGCGGTAGTTGCTAAGGCTTTCCCGAACGGTAGCAACAATCTCAGCATTGCTGAGTTGTTTTATATCGTCTATCGTCATTCCATCCGTTCCAGCCGTTTTACTGCCACTGTTTGATTTCAGATTACGGTAAGCTAAACAAATATTTTGTTCCGAACCAATAATTTCAAGTAACTTATAAAAGTTATTACCGTTCTTGCTCTGTGCGTATAACTCGTCATAAATATGTTGCATATCATAATACTCGTTATAGCGGAGCTTGTTTTTCTTTAGCATGGTCTGTACCCTCCTTGTTTGCAGGAGCAAGTACATCTCTTAGTCTTACTCGAACCCATACCATTTTTCTTAGTAATTCTATTCTTCATATGACTAGTGGCTATCCCTCCACCGCTTGTTATCACGGTTTCATAGGTACTGTGCCACCACTCTCACTGACATTAACACACCTTATATCATTGCTAATCTCACAATAACTTTCTGATGTGAACACTTCACAGACAGTAAAATCTCCATGTTGTCAGCTTTCAACGTTCCAAACACACTATCTGTACATATATCCTTAGGTTTCCTCTATAAGCCTGCTACCTTGATAACGCCTTTAACGTTATATGGATTTTCATAAATGCGGAGTCTTACTCACCCACAGTAGCGACACTGTTTGTGTCACTGGACATTTCTATCCAGCCCCGATATAGACCTGTACATTCAAGGATTCGTCAGTAGACCTCTCATCTACATTCTAACCATAGATATTTTATAGACTTCCGGCATATAGGACACAACGCCCACCTCTGGGAATCTTTCGTCAGCATTATCTGTTACGGTGTCTGTCTGCCGACTTCACCGAGCTTCTGACAGAGCCTTGTTTACTCAAGTTTCTGCCAGTCAGAGTATTAAAGTAGCCTTTCAGGGCGTTACCCCGTCATTCGACTATTCGTGTGTTTAGTTCTCCAACACACATTAAATATTGATTTAATGAAGTGCTGTGCCTACTCTTTTCAAGTAGGAACGTTTCGCACCCGCTTTCGGGTCAACAATGAGTGCCTGTGCCCCAAATAATACGGAATAATAGACTATCATGTTGTTACTGAATGATTTTCCACCGCCGAGGGAGCCTACAAAAGCGGCAGCAAGGGCGTTGGTGACGGAGCCTTTTACCCCTTGACTGGCAAGGGCAGGCTTTAAGTACACGTTTCTTCCTGTATCAAGGCTGTACCCGATATAAATGCCCTCCGGTTCCCCCAACATCTGGGTTGCCCCGAAGCCAAGACCAGCGAGGAAGTCGCTGGTGACATACTGGATATAATCGTTCAGATACCGCTTGCTGGCAGGGAGAAATTCCCCATGCAGCCCCAGCATATCCCCAAAGGGGCGAACCAGCTTCACGTTCAAATCGTCATAAAAATCTTTCACCTCATTGCAGCGGCGTTTCAGTTCTTCCAAGTCGGGAGCCGTCACACGCACTACGTAGGATAGTTTGTACATGGATTCCTTGCTCTGGTCTAAGGTGGATTCCAGCTCATTTACGCTGTCTAAAGCG
>SKEE01002233.1_pt1 | contig 13609 bp, 9 predicted proteins | sample 4826661 | NCBI WGS metagenome assembly SKEE01 (sample SAMN11008817, study PRJNA524170) | human gut metagenome | biome: Human fecal sample; material: Feces; isolation source: fecal sample from pouch patient p20 | host: Homo sapiens | place: Israel: Tel-Aviv | collected 2016-11-14
CGTGGTCGGCGTGAACCAGCAGGCACAGATCCAGCAGGCGTGCTTCCTCGTGGGTGAACTTCTGGTCTGCACGGTAGGAGCTCAGAATGTGCTCCGCAGTGCTCTGCCCTGCGATGGGGTAATGGAAGTACATGCTTTCGTGGTCATACACACGGCGCTTGAGCTGGTAGGCGTTCACCATCATGGTGGGCAGCTCGGCAATCAGGTTGATGCTCTGGGTCAGGATGTTGGGCAGACTCAAATCATCGGCGTGCTCGTCATAGCTGTACATCGAAAGCACGCTGCGCGCCATCTTATTCATAATGTTGGGGGAGGGCGAGTTCATGATCATGTCGTCCGCAAAGCCCTTGGGCAGTTCGCGGTGCTCATCAATCAGCTTGCAGAACCGGGCATACTGTTCCTGGGTGGGCAGTGCGCCAAACAGCAGCAGCCACACCACTTCCTCAAACATGAAGCGGTCGTTCTTGTCGGCTTCGGCGGCCAGAGTGTCAATATCAATGCCGCGGTAAACCAGGCGGCCCGAAATGGGGCGGATGGTGCCTTCGGGCAGCTTTTCGTAACCAATAACGCTGGAAACATTGGTAATGCCCGCCAGAACACCGGTGCCGTCCGGGTTGCGCAGACCGCGCTTAACGCCAAGGCGGTCTGCAATGTGGGGGTCAAGATGCTTGTTGTGCGCAATATACTCATTGCACAAAAGTTCAATATCTTCCGGGTCAAGCGCCGGAACATCCGGGTAATACATCAGATGCGCCCTCCTTACTTTCCTGCAAAAGCGCCGCTGGGGGCTTTTGCCTGCACTCTATTACCAGCACGTGCAAAAAACGGGCACAGCGCCCGCAGTGCGCCCTGCCCGCCGCCATGCGGGCCAAAAACGCTTCAAAGTGCTGAACAGTTACAATTTTATAGTATTTGAGCGCTGTAGTCAAGCATGAATCTTAAAGAATTGTAAATGTGAACGAAATATGACTTTATAAAATAAAGTTTGAATCCGCAAAATACAGGTGCAACTTTAATGAATTACGTTGACAAGGCTGACCAAAATGGGTATACTCAAACTGTAATATTATTAAAACAAATTTTTTGCAGGTGTGGTTCAGCTTTTGGCAGGTTTGTCCTGCGTTAAGGCGCAGCCCACCGGCAAAAAGCAGTCCGGCAGGGCGGGGTAAACGGCCACGGCACGCCGCACCCCTGCCGCTTTTTTAGAAAGGGGCAAACCGATATGAAGGCAGTTTTGATTCCTGGTGACGGCATTGGCCGCGAAATTGCGCAGAGCGTGCGCAAAATTTCGGATGTTTTGGCAACCGGTATTGAATGGGAAGAATACGCCGCCGGCGCAGAGTACGCCGCAGAGCATGGTGAGCTTTTGCAGCCCGGCGCACTGGATGCCATTGAAGAATACAGCTGGGCGCTGAAAGGCCCCACCGCAACCCCTATCGGCAAAGGGTTCCGCAGCATCAACGTGCAGCTGCGCCAGCGCTTTAATACCTACGCCAACCTGCGCCCCGTGCGCACCCTGCCCGGTGTGCCCACCCGCTTTGAAAATGTGGACCTTGTTATTGTGCGCGAAAACACCGAGGACCTGTATAAAGGCATCGAGTACATGCTGAACGATGAGATCGCCAACGGCGTAAAGCTCATCACCAAGCCCGCCTGCGAGCGCATCTGCCGTTTTGCCTTTGATTACGCTGCCGCCAACGGCCGTAAAAAGGTGACTGCAGTCCATAAGGCCAACATCATGAAGCTGACCGACGGCATGTTCCTGTCCACCTTCCGCGAGGTCGCCAAGGATTACCCCGCCATTGAAGCAGACGACTGCATTATTGACGCCCTGTGCATGAAGCTGGTGCAGAAGCCGGAGCAGTTTGACGTTCTGGTTGCCCCCAACCTGTACGGTGATATCATCAGCGACCTGTGCGCCGGTCTGGTGGGTGGCTTGGGCTTTGCCCCCTCTGCCAACATTGGCGCCAAGACCCGCATCTATGAGGCTGTCCACGGCTCCGCCCCCGACATTGCAGGCCAGAACAAGGCCAACCCCAGCGCCATCCTGATGGCATTTGCCATGATGCTGAACGACCTGGGCATGACGGATAAGGCCGCTAGGCTGAACGCCGCCATTCTGGCACAGGTTGCCGAGGGTAAGGCTGTTACCGCGGATATTGGCGGTACCGCCACCACCACCGAATTTACTGACGCTGTTGCGGCACGGCTGTAATAAAGCCGTCTTGCAGGAAGGAGCATGAAAATGAAACTGCACGACCACGGCGTGTACCTGGTCAACGGCCAGCTGACCGATACCGCACCGGCCCATGTGACCGAAGCAGAGGCCCGCAAGGGCACCATTGCTTACGGCATTCTGAAAGCCCATAACACTGCGCCGGATATGAAAGACCTGCGCATCAAGTTTGATTCGATGACTTCCCACGATATTACTTATGTGGGCATCATCCAGACGGCGCGCGCCTCCGGCATGGAAAAGTTCCCCCTGCCGTATGTGCTGACCAACTGCCACAACTCTCTGTGTGCAGTGGGCGGCACCATCAACGAGGACGACCATCAGTTTGCCCTTTCCGCTGCGCATAAATACGGCGGCATTTATGTTCCGCCCAACATGGCAGTTATCCACAGCTATAACCGCGAGATGATGGCAGGCTGCGGCCGCATGATCCTGGGCTCTGACTCCCATACCCGCTATGGCGCACTGGGCACTATGGCCGTGGGCGAAGGCGGCGGCGAACTGGCCAAACAGCTGGTGGGCCGTACCTATGATATGGCCATGCCCGGCGTGATCTGCGTTTACCTGACCGGCAGGCTGAACCCCGGCGTTGGCCCGCATGACGTGGCGCTGGCCCTGGTTGGCGCAACCTATGCCAACGGTTATGTGAAGAATAAGGTCATGGAATTTGTTGTTCTTTATTACAGCATTGTCGCAAGGAGTATCATCAAAAGGCTCATACGCCGGGAAAACATCACTGTTACTTATGGTATCCAGCTGTATAGCCTCTTTCTGAAATGTTCCCGTATAACCATGAAAATCGCAATCCTCGATAGTGATGCCCTTTACACCGCCTATCTCAACATGATGACCATTGTAATTGTTTTTTATCTCAACGTTCTTTATCCAAAGGTTTTTCATGTGACCAAATCTCATATTAGAAAATGGTCTTGAAGTAGACGAAGGGTTGCCGTCCCAACAGCCTCCCTCGATAACGATATTTCTCTCGCTGCCATATCCGCCTGCACCGTTTGCCTGAGCGTTCTTTATCATACAGCCCTTGTCAAAATTTCTGACAATAGTCGCTCCGTCCTCAAGATACAGCCAAGTGTTTGAATATATCTCCAAAAGCTTGTCTATCCTGTATTTTCCTTTTGGCACAACGACCTTTATCTGCACAGAGTTGGAGCCGTTGTCAATGGCATAGTCAAGGGCTTTCTGTATCGCCTTTGAGGAGTCCTTCTTTCCCTTTTTGTCTGCGCCGAAGTCAACAACATTCACTTCAAGCGCTCCCGAATATCCGCTTATTTCCGCTCCACTGGCTTTTGTGCCGGTGATAGTGGAATAATCATAAGCAAAGCACCTTACTGTCATAAGCATAATGGCGAGTAAACACGCCGCTGCAAAGGCAATAAAGGTGCGAGTTATCTTTGTCAATTCTCATCTGTCCTTTCGTTGTCTTAGGGTTATCGCTGCTCTCTTTTTGTTCTTTTTATCTTTTTAGCAGAACATATTTTACACATATTCAATTATACCAAATCATGCCCCGTTTGTCAACCGAAAAACGTCAAAAAGACCAAAGCAATAACTCACAAAGTCAACACATGATACTTGTGCGTTATCACAACAAAAAAAACTGCGGTGAAAAACTCCACTGCAGTTTTTAACAAATATGCCTTTTTATCCTAGTGCCACATCAAGTATCATCATAAGCAAGAAGCCTAGCATTACGCCAACTGTTCCCATGTGACCTTCCCCCAGATGTGCTTCGGGGATAAGCTCCTCAACCACCACATAGAGCATTGCTCCTGCGGCAAAGGCAAGAAGCCATGGAAGAAGCGGTTGGATAGCACCTGCGGCAAGAACGGTGAGAAGTCCGAAAACAGGCTCAACAATTCCTGAAAGAGTGCCAAGACCGAATGCTTTCGCCCTGCTCATACCCGATTGCCTCAGCGGCAGTGCGATAGCCGCACCCTCCGGAAAGTTCTGTATTCCCATGCCTATGGCAAGTGCGATAGCAGAAGCCAGCAGTACCGAGCTGTCATTATGTGCCGCCAGCGCAAAGGCAAGACCTACTGCCATGCCCTCCGGGATATTGTGCAGTGTGATAGCGAAAATAAGCATTCCCGAACGCTTTAGCCCCCTGCGGACGCCCTCTTCCCTTTCAGGCTCAGGTAAAAAATAAGGCATTGCCTTGTCAAGCCCCATAAGAAACAGCACGCCTAGCGCAAAGCCGCCTGCGGCAGGTATCCAGCCTATCCTGCCGAGAGCTTCCGCCTCGTTTATGGCAGGGATAAGCAAGCTCCACACGCTTGCGGCTATCATAACGCCTGCGGCAAAGCCTAAAAAGGCTTTCTGCACCTTTTCGCTCTGCCCCTCTTTTCTCATGAAAAAGACCACAGCCGCACCTAATGTCGTCATAGAGAATGTAAAGCCCGTGCCTGCCGCAGCCCAAAGTAGACCATTCATACTATTATGTTTCCTTTCAGACAGTATTATGTCAGATACAATGACATATCTTAGTCTATGAAAAGCCTTTACGCTGTGTGAAAAAGCCTCTGCCGACAAAATACATTAAATTTGTCTGAGATTTTCAGAATATGACCCGTCCCAAGTGAATATAATGTTCTCAGCAGGGCATTACAAGCCCTTTACGATCGTATGATCAGTTTATTTTTAGGAGGAAACAGACAAGATGAACACTATGGATCTTAAGCTTAACAGAGAGATGCTGTCAATGACACGGACTATCCTTGACGCCTCCTGCGAGCAGGCTGTGGAAAAGGATTTTCTGCTGCCCGACTATTATCCCGATATTTTCAGGGTACTAAAATGCGTTATCACACCAACAGTACAGAGCCATTCCATAAACGGCGGAAAGCTCAGCTTTGACATGGCAGTGCTCATAAGAGTGCTTTACATCAGCCAGAACGACAAGCGGATAAACTGCATCGAGCAGAAAATGAACTACACAAAGTCTTTCGACCTGCAAGGGGATTGCGGCGACCCTATGATATGGCTCACGCCAAAATGCGATTATGTCAACTGCCGTGTGGTAAATCAGCGCAGACTTGATATCAGGGGTGCTGTGACTATCCACGCAAATGTGACGGGCGAAGCAACTGTGCCTATAGTCACAGACGCATTCGGCTGCGGAATACAGCTAAAAAAAGCGGCTGTTACATACCCTGCAAAACGTCTTACCGCTGCAAAGCGTATCACACTAATAGAAGATTTGCAGCTTTCTGCGGCAAAAGCCCCTGTTGGCACTATCCTGCGGACAGATTGCCGCATTATCCCACAGGAACACAAGATGATAGCAGGTAAGCTTGTGACAAAGGGCGACGCTGAGATAATGATGCTTTACTCCTGCGTAACTACCGACGGAGAAGAAACCGCCGAAACAATGCGGTTTACTCTGCCGTTCTCACAGATAATCGACATAGACGGCATTGACGATACTTTCACCGCAGACGTGAGGATAACCCCTGCGGGGTGTGATATCATACCAAAGTCTGACGATTCCGGCACACTTGAATGTGAGCTTGTGCTTCTTGTGAACTGCGTTGCCAAAAAGCTTTCCACCTGTGAGATAGTCACAGACGCATATTCCACCTGCTTTGAGTGCGAGGCTGAAAGGTGTGAAAGCAAGCTTGACAGCGAAAGCATAAAGTTATCTGACAGCCACAGTGTTACTGCAAAGCTTTCCTGCCAGGAGGGCGAGATACGCTGTGTTCACGACAGTTGGGCGACCATTTCCAATGTGACATCAAGGCTTGACGAGGAAAAGAAAGCCTTTATCATTTCAGGAAGCGTGACGTTCTGTATTATCGGCAGGAACGAGGACGGCACTCCCCTTTATCTTGAAAACGATTCGCCTTTTGAGCATGAGATACCCCTTCCGGAGAATGTCAATGGTGAGATATCCATATCCCCTGACCTGTGCATAGAAAACTGCACATACTATCTTGCAGACGAAACAACAGCGGAGCTTAAAGCCGATATCAAGATAGGCGGCGAAATGACTATTCAACAGACAGGGACTATGATATCAGAGCTTAGGGTACTCACAGATAAGCCGAAAGAGAAAAGTGACAAATACGCTCTGAAAATATGCTACTGCAATGAGAGCGACGATATCTGGGAGATAGCGAAAAAGTATTCAACTTCCATAACAGCCATACTTGAAGAAAACGAGCTTACCGACGATAAAATATCAAAACAGGGAATGTTGCTTATCCCATTAATGAACTAGGAGGACAGACACATGAAAAACGATATTTACACCGACATTGCCACACGGACGGGGGGCGATATCTATATAGGCGTGGTAGGTCCTGTCCGCACAGGAAAATCCACCTTTATAAAGCAGTTCATGGAGCAGTTCGTTATACCGAACATTGAAAGCGACTACCGCAAGGAGCGTGCCATTGACGAGCTGCCCCAGTCCTCCGCAGGCAAGACTATCATGACCACTGAGCCTAAGTTCATTCCAGAGGAAGCTGTGAACATCACCCTAGAGGGCGGAGCAAGCTTCAACGTGCGAATGATAGACTGTGTGGGCTACATAATCCCAAGCGCCATAGGCTACATAGAGAATGAAGCCCCGAGAATGGTGGTCACACCGTGGTTTGACACGGAAGTACCTTTCAACATGGCGGCTGAGGTGGGAACGCAAAAGGTCATAACAGAACATTCCACCATAGGTCTTGTGGTGACAACAGACGGCAGTATCACCGACCTTCCACGAGAAGAATACGAGGAATGTGAGGAGCGTATAATCGACGAGCTGAAGCAGATAGGCAAGCCGTTTGTGGTGCTTATGAACACCACCGAGCCTTACTCTCAGCAGACAAAAGACCTTTGCGAACAGCTTTCCGACAAATACGGCACTACAGTTATGCCTATAAACTGTTTGGAGCTTTCAGAAAAAGAGATAAAAGAGATACTTACGCTTCTGCTATACTCTTTCCCTGTGAAAGAGATAAACATCTCAATGCCCTCATGGATAAACTCTCTTGACAAGGGTCACTGGCTGAAAGAAGCGGTTTTCGGACATATCAAGGAAGCGGCTTCGGCTGTGACAAATCTTCGTGACATTTCAGACTGTGCCGAAAAGATATGCTGCTGTGAGCAGGTGTCCTCAGGTTCGGTGGCTGAGATAGACCTTGGAAAAGGCTCGGCAGTCATAAAGGTGGAGCTTGACCCTGCGCTGTTTTTCAGGATAATTGGCGAAGCCACAGGGCTTGAGATAAAGGACGAAAACGACCTTATGCCGAGAATTTTGGAGCTTGTGAAGATAAAAGAACGTTTCTCGAAATTCAGCTCTGCCCTTGATGAAATGGAGAAAACAGGCTACGGAATAGTTATGCCTGAAATGAACGAGCTGACCCTTGATGAGCCTGAGATAATAAAGCAGGGTGGAAAATACGGCGTAAGGCTCAAAGCCGCCGCACCAGCCATTCACCTGCTGAAAACCACTATCAACACCGAGGTCGCACCTATCGTCGGCTCAGAAAAGCAATCTGAGGAGCTTGTGCTTTACATGCTCAACGATTTTGAGGAATCACCTGAAAAGATATGGGAGTCAAACATTTTCGGCAAGTCACTCCACGAGCTTGTGAGCGAGGGTCTGCACACAAAGCTTTCAAAGCTTCCTGAGGACGCACGCATGAAGATAAAGGAAACTATCGAGCGCATGATAAACGAGGGCTGTTCGGGACTTATCTGTTTTATTCTCTAAGAGTTTCATAAATGAAAATAAACTGATCCACCAAAAAAAGCGTTACACTGTGAAAAGTGCAACGCTTTTTATCTTGTATAAAGTGTTAATTTACGCCCTCTGCAAAGCTGATCGGCACACCGAAAAGCACACCTGCGTTAGGCTGTGAAAGGTCGCCTGTAACATCAGTTATCGCCTTTCTTGCAACATCTACCTGATCGTCTGCTACGGCAACGAAAATGGTCTTGCCCTTCTGTGCAGCGTCCTCACCGCTGAGAATAGATCTCAGAACGCCGATCATAGGCAGATTATCCATTGTAGAAATAGATTTCGCCATTCCCACGCTGTCAATGACCGTTCCGCCTCTTATGCCTGCCTGTGCCAGCGAACGCATGATTTCGTCTACTAACTCGATTCTCTTGATAACCAAAAACAATAACTGCATTTTGATCCGTCCTTTCATCTCTTATTTCCTGAATGACGCAGCCACCCAGTCTTCTTTTTCTCTTATCTCAATAAGCTCAAAGCCCTCTGCTTTAAGCCTGTCAAGCACCTCGTCTTTTCTCTGGTCGATTATACCTGAAACTATGAGCGTTCCGCCGTCTTTGATAAATCCGCCGAAAATTCCGCTCATGCCTATAAGAACATCTGCCACGATATTTGCGCAAAGCAGATCATAGCCTGTGCCTATCTGCTCCACCAGAGCCTTATCGTCTATGATATTTCCGCTGTAAGCTGTATACTTTTCTGCGCTTATATGGTTTTTCTCTGCATTTTCCTTTGCTATCTTAACAGAATTTTCGTCAACATCCACCGCTGTTGCACTTTCAGCACCAAGGAGCAATGCGCCGATAGAAAGTATTCCGCTTCCGCACCCAAGGTCAAGTATACTGTCGCCCTCATGGAGATTTTTCTCCACAAGCTCCAGACAAAGCTGGGTTGTGTTATGCTGACCTGTGCCGAAAGATGAAGCAGGGTCTATTTCCAGTATCTTTCTCTTTTCGCCCTCAGCGACCTTTTCCCATGACGGCTTTATAAGAAGCTTTTCGCCAACGCAAAGGGGCTTGAAATACTGTTTCCAGTTATTCGCCCAATCCTCTTCCTTAACGTTTTTAAGCTCATATTCAAGTCTGCCGAACTCATTATTCACGTCACGCTTTTTGAGCGCTTTAAGCTCCAGCTTCATAGCTTCAAGATTTTCAAGACCCTGAGCGTTCTCAGGGAGATAAACTGTCACTGTAGTTTCACAGTTTTTTAGACCCATAAGGTCATCATCTATATAATCCCAGTTGCCGTCCTTATCATCAAGAAAGTCCTGAAAATCCTTTGCGTCCTTGATAACAAAGCCGTTTATACCCATTCCAAGCAGACTTCCCGTTACTGCTTCGATGCCTTCTGTTGTGGTATATATATCCATTTCAACCCAATTCATAATATCAATTCCTTTCGATAATATCTTATTATAACACATTTTTGCGATTTTGTAAAGCTTTTTGACTATGATTTATTACACAAAATTAAATATTGATAATTGTATATACTTATCAAACATCAACTATAACGGGTATAAACAAAAAGCTTCCCGTCAAAAAACGAAAAGCTTTCATGATCATTTTTTCTTATCGTAAGCGTCAAAGGCTTCCTCAACAGTGCCGTCCACCTGCACCTTGCCGTCTTTTAGGAATATCGCCCTTGTACAAGTTTCCTCGATAGCCTTGCGTGAGTGGGAAACGAACAGTACCGTTACACCAGTGGAGATAACATCATTTATCTTGTCACGGCACTTCTTCTGAAAGTCTGCGTCGCCAACGCTCAGTGCCTCGTCAACAACGAGGATATCAGGCTTGATATTTATATTGATAGCAAAGCCAAGACGCATTTTCATTCCGCTTGAATATGTTCTTACAGGCTGGTCGATATACTCTCCAAGATCTGCAAAATCAATTATATCCTGCTCTATCTCCTTTATCTGATCGTCATTAAGACCAAGCAGATAGCCCTTTAGATAGATATTTTCCATACCCGTCATATCCAGCGAAAAGCCTGCTGTAAGCTCAAGCAATGCGGCAACCTTTCCTCTTACAGTGATAGTGCCGCTGTTTGGAAAGCTTACGCCTGTTATCATTTTCAGAATGGTCGATTTTCCTGCACCGTTCTTTCCGATAATTCCCACAGACTCGCCTGGGTATATCTTGAAGCTCACGCCTTTAAGGGCAGGGTGCTTCTTTACTCCCCTGTTTTTTGTGAAAATAGCCTTAAAGCGTGCCTTTTCGTTTTTATATAAAAAGTATTCTTTTTTTACGTCCAAAAATTCAATAATTGGCTCAGTCGCTTGATTTTCCATTTAAAAGTCAGTTCCTTTCAGCCTTTGTTACAGAACGTCAGGAAGTATCTTCCTGAACTTCTTATAGGTGTGCGCTCCGAGGAATATCATAAAGATAAACTCCGCATAGAACACTATAGTTTCGGTGGTATAGTTAGAATCAAAAATAAACGTGTCTGTAAGAAAGCTCTTTCTATAGCCGTTTACAAAATAGTTTATAGGGTTGAAATACATGAGCTTTCTCAGCCACAAAGGTGAGATATCATATGTGTTCCAGAATATACCTGAAAGCCAGAAAAGTCCTGTTATAACAGAGTTTATAAGATTTTCAAAATCCTTGCTGAACGCACTGAGAGGAGCAGTCATCCACGAAAGCACAAGGAAGAAAAAATACATCATCAGCGCATAATAGATAAACTGAAGATTGTAAATACTCGGTCCAAAGCCCAGACACAGCAACACCACATACATTATAGCACACAGCAAAATGTGGATATAAAGTCCCGAAAGTGAGGTAAAGGTCATGATATTTGAAACAGGGAAGGACAGCTTTGTTACAAACTGCTTGTTGCTTCTTATTGACCTCGATCCTCCAACGATACATTCTGAAATATAAAACCACGGCACATAGCCGGTGAGCATGAAAACGAACTGAGTATACTTTCCGTTAATGAAATGCACTCCACCGTTTCTTTTTAAACCTATCTCAAAGGCAAACCACAGTATAAACAGGGTAAAGGTCGGCTTGATAAGTGCCCAGATTGGACCTAACGCCGCGCCCTTATACTTCTTTTTCAGCTCGTTCACCGACAACATTCTTATCTGTCTGAGCTTTCCCTTATGCTCTTTCAATATCTGGGTAAGCCCGAACCAATCAAACTTTTTTCCTTCTATTTTTATCATCTCCGTCAAAAACGCTCTTTTTCCAAAGCGCTGTCGATTATTCTTTCCGTTGACCTGCCGTCGCAGGCAGACATATATTTTTCCGTGAAACGCTCCACGCCCTCACGGTCAAAGCTCTTTTCACTGTCAAGCACAGCCTGTGCAAGCTTCTCTCCCTCCGTCACCAAAGGCGCAGGCATATCTGCTTTATAATCAAGATAAAAGCTCCTGCCCTTGCTGTAGCTCTCAATATCAGGGGCAAATATCACCCACGGCTTTTTATACAGTGCATACTCGAACACAAGCGACGAATAGTCCGTCACAAGCACGTCTGCCACAGGCATGAGCCTGTTTGTAGCAATATCGCAGTTAGTCAGCCCGCTGTGAAGTCTGGGGTGCATTTTTATAATGACTTTCCAAGCCTCCCCAAGCTTTTTTTCAAGCTCTGCGGCATACTCCTCGCCCACGCAATGACAATCCAAAGCATTCCCCCTGAACGTCGGCGCATAAAGCACTATCTTCTTGCCCTTATAGTCGGGATATCTCTCAAAGAACTCACGTCTGCACTGCTCGTTGTAGCTTTCATCAAAGAACACGTCCGTACGGCTGACGCCAAGGGGCTTTACAATATCTTCTTTCAGCCTGAACGCAGACACAAAAGCCTTTACGCACTCTTTACTGCTCACAGTGATAAGGTCAAAATTTCTTGTAACAGAGCCTTTGAAATGGGAAGATATATCCTCCTCGCTGTCATAGCCAAACTTTTTCAATGCTCCGCAGGAATGCCAAAGCTGAACCACTGTCGTTTCCTCACGCTTTTTGCAGGAAGTCACAGGCACAAAATAGTTGCATATGAACACAGCCCTTGCATTTGCGTAAGCTTTCATAAAGCTCATCATATATTTAAGCCCCGAGACCATTCCACAGCTTGAAAGGTCGCAGTACATCTCCCTGACCTTATAGCCACGGCTTTGAAGCTCCGCTTTTATAAGCTCCATGCTCTCAGGAGTAGAAACGCTGTTAAGGTCTGCAAGGATAACGAGCTTTTTGTCTATATCCTTTTTCTTTGACAGCTTGTAGCACAGCGGCAAAAGCGTTTTTTGCAGTGCTGATTTTATGTGCTGTCTTATTATACGTTTGCGGCTCTCCATTATCCCCTAAGAAACCTCTTATATATCTTGCCTGTCAGCGATTTCGGCATTATGAAAATGAAAAACTGAAAAGTGCATGGAACAATAAAGTCCCACAGGTTTGAATATCCCATACGGAATATCTTCCACCTGACATTCACAAAGGACTTTGTGTTCGCCCAGTTTCTTCTTCTCTCATAATTGTTCGCCGTAACTCTGTACATCACAAGCGTTTTGTCAAGATTTATTCCCCTTGCGCCGTCCGCAAGCATTTTCACCACGAACTCATAGTCCTCACAGCGTTTTATATTGCTGTAACCTCCCACGCTCAAAGCACGGGATTTCTTATAAACAAGGGTCTGATTATTGAACGGATTTCTCCGCCTTGCATATTTGTGTATCTCTTTATTGGTCAGTGGCGTTTTCTTTGTGGCTATCACTTCGCCCGTCTGACTGTCGAACTCGTCTATATAAGCCCCAAGCATATCTATCTCAGGGTGCTTTGCCAAAGCATAAAGCGACCTTTCACAGCGGTCAGGCTTAGCGATATCGTCAGAGTCCATTTTGACTATATACTCATTTTTGCAGGCGTCTATACCTCTGTTAGCGCATCTTCCTGTGCCAACATTCTCCTTGAGCCTTATGGGGTGAAAGCACTCGTAATTCTCCTCATAGTAGTCTACGACCTCGTCAAGCTCCTTTGTGAGCTTTCCATCGCACACAAGCACAAAATCGTTCGTCACATAGGTCTGTGACAGCATACTCTCGATACTTGCCCTGAGATGTTCAGGCTTCTCTCCTGCATAAACAGACATAAGCACGCTGTATTCAGGCAACTCCACATTTTTCACTACCATAGCGCACCGTCCTTTTTCATTCTGTCAAAATTATCCCCACAAATCTGTAAGCTATTCCATTATACCATTAAAACCGCTGTTTGTCAACGCAGGCGGGGCTTAACTTTCCCCAAAATCAACAATAAAATGTTGAAAAAAATAGCGCATTTAAGCAACAAAAGGCAAATAAAAAAATGAAAGAAGGAGCGTATTGCACTATGATCGATCATAGCACACTTAATAGTAATTTGAAAAGAGGCATTTTATCAAAAATAAGTTGAAATCTTAACGATTGCAATAAATACTATGGATATTTCATAGGTCATAACGAGAAATGCTATTGTCAATATAGCTTTATACATTTCTCTCAAATATTTTAAGTGAAATTATATAAAACAACTCCTGAAAGAGCTTGTCAAAATTTAAAGAACCAGAAGATTTTTCCTCCATATGGATTTTTCTTGCTGATTAACATTGCAGAAACTGCATGAACTAATAAAA
>SKEE01002237.1_pt1 | contig 13594 bp, 10 predicted proteins | sample 4826661 | NCBI WGS metagenome assembly SKEE01 (sample SAMN11008817, study PRJNA524170) | human gut metagenome | biome: Human fecal sample; material: Feces; isolation source: fecal sample from pouch patient p20 | host: Homo sapiens | place: Israel: Tel-Aviv | collected 2016-11-14
ATATTTTGCTGTGTATTAGCTGTTTGTTCTGTTAATGTTGGGGTAGTGAAAGCTGATACAATTAATAATGAAGAACTTTGGGAAACCTTTCAAGAAAAAAGAGAAAATATTATATCTAAAATTATAATAGACGAAGGTGCAGAGGTCAAAGGAGTATATTTTTCTTCTCATTTTGAAGAGGAGAAAGATAAACGTCTCTGGCAAGATGGAAAATTTCTTGTAAAAATGAATATAACAAAAAAACAGTCAGAAAATATATTTGAAGATATAGTAAAAAAAATATGGCATGGCGAAAGATGGTTTAGAGATTTAGAAAAAGAGCCATTAACAGAAGAGGAATTAGAGTCATTAAATAAAAATAAAATGGATGAAATGGAAAAATATTATTATAGTCCTCTTGGTATGAGTGTTAAGGAAAAGATAGAAAGTAGATATACGGGGGGAATGGATATTAGGGATAAATCTATAGATGAAGATGGGACAATTCATACACCTATAGGTAGTAGAATTGAAGAAATAGTTACAGTAAATTTATCAGAAAGTAAGGATATATTGTATTATCAAGGAGGAATTTACAGAAGAAGTTATGAAAATATAATAAATGCCGTAGCTGGAGAAAGTAAGATTAGAATTAATAGTAAAGATTATGACTTAAATTCCTCTATAACATTAAGTAACGGAACAATGTATATTCCGGAAGATGGAGTAAAAATAATATTAGACCGTTACGGTAAGGAGATAGATAGCCAATTAAGTAGTGTTTGTAAGGAGATTGACGGTATAAACTATTATCCTTATAGAAATGTAATTAATGCTGGAGAAGATAATACAAATCAGATTTTCTTCGATTTAGACACAAAAATGGCATCTTCTTTATCAATGAATTTATCAGAGGCACGAGATACAGTTTTTGGCTTGTTTTATGACTAATACAAGGTATGGACATTGTACAGATAATGAACAATATACAAAAGGCAAGACAAAGGAATTAAACCTTGTCTTGCCTTTTAGCTTTATAAATTATTTGATAAATAAGTCTTAATATTATCCAAAACTTTTTTAGTTAAAAGGCCGTAGGCTTGCTTAGTCATACCGGCAGATTTTTTAGCACATAAAACATTTGGATAGTTTATTAATTCTTTTGCATTGTCGCCAATAGCTCCTTCAGTATCACAGCAATAGTAATTATCTTTACAATCTAACCAATTTTTTAAGGCTTCTGAGTCAGATGCAGGACCTATAGAAGTATTGAACAGTATTTTCTTGCTTCCTAATTGTTTAAATTCTTCGTCATTAAGTAAAATTATATTCTTATTTAAACAAGCGAAAACTACCTGACTTTCTTTTAAGAGCTGAGGAAGTTCCTTGTACTGAATACCTTGTTTTTCTTTTTCAGGCTTTCTTGTGCGACTGTAGTATGAAACATTAGACCCCATAAATTTAAGGGCATCAGCAATCATACCACCACTTACGCCAAGTCCTATAATGCCCACCTTCAAGTCAGTTAATTCTAAAGGAAGTTCATCCCAAAGAGGAAAATCAAATCCGTGAAGTATTCTTATAAGTTGATACATAACGTACTCTACAACACCTCTGTCACCGTAGTCACGAATACCTAGAACAGTAATTCCTTTAGTACGGGCAAAAGCTATATCCACATTTGCACTTTCTTCTGAATAAAGACTGCAACACATACCAACATATTTTATATTAGGGCATTTTTCTAATATATCCTTATTTATTCTGGTTGCATAGCTCACTAGGACACCGTCAGCATTACCAATTCTGTCTATTATTTCTGTATCATCTTTAGGATAGTCACTATGGAAAATTACTTCATCAGCATAATTTTTTAATTCTTCTCTACCACTATCAATTATACTTACTGGGTCAACAGCAACGATTTTTTTAAATTTTTTCATATTTTTTCTCCCCTTAAAAAACAATAGGTGAAACTATGTTCTGAAGTAAAGCAACAATGCTCCAACCGGCAATAGCACTTGTAGAAGAATAAATATCTACTACAGCCTTAACTCCCTCTATTTCAGCTGTTATTTTGTGGTCATCTCCTACCATATTTGGTACACTATGTATATTAACTTGTGTATTTTCAGCTCCGGCTGTTGCTAAAGAGGCTGCTACAGCTACATTGACTTTTGTAGGTAAAAGACTTATTGCCTTCTTAGCATTTCCGTCAAATACTTCCTTTTCTTCATTATCCACCATTAATTGGTCGTTAAATAAAGGTGTTCCTTTTAATGATTCAGGGCCTTTTCTTGTTTCAATTCCAGATTTTACTTTTCCCATTAATGATACAGTTCTAAGAACATCAAACCCACCAATAGCACCTGATGCAATATGTACCTTTGTATTGTTTTGTAACGCTGTTTCTTTTACTTTGTTATAAAATTCTTCATCAGCAAATGCACCAATAGATAATACGGCAAAGTTACAGTTTGAAGAAAGAATTTTTAAAGCATAATCACGAACAGCCTGTCCGGATGCTGCCTCAGCAATATAATCAGGTTTTAATTCTAATAATTCATCAATGTTATTACATAGTTTACACTTGCCTTTTTGTGCTAATTCCTCGGCAGATTTTGAATTTCTACCAAGCACACCTACAAGTTCATATTCCTTTAATAATCCGTTATTGTACGCATCTACAATTATATTACTTAAATAGCCACAGCCAATAATTCCAAGTTTCAATTTAGTCATTTTGATATACCTCCCTTTAGTTTTTGATAAAATATCGCAACAACTATGCTATTATAACATAATTCTAACTTTAATTTTAAAGTATATACTTCATAAATTCTTAATAAATTAAAGTATTGACCTGTAGTTTACTCTAAGGTTTATAATAATATTACAAAACATTATAAGGAGTGGTTTCATGAAGAAATTAGGTTTTGGTTGTATGCGTTTGCCTATTACTGACCAGAATAATCAGACAAGTGTTGATTTTCAGCAGTTCTGTGATATGGTTGATAGTTTTATAGAGCAGGGCTTTACATACTTTGATACAGCTTATATGTATCATGATTTTAAGAGTGAAGAATTTGTAAGAGAAGCTTTAGTAAAGCGTCATTCAAGAGATTCTTTTACTTTGGCAACAAAAATGCCAACAATGTTCTTGAAGAAAGAAGAAGATTTGGAAAGAATATTCAATGAGCAGTTAGAAAAATGTGGTGTAGAATACTTTGATTATTATCTTCTTCACAACTTAAATGCTATTAATTATCCTATTGCAGAAAAGTTTGATGCCTTTGATTTTATTATGAAAAAGAAAGCAGAAGGCAAAATTAAGCATATAGGTTTTTCATATCATGATAATGCAGAATTATTAGAAGAAATTTTAACTAAGCACCCAGAAGTAGATTTTGTTCAGTTACAGATTAATTATCTTGATTGGAATAGCGAGGGCATACAGTCTGGTAAGTGTTATAATGTTGCTACAAAGCATAATAAGCCTGTTGTAGTAATGGAACCAATAAAGGGTGGCACACTTATTAATATTCCAGATGAGGCAAAAACACTTCTTACTGAAACAGACCCTAATTTGTCAATAGCATCTTGGGCAGTTAGATTTGCAGCTAGTCTTGATAATGTTATGGTTGTATTAAGTGGTATGTCTAATTTTGAACAACTTAAAGATAACACAAGCTATATGAGAGAATTTAAGCCTCTTAACGAAAAGGAACAAGAAGTAATCAAGAAGGTTACAGATGTTATCACAAAGTCAATAGCAGTTCCTTGCACAGCCTGTCGTTATTGTGTAAAGGGTTGTCCAAAAAATATTGAAATTCCAACATACTTCAGCTTGTACAATGAAGAAATGAGAATGAATAAGGACAAGAAACTTCCATTCACACCTCAGACAGTATACTATGCTAATTATATTAAAAGCTATGGTAAGGCATCTGATTGTGTAGCCTGTCACCAGTGTGAAAAGAGCTGTCCTCAGCATATCAAGATTGTAGATATGCTTAAAAAGGTTGCAGGAGTATTTGAAGCTTAGTTTTGACAAAAAATGAATTTTGTGGTAACTTAGTACAGACATATGAAATGTCAGATAGTTACAGTCAATTCTGAATTTATATAGATTTTTGAAAGGGTTATTTTATGAAAATTCTAGTCATAGATGGACAGGGTGGAGGAATAGGCAGACAGCTTGTTACAGCTATAAAAAATAATTGCAGAGATGTAGAGATTACAGCTGTAGGAACTAATTCTATTGCTACATCAGCTATGCTTAAAGCTGGTGCAGATATAGGTGCAACAGGAGAAAATCCGGTTGTGGTAGGCTGTAGAAATGCAGATGTCATAGTTGGACCTATTGCCATAGTTGTAGCTGATGCACTATATGGTGAAATTACACCTAAAATGGCAGTTGCAGTGGGACAGAGTAGTGCGAAGAAAATATTTATTCCTGTAAATCACTGTAATAACTATATAGCTGGAGTGCCTGATACAGATTTAAATAGCCTTATTAAAAATGTAGTAGATACAATTACAAATATGAAATAAATTTTATTGCCATGAAGACAATTTTAAAATACATTAGAGTATTTTTGTCTTTGTGGCTTTTTTATTATAAAAATTAAAGGAGAATAGTTATGACTCTTAAAGAATTTTTTACAGTACATAACAAAATAGCACTGGGATTTTCCGGTGGTGTTGATTCATCATTTTTGTTGTACTCAGCTATTAAATACGGTGCAGATATAAAGCCTTATTTTATAAAAACAGCTTTTCAGCCGGAATTTGAATTGGAAGATGCAATGAAATTGGCATCACAGCTTAATATTGAACCAGAAATTATAAGGGTTGATGTTTTGCAAAATGAAAAAGTAACTGAAAATTCTAAAAATCGTTGCTATTTTTGCAAAAATACACTTTTTTCTATACTTAGAGAAAAAGCTGATACTGAGGGTAGAACACTTATTGACGGAACAAATTATTCAGATGATGCCGGAGATAGACCGGGGATGAAAGCATTAAAAGAAATGAATGTTCTTTCTCCTTTAAGAGAATGTAAACTTACAAAGGTTGAAATTAGAAAGTTGTCTAAAGATGCCGGATTGTTTACTTGGGATAAGCCTGCCTATGCCTGTCTTGCTACAAGAATACCTACAGGAACAACTATTACAGCAGAAAATTTAGAAAAAGCAGAAAAGGCAGAGGGTGCTGTTGCAAAATTAGGATTTAAAGATTTTAGGGTTAGAATAATAGGAAATACAGGAAAGTTACAAGTAAAGCCGGAACAAATGCAGAAAGCTATTGAGTTAAGAAAAGAAATTTTAGAGGCTGAAAAGGGAATTTTAGATGATGTAGTTTTGGATTTAAAGGAGAGATAGTATGGATGGTGTTAAAAACATACTGGAAAATGTTAAAAATGGAAATATTTCAGTTGACGAAGCTCTTTTAAAATTGAAAATAGAACCTTTTGAAGATTTAGGCTTTGCAAAAATTGACCATCACAGACTGCTTAGACAAGGAATAGGAGAGGTTGTATATGGTGCAAGCAAAACACCTGAACAAATTGTAGAAATAACAAATTCTCTTTTAAACAATGGACAGGAAACAGTTTTAATTACAAGAATGAGCAAAGAGGCAAAAGAGTATGCACAGGGCAAAATGCCTTTTGAATATTATGAAATTCCTAAACTTGCCATAGCAGGTAAAATGCCAGAGCCTACTGGCAATGGAAAGATAGTAATTGTAACAGGTGGCACAAGCGATATGCCTGTTGCCGAGGAAGCAGCCCTTACGGCAGAGGCTTTAGGGAATAAAGTGGTCAGAATATATGATGCCGGTGTTGCTGGAATACATAGACTTCTTTCACATACACAGGATATTATGTCAGCAAAAGTAATTGTTGCTATTGCCGGTATGGAAGGAGCATTAGCAAGTGTTGTTGGAGGTATGGCAGATTGCCCTGTTATTGCTGTGCCTACAAGTGTAGGCTATGGTGCAGCTTTTGGTGGACTTGCAGCACTTCTGTCTATGCTTAATTCCTGTGCTAGTGGTGTAAGTGTTGTAAACATTGATAACGGTTTTGGAGCTGGCTATCTTGCAAGTATGATAAATAAAATAGGAGAGAATTAGTATGAAAACTTTATATATACAATGTAATATGGGTTGTGCAGGAGATATGTTGATGTCAGCACTTTCAGAACTCTTGCCAAACAAAGATGAGTTTTTCCAAAAACTAAATAAAATAGGTTTAAAAGATGTAGTATATGAATCAAAGGCTGTTGAAAGATGTGGGATAACAGGTACTTTAACAGATGTAAAAATAAATGGTGAAATAGAGGAAAGCACAGATAATGACCACAACCACGAACATTCTCATCATCACCATGACCACCATCATCACGAACATAGCAATATGAAATCTATTACAGAAATTATAAATGGATTAAATATTCCTGAAAAAGTAAAAAATGATGCCATAGAAGTTTATAACATAATAGCAGATGCTGAAAGCAAGGTTCACAATAAGCATGTAGATATGATTCATTTTCACGAAGTTGGAAACAAAGACGCTATAGCCGATATTGTCGGTGTTAGCTATATTATGTATGAACTAGATGTAGATAATATATGTTGCTCTAATATAAATGTAGGAAGTGGTACAGTAAAGTGTGCTCATGGCATACTTCCAGTTCCAGCACCAGCTACAGCACTTATAATGAAAGGTATGCCTGTTTATTCTAATGATGTAGTAGGGGAATTGTGTACTCCTACAGGAGCGGCACTATTAAAGTATTTTGTGAATGAATACAAGCCTATGCCTACAATAGAAATTGAAAAAATTGGATATGGTATGGGACATAAAGAATTTGAAACAGCAAATTGTGTTCGAGCTATTTTAGGAAATACACAGGAAGAAAAGACAGATACTATTACAAAATTGGAATGTAATATTGATGATATGACAGGAGAAGAAATATCTTTTGCAGAGGAAATGCTTTTTAGTGCAGGAGCAAGAGATGTATTTACAGTGCCAATTTATATGAAGAAAAACAGACCGGCAGTTATATTAACTTGTCTTTGTGTTGAAAGGGATAAAAATAAAATTGTAGAAACAATATTTAAGTATACTTCCACTATTGGCGTAAGAGAAAGTATAATGAATAGATATATTTTAGAAAGAAAAATTGAAGAAAAAAATACTAAATTGGGTACAATACAGGTGAAAAAATCCTTTGGTTATGGTTGTGAAAAAGAAAAAATAGAATATTCTACACTTTCTGAATTGGCGACAAAAAATGATATGTCAATTTCACAGGTTAAAAAAATAATTTCAGAAGATAAGTAATTGACAAAATAGCTTGTTTATTGTATAATCTAGGAAAACATGGCGATGACAAAGACAAGTAACATAAGTAATCGTTTACAGTGAGCAAAGGATAGTGGAAACTTTGTAATAGAGCTTGTGCGAATAACACTTTACCAGCCACAATCTGAAAGAGTTTTCGAGTAGGTGCGTCGCTTTACTGGGCGTTATCAGTATTGAGGGACTGTTAATCAGTAATTCAGGTGGTACCGCGGACATTTAACTGTTCGTCCTGACATTTGTTTTGGATGGGCAGTTTTTTTATTGCCTGAAAATCTGTACTATAAAAATATATAAGGAGAAAACAATGAACACATCTAACATTTATCGTAACGTAACATTAGATAAGCTCACTGAGGGTGATGTTGGCTCAACTAAAAAAGTTTGTGGTTGGGTAGAAAACATTCGTGACCATGGTGGTGTATCTTTTATTGACCTTAGAGATATGTATGGTGTATTACAGGTAGTAATGCGTGATACAACTCTCTTAGATGGTATTAACAAAGAAGATTGTATCTCTATCGAGGGTGTAATTGACCACAGAGATGAAGATACTTATAACCCAAAGATTCCTACAGGTACTATCGAACTTGAAGCTCATAAGGTAGAAATCTTAGGTAAGGTTTACAGACAGCTTCCTTTCGAAGTTGCAACTTCTAAGGAAATCAGAGAAGATGTTCGTCTTAAATACAGATACCTTGATTTAAGAAATACAAAGGTAAGAGATAATATGATTTTCCGTTCTAAGGTAATTAGTTTCTTGAGACAGAAAATGACAGAAATGGGTTTCTTAGAAATTCAGACTCCTATTCTTTGTGCTTCTTCTCCAGAAGGTGCTAGAGATTATATCGTACCTTCAAGAAAGTTCAAGGGCAAGTTCTATGCTTTACCACAGGCTCCACAGCAGTATAAGCAGCTTCTTATGGTTTCTGGTTTTGATAAGTATTTCCAAATTGCACCTTGCTTCAGAGATGAAGATGCCAGAGCTGACCGTTCTCCAGGCGAATTCTATCAGCTTGACTTTGAAATGAGCTTTGCTACTCAGGAAGATGTATTTAGAGTAGGCGAAGAAGTTCTTACTGAAACATTTAGCAAATTTGCTCCAGAAGGTGCTGTTGTTACACAGGCTCCTTATCCAGTAATTAGCTATAAGCAGGCTATGCTTGAATTTGGTACAGATAAGCCAGATTTAAGAAACCCTCTTAGAATTGTAGATACAACTGACTTCTTCCAGAGATGTACATTTAAGCCTTTCCATGGCAAGACTGTAAGAGCTATTAAGGTTCATGCTGATATGTCTAAGGGCTTCCATGAAAAACTCTTAAAGTTTGCTCAGTCTATTGGTATGGGTGGTCTTGGCTACCTTGAAGTTCTTGAAGATAAGTCTTACAAGGGTCCTATCGACAAGTTTATTCCAGACGATATGAAGCAGGAAATTGCTGATATTGCAAATCTTGAAGTTGGCGATACAATCTTCTTCATCGCTGATACAGAAGAACACGCTGCTCTTTACGCAGGTCAGATTAGAAATGAACTTGGTGCAAGACTTGACTTACTTGAAAAGAATGCTTATAGATTCTGTTTCATTAACGACTTCCCTATGTTTGAATATGACAAGGAAGCTAAGAAGATTATCTTCACTCACAACCCATTCTCAATGCCACAGGGTGGTTTAGAGGCTCTTAATACTAAGGACCCTAGAGATATTCTTGCATATCAGTATGATATTGTTTGTAATGGTGTTGAACTTTCTTCTGGTGCTGTAAGAAACCATAACCTTGATATTATGGTTAAGGCTTTCGAAATCGCTGGCTATACAGAAGAAGACTTAAAGGAAAAATTCGGTGCATTGTACAACGCCTTCCAGTTTGGTGCTCCACCTCATGCAGGTATGGCTCCTGGTGTTGATAGAATGATTATGCTTCTCAGAAATGAAGAAAATATCAGAGAAGTAATTCCATTCCCTATGAATGGTAATGCACAGGATTTAATGTGTGGTGCTCCTAATGAAGTAACTGAACAGCAGTTAAGAGAAGTACACATTAAGGTTAGACAGTAATATTTGTTTTTTGAGACGAGATTGTGTTATGCAATCTCGTCTTTTTGACTTTGTTTTAATATGTTTTATAAGGTTGTTCTTTTTTTATGGAGATAGCTATAAAATAGAAAAGGAAAAAATTATTTTTTTATTACAATACCTATTTTGCGTTGATTAAATGATGTTATGTGGTATAATAAAATGTATTTGTGTGACCGAAAGGAGGAAGAATATGGACTTATTTGAGTATCAATCCCAACAAAAAATGAAAAAAGAAAGTCCCTTGGCAGCAAGATTAAGACCTACTACTCTTGATGAATTTGTTGGACAAGAACATATTGTTGGTAAGGATACTTTACTTTATAGAGCAATAAAAGCTGACAAACTTTCCTCTATTATACTTTATGGACCACCGGGTACTGGCAAAACCACTTTAGCAAAGGTTATTGCCAATAGTACAAAAAGTGATTTTCAGCAAATTAATGCTACAACAGCAGGAAAAAAGGATATTACAGATACTGTTGAAAAGGCGAAAATGATTTTAGGTGGCTATGGTAGAAAGACAATATTGTTTATTGACGAGATTCATAGATTTAATAAATCTCAACAGGATGCTCTTTTGCCATATGTTGAAGATGGTACTATAATTTTAATAGGAGCAACAACTGAAAATCCATATTTTGAGGTTAATAAGGCCCTTGTTTCAAGAAGTATAATATTTGAATTAAAGGCACTTTCTATAGAAAATATTAAGACCATTATAAAAAGGGCATTAACCGATGTAGAAAAGGGATTGGGTGTGTATAATGCTGTTATTGATGATGATGCACTGGAATTTTTAGCTAATACAGCTAATGGAGATGCACGAATTTCATTAAATGCTATTGAATTGGCAGTTCTTACTACAGAACCAAGTTCAGATGGTAAAATACATATTGATATAAGAACAGCAGAACAATGTATACAAAAACGAGCTTTGAATTATGACAAAGACGGGGATAACCATTATGATACCATATCTGCTTTTATAAAAAGTATGAGAGGTTCTGACCCTAATGCTACAGCATATTATTTGGCAAAAATGATTTATGCCGGAGAAGACCCTAAGTTTATTGCCAGAAGAATTATAGTTTGTGCATCAGAGGATGTAGGTAATGCAAATCCTATGGCATTAGTAGTAGCCAATGCAGCTATGGACGCAGTTAATTTTATAGGACTTCCAGAGGCGAGAATAAATCTTTCTCAAGCAGCTATGTATGTAGCCTGTTCGCCTAAGTCTAATGCCAGTATAAACGCTATTGATATGGCTATGGCAGATGTAAGAAATGTAAAAACTTCCGGAGTGCCTAACCATTTAAGAGATGCACACTACCCAGGGGCTGAAAAAATGGGTCACGGTCTCGGTTATAAATATGCTCATAACTATAATAACCATTATGTGAAACAGCAGTATCTTCCTGATGAATTGGTTGATAGAGTATATTATGAAATGTCAGATAATGGCGAAGAAGTAAAAATGAAAAAGTGGATGCAGTACATAAAGGAGAATAGTAATGAATAAAAGAGGAATTGTAACAATAATATTATCTGTTATACTCTCACTTCAAATTTGTGGACTTGTTACAAAGGCTGATTCTAATAATTCCACTAATACTGCCAATACAAGCATCGTCACAAGTGGCAATATGCGAGGAGTGTGGGTTGCAACAACTGCAAATTTAGATTATCCCACAAAGGCAACAACAGATGCAGTTGCTTTAAAAAAAGAAGCTGACACAATACTTGATAACATTAAAGCTATGAACTGTAATGCTGTATTTTTTCAAGTAAGACAGGCATCAGACAGCCTTTATAAATCAAATATTTTCCCTTGGAGTAATGTTTTAACTGGTTCACAGGGAACAGCACCATCTGATAATTTTGACCCTCTTGAATATTGGATTGAGGGTGCTCATAAAAGGGGAATGGAATTACATGCTTGGGTAAACCCACTTAGAGCAACTAAATCAAATAATGCCAGTTTAACCGGACTTGCTAATACAAATCCAGCAAAACAGCACCCAGAGTATTGCGTAAAGTATAGTGACGGAAATTATTATTATAACCCAGCACTTCCAGAAGTAAGACAACTCATTGTAAATGGTGTAGACGAAATAATAAGAAATTATGACGTTGACGGTATACATTTTGATGATTATTTCTATCCGGGTCAGAAATTTGATGATGATGATTCTTATGCTAAGTATGGAAATGGTATGAATAGAGCAGACTGGCGACGTGAAAATGTAAACAAGATGGTTCAGGCTGTTCGTGATGATATTAAGAATTATGATTCAAGCATTGCCTTTGGTATTAGTCCTACATCTGTTTGGGCAAATAAAACTTCCAATGCTTTAGGTAGTGATACAAAGGCCTATGAATCATATAATGCAATATATGCCGACTCAAGAAAATGGGCTTTAGAGAATTGGGTTGATTACATAGCACCACAGGTGTATACTGAAATAGGTAATAGTGCTGCTGACTATAAAACTGTAGTAGATTGGTGGTCTGATACCTTAAAAGATTCTAAAACAAAACTTTACATAGGACTTGCAGATTATAAATGTTCTGGTGTTAGTTCAACAAGTCCTTGGTACAATGGAAAGGCTATAAAGGACTCTATGGAATATAATAGGTCTGTATCTAAAGTTGAGGGCGAAATTCACTTTAGATATAAGTTCTTGTTAGCAAACAATGTAAACAGTGTTATAAAAACTGCCTATGCAAATTCGTATTCTGCACCTGCAATAGATACAGTTACAAAGGTTCAGCTTACCACACAAGCACCTACTACTGTTGCTACTACAACAGAGGCAACAACTGAAGCAACAACTGAAGCAACTACAAAAGCTGTTACAACACAGACAACTACACAAACTACAACAAAAGTAGTTGAAACTCAGACAGAAAGCACTACATTTAATATAAATTCTATAGTAAATAAGTCCAGAGTTAAAATTCTTGTCTATGTAGACGGCAAAAAGGTTGAGTTTGACCAAGAGCCTATAGTCATAAATGGTAGAACAATGGTTCCAATGAGAGCAATATTTGAGGCTTTTGGAGCAACTGTAAGCTGGAACAATTCAACTCAGCAAGTAATAGCAATAAAAGATGCAACAGAGCTTTCATTTATTATTGGCGAAAAAACAATGTTGGTAAATAGAACTAACCTTTTAAATATAGATGTTGCACCTGTTATACGAAACGGAAGAACTTTAGTGCCACTTAGGGTAATAAGTGATGCTTTAGGATACAATGTTGTATGGAACGACCCTAACAGAGTAGTTTCAATTACAACAATATAAGGAGGAATAAAAATGGCGTATTTTTTTGATATTTTAAAAACGATTTTATTTGGTATAGTGGAAGGTATTACAGAATGGTTACCTATAAGTAGTACAGGTCACTTACTTATTTTACAGAGTATGGTTGGGGAAATTATTTCTCACGACTTTATGGAAATGTTTGACGTTGTAATTCAGCTTGGTGCAATTTTAGCCGTTGTTGTAATTTATTTTAATAAGCTTAATCCATTTTCACCAAAGAAAACAGCTATAGAAAAACAGAACACAATCAACCTTTGGATAAAGGTTATAGTTGCTTGTCTTCCTGCTGCTGTTATTGGTTTGCTTTTAGACGATTGGCTTGATGACCATTTATTTAAAACAAGCGTTGTTGCTGTAACTCTTATATTATATGGTATTGCATTTATTGTGGTAGAGGAAAGACACAGAGGAAAGAAGTTTACATATAAGGATTTAAATACACTTCCTCTTTCTGTTGCTATCGGTATTGGTATGTTTCAGGTATTAGCTCTTGTACCGGGTACATCTCGTTCAGGTGCTACAATTCTTGGTGGTATGATTTTAGGTGCATCAAGATATGTTTCTGCCGAATTTACATTCTTCCTTGCTATTCCTGTAATGTTTGGTGCTTCACTTTTAAAACTTGTTAAGTTCGGTTTAGCTTTTAGCTTTGGAGAATTTTTTGCACTTATACTTGGTATGGTAGTTTCATTTGTAGTTTCAATACTTGCAATCAAGTTCCTTATGAATTACATAAAGAAACATAATTTCAAGGTGTTCGGTATCTACAGAATTATTCTTGGTATTGTAATTTTAGTTTTCTTTGCTATTTTTGGAAAATAAAATATAATTGTATATTTT
>SKEE01002270.1_pt1 | contig 13423 bp, 11 predicted proteins | sample 4826661 | NCBI WGS metagenome assembly SKEE01 (sample SAMN11008817, study PRJNA524170) | human gut metagenome | biome: Human fecal sample; material: Feces; isolation source: fecal sample from pouch patient p20 | host: Homo sapiens | place: Israel: Tel-Aviv | collected 2016-11-14
CCATTGCCATCAGGACCATAAATCAGCTTACCATCATCGCCCATTTTAAAGGATATATCTCCCTTGTACTCGGTTGCACCCGTTGAGCTGACACTTTCTACCTCCATATGCCATACAAAATCCTTAATCTGATATTTGCCATTTAATGAAGATTTTTTTAACTCCCCTTCATCAATAAACAATTGATGCGTCTGTCCTAAATCGAAATGCTTATCTGCATCACAATGCAAAATATTGATTGGATGTGCTACGTTTACAGTTACCTTTGCCGTCAATGACGGATCGTCTATGGATGTTACGGTGATGACTAATTGATCTGTAGTTTCATCGCTCATCAGTTGTACATCATATACATCACCATTAGCATTAAAGTTTCCACCATTTTTGTTTCCTGAATGATCCCATGTTACGTTTTTTGAATCATACTTTCCATCAAGTATCTTATCAGTAAACTTTAAATTATTATTCGTTTTCTTCATCTCATAGTATACTGTTCCGTTGGTTACATCCTTGCCTTTATAATATATCCTTATTCCTTTAGGCTCTGCCGGCTCCACATACTCCACATCTGCTCCTGTCGGTACCTTATTTCGCATAGTGAAGTTCTGCTTTGATGTATACTTCTTGTCCCCTGCTTTAAAGTCCACGACAAGTCCGACAGAGTTCTTGCTTTCTGCCTCGCTTAAATCAGGTGTAAAACCTGTGACATTTTCTGCCATAAGCGATTCCTTGCCCTGACCATCTGCCTTCACCGCACCTGTTGCAGGATCCAGTGTATCCTTTCGCAGATAGATTTTGTGCTCTGATGGTCTGTATATGATATTGTATGTACAATCCTTGTTGTAGATAATCAGCTTGCTGTCGGATGATGTTTCCTCAGATGATGCTTCTTCGGATGACGCTTCTTCCGCTGATGCAGTTGCAACATAACCGGCCTCAGGGGCTGCTGATGCCACCTCCACCGGCGCTGCCACTGTAGCAGGCTCATACTTGACACCCTTTTGCGCATCAATTATCAGGTCTCCTATCTGATTCATCGTAAGCTGTGCCTCATACTGTAAATCTACATCCTTTGAAGCGTACTTATACTGCTTTGTGCTCGTACCGATAAAGCCTGCAACAGCCAGCCCCAGTATTCCCATTATCGCCATGACAATGACAAGCTCAACAAGTGTAAAGCCACTGTTTTTCCTATTATTTGATTTGTTCATGCGCCTTAAAAGTTTCATGGTTCATCTTCCTCTCCGATTTCATCATACAACCTTATAACAGCCTTGCGTCAAAATAAAATATTCATCTTTAAACTATGTAAATTACTCACATACCACCTTGCCGGTCTCCTTGTATATCGTGATAACCTTTTCGGTGCTGTTTTTTTGAATCCAGATACGGCTGCAGTACTTACCATTGGCATCAGGCTTTTGTGCACCTGAGCTTCTGTCAAACTGAAGCACTATACTGCCTGAACTGTTCAATTGTGTCTTATCACTATAATCATCCTTCATGGAATAATATACATCAATCCTGCTCTTTCCGATTTTGCTTGGAGCAGATACTGTACCATTTATGGTCGTCTTATAATAGTAGGCACCATCTGATGCATCCTTGTATATCTCAAGAACTGCGCTGTCCTTTCCCATAGTTGTGACCCTTGTTTTGTTAATTATCGATTCAATATTTCTGGCACACTGCTTCACCTCAACACCCATGACCGAGCGAATGGATATGGTTGCCGCACCTATGAGTACGACAGATATCGCTATCACTACTATAAGCTCTACCAGAGAGAAACCGCCATTATTCTTTTTTTCTGTTACAGACATATTGGATTCCTCCCTTGTATATATCGTCAAAATTTGTCAAATATAAATATTTCGCAGCTGTTTTGCGCCTTAAAAGCCGCTTGTTTTCTACTCCTTGGTCCAGTTCTGGTATGTAATGAGCGTAGCATAATCTATTTTTGTATCTGCCTCTTTCTTATTTGAAAAAGAAGAAACATTACCCAGATAGTTGGCACCGTCCATGAACACATCATACAGGTGCAGTGCATCGTCTGCATCACTTACCTTTTCAAGAAGCAATGCCTTAAATACCTCCTGAGTACCATTATCAATCTCACACTGGTCTTTTTTTACAATTATCCTGCCCTTTGCAACTATGGTACCTGTAAAATCAGCCTCCAGTGTCACATTTCCTGTAGCAACAATTATGTCCACATTGTGTGATTTGTCATTTGCATCATATGTGTAGTTACCGTTTATGACAATTGCCTGGTATTTTTTTCCCTGATACTCAGTCTCAAATGTATGTTTATTACCGGAATTTGGCACTATTTTCAGCAAATTGGTATTGTTAACTATATTTGTAAAAAGCGAAACACTTGCTGCATTTGTCGGTAAATCTGCATAATTTGTCAAAAGCTTTGAGTTTAGTGCAGTATACGTGTGCTGTAAGGCATCTGACTGTGCATCCATGTCCACACCATCAGCTATGCCCTTCAAAAGTCTTAAATTGCTGCCATCGTAGATGCTGTAATTGCCGGCAGTATAGATGCTTGCAGCCTCATTTACCTGTATGCTGTCAGTATAGAACTTAGTGTATCTATTGAGCTTGTCACTGTCTGCGCCAAAATAGTCTCTGTAATACTCAGCTGCCTTGTTCGTTGGCAGATTTACATAATAGTATACAAGTCCATCATCACTATTATCAGTAGAAGGAACAAAGACCTTCTTTATACAGTTGTCGATTGTCTTTTTCTCTGGCAGATATGCCGAGAGAGCCTTGCCTGTCTTTGTGCTGACCACATTGGCATTTATTTCAGTATACTTTGTCTGATCCTGTCCTGTTGCCGTAATATCCTTGTACTCCTTAAAGGAGAGTGGATTCTTGTTGTAAAGCGATTTGGCATCCGCACCATCTCCACTTGTGCCTATGCACTCAGGCGGCACAAGGTATGCTATCTGGTCACCCTTTACAGAGATTGACTCACCCATGCCCACATTGCTGTTTTGTGTACCCACACTACTACTTGAGTTTACAATAGCCTGGGTATTGATATATGCGGTTCCTGCTAACATAAGCTCCCTGATATTTGACATATCAAGCGATGCCTTCCTGCCGTTTATGATAATAGCAGAGCTATCGCCTGCGACAGGATTTTCCTTGTTAGCGCCTCCATTGCCAAAGCCGACGTACTTCGCATTGTTATTCTTATTATTCTTTCCAAGTGTGACATTTGAGCCTGTACCCTTTAAGGTCATGTCATCTGCCACATATGTCATGCCATCTAAATTGACTGTTGCACCATTTACATTTATATTGCTTGTCCACAGCTGACACTGTGAATCAACAGAAAGTGTACTGTTATTGTGTACACCCGCCATGTTCTTTTTTATTGTACCAGTATCTTTTCCGGCAAAGTCTCCCACCTCTATATCGCCCTCTGCAATCATATAGCTGGTATCCTTTACATCAAGTGTGGCATTGTTTGGAATGGTAACACTCGTAGTAGAAGTCCCTGTGCCTGCCGCATTTTCACAGCCGGCGTAGAGATTACCGGATAGATTCACTTTATTAAGTCCTGATGTAATTTCCAATCCTTCATTTCCTACAAGAGAATATGTAAAAAGCTCCGGAACACCTCCCGATGCTGTAAAGCTCATGGATGGAACTCCCAGAGAAATATCCGTCTCTATTATTGATTTAAATCCCTTTTCATCGGTATACTCTACCCTGATGCCATTAATGACTGCGCGGCTGTTGTATACCTTGAGCAGTCCATTTCCATTTTCATCGGCATTTACCGCCTTGACCACAGCGTGTGGCTTTGAGTTTTCGTCTGTGAGCTTACTATCCACATAGTCTTTAAGCTTTTCAGTTTTATAGTGCATACCGGTATTGTCAGACTCAAGACTTCCCTTTAAGCTCTTTAAATACTCCTGCGCAAATATACTCTGTCTGCCGGCCTCATTTATGCTGCTGTCAGAGTAATTCTCCATAACCTTTGTATATCCTGCTGAGTAAGCCTTGGAAATATCTCCCTGCAGACCGGTACATATCTGATCCAGCACACCCTCTGCCGAGTAAAAGTTGTCTGTATTTTTTTCGTCCGTCACCTTCATCTGGAGGTTCATAAGCGCTATCCACAGCACAGTCACAGCTAAAACAGCCACTATAGCCATTGCAACTACAACCATCACAAAGGAAGCACCACGGTTATCATTACGCTTCATAATTAATACCCCATGCTTCCGGTCATCGTAACAACCGGGTCTTTATCCTTAAATATATCATCCAGTGAAGCCTTGCTCTCGTATACAGCCACCTTCACATCATACAGCCTTTCAGATGCATTGCTTTTTGTCAGATTCTTTATATCGACAATTGCCTTTACATCATTCTGAATTACATTGTTATTAAAGCCATATATAGCTTGATCGGGCTGTAGTGGATTATCCGGTGCTCCCATATTTACATTCAGATTGGTGGCTATATGAGTATAAGCATGACCTGTACGATTTCCCGGCTCACTTACCTTCACATATGCCTTATATGTACTCTCCTTCGTGCTCAACTCTGACTGATCCGATATAGTCTTTTGCTTTACAATGTTTACCGTGCAGTCCAGCTTGTCCTTATTATTGATTATAATGACATCGTTGCAGGTATTGTAAAGTGTTCCTGTAGATGTGTACCATGGATTGTAAAACAGATAGACATTCCTTAGATTATGGTTCACAGTATCTGAAGAATTATCATAAATCACCATGGTATAATCATCCTTCAGTGCACTATTCGGATCCGGAAAAGTCTTTCTTACTCCATTCTTATTGATAGAATATGAATACGACACCGTAACCTTGGTAGCCTTATTACTCGAAGCTCCATACTTTTCTATATCTATGGTGATAGTTCTTTTGATATCCTGCTGAGTGATGCCGCCTACACCAGGCATATTATTAAATGCATATATAATATTTGTAGCAGAATACTTGTCTGCACTCATGCAGTCAAAATTTGCATCCATGGCCGACATATCCGCTACCTCGTCCATGTTGTACTTTTTAACCTTATTGTCCGACTCTGCGTCCGATTTTGCATCCACTGTCACAAGAGCATTGTATTTCTTTGTGCCTGACTGCACACCAGACATATAGAAATAATACTTGTGCGCATCCGACTCCCTGAAATTCCAAAGCGATGTATCGCTTATTTTGGCTGATGCATCAGTCTTGTGGATACAGCTAGTGATGACATCGTCCTTGTTTACAATCTCAGCACTGATATCCTCAAGCCTCTTTACATTATCAAACTTACCCGACTTCTTAAGAAGCTCACATGCACTGCTTCCATCTGATATATTAAAGCCGTCCGCCACATCAAAGCCCTCCGACGGATAGTTAAACTGATATGCCAGTGTCTTCATGGAGTTCTTTTCAATACCCTCCATAATGTTTGTCGCCAGATGTGTAGCATTCATCTCGTTTTTAGCCTTTACATTGGTCTTTGTAGCTGTGACAAATGCATTCAAAAAAGGAAGCACGATTATTGCGAGAATAGCAATCGACACAATAATCTCCACAAGTGTTACTCCTCGATCATCGTTTTTTAGCTTTCTCAAATCTGCTTCCTCCCCTCTTGTATTTTGTTATCTCATAACTCAATAATCTAACATTTGATATTTATCACTTACGGTCTCAATAACCCGCTAATCTAATAACCTAATATTATAATAATCAGTTAGTTTGTTGTACCAAACAGATTATTTGTACCATGTGGTACTGCAGGTATGTATGGTGCCTCATATGGCTTATCAAGTCCATACAGGAAATATGAATCCACAAGCATCTCACCTGTCAGCTTGCCTGTCGAATCATCAAAGCTCACGTTGAGCGTGCTGATAGTTTTCTTCTGTGATGAACCAATCACCTCTCCAAGCATAGCCTTAAGCCCATGATACTCTGTCTTGAATGCCATAACTGTGCTGACATCATAAAGCTGATAGCCTGTAACCGTAGACTTTGCAGAGCCTGTTGATGTACTGCCATCAGCTGCACTGTCGTCGCCTGTCTGTGACTGAGAGCTGTTGCCATCAGCGGTCTGAGAGCTCTGCGAACTGTCTGCATTACTGCTATCCGTGGTACTGCTGTCCGAACTGCTTCCTGACGAAGAATCTGTACCTGCATCGCCGGTCGGATTATTCACATCAATAGCTGTCGGTGAGCCGACTGTAAGCTCTGTAATATTTGTATTGGTAGATTTCTCGATAGCAACCGCATCCATGATGCCGTTTTCAATCTGTAAATATGAAGGGAAATTGTCATATACCTGCTGCATGGCATCAGACATATCCTTTGTCTTCTTTGTGTAGTCATCCGCCTTTGCCGCAAGTGCTGAAAGCTGATTGTACTGTGATTTCAGGTTCATGTTTTCACTCTTGAGTGAATCCCTCTTATTGGACTGTGGAATAAAAATCAAAAAATATGTCAGTGCTAAAATGGCAACACCCGCTAATATAATAAGTAACTTTTTATCTCTCGTTGACATCCTAACACCCCCTACTGATTTGTACTGTCTGTATCTGATGATGAATTACTATCCGTCTGTGACTGTGATGACGCATCTTTTGATGTATCATCTGGCTCACTGCCTGTGCCATCCCCCGATTCAGAAGCAGCACTGTCATCAGCCTTTACATATGTGCAATCTACTGTGAACTGAACCTTTGAAGCACCGGTCTCATCAACCTCCTCTGTGATGGTTGACACATTGGATACCATGATACTCTCAAATGTACGAAGCTGTGCAATTACATCAGCCGCTATATCCTTGCTGCCCGTCTTTATGGTCATCGAAACACCATCAGTCGTAACAGACATATTCACAAGCTTGGCCTCTGACGGAAGCTTCTGCTCCAGCTCATCCACGAAGCCCGTTATCTCATCATTCTTGTTGGATGAGGCGCTCTCAAGAAGCTTAGTCCAGTCATAGTCCTTCTTTGTCTGGTTGTACACATCATATATATTCTGTGCATATGACAAATCAGAAACACGCGCTTTAAGCGTCATATTGTCTGAAGTTAAAACAAGATTTGAAAAAATGCTGTATGCCGTGATACCAACTGCAACTACCACACACAAGCCAAAAATGAGAAGCTGCACTGCAAAAGAAACAGGCTTTTCGGCTTCCTCCCCTGCCGGTACGGGAAGAGGCTTTCCATCAGGACCAACAGGTGGTTTTCCCTGCATACCTGCCTGTGCGCCTCCGGGTGGCATAGCACCTGCAGCTGTTCCTGCCATAATCGGAGCACCGATTCCCTTGTTTTTCTTACTATCAAGTATATCAAGCGGGCTCAGTGAACATCCGACACAGTTGAAATACTCTGCCAGCTTTGCCTCTGCGAGGTTTATGCTCTTTGCCACATGTATACCGTCAAACTGCTGAAGCGGAACCACCTTGACATTCAGCTCATTGGTCAAAAGCTTTGAGAGTCCGCTGAAATCAGCACCTAAGCCAATGAGGAAAATTCTCTCGATAGGAGTATCTGAGTTTCTCGACTGATAATAGTCTATAACTCGTCCGAGACTGCTTATCAGATTGGAAAGTGAATATGATACATTCAGGCGAAGCTTCTTAAAGCGCTCAGAATCAATCTCATGTCCCATAGGATCCATGCCGCCGCCCGCCGGCTCATCAGGTACTGTGCCATCAGGCCTTATTGCAAGGCAGGTCTTTCTGCGTGCCACATCAACTGCATCGGTAAATGACAGATACTCTCCAAAAAGCTCACTATCCTGAATCGCCTCAATAGCATCAGCAAGTCCATGGTTGACATTGCGCTGCAGCTTTACCATGCTTCCATCCATTACAGTCAGTGTGGTAGAAACCTCATCCACCTTGACAGTCACCTTCACATCTCCGGGAATCTCTCTTCTCATGAGCTGCTTGATGGCATTTCCACTATAGTCAAGTGCTACAAGCTGCAGCCTGCAATCAGCTGCAAGAGCACCATACGACAAAATAAGATCATTAGGCACAGCAATAACCGAAAGACGTAATTTCTTTTCTTCCGGTCTGTCAATCTTCTCTATAATCTGATGTACCAGCTTGTACTGGCTCAAATCCACCGGAAAATAATCCGATGCATTCATTGCAATCATTTCCTTAAGCTGTTTTTCCTTAACAAGCGGAAGCTCAATATCTCTGCTTGCTATACGCGCTGAATTTAAAACAAAAACAGCTTTTTTGGTGGAAATCTTCTTTTCCTTCAGCTTACTGTATAAGATAGAACGAAACATCCCATCCGGCTGTACCACTCCATCATCAATCATCCCCGGTGGTGTCGGAAAGCCGAACATATTGTAAATCTTGGGATTTTTTGCTTTGTAATCAATCTCAACTACTCTGGTAAGGTTCTCCCCTATTTCAATACCGAGTACCCTATTTGCCATAACCTAGTCCTCCGTGTTTATCTTTGTTTTACACTGTATACATCTGTAAAACATTCGTAACTGTTCAGTTACAAACATTCTATATATATTTCGGCATATCTGTGTTTTCTCTGCTTTTGTCTCACTGCTTGTCGTACTACCTGTTTTATATTAAGTACGCTATATTATAACACGTTTTTCAAAAGCCTGCGAGTGTCAAATATGCCGATATCATTTTCTCACCCCATAGCATCGAAATAAATATTCCGGCTGCCAAGTACGGTCCCATCGCAAGCCTGTTGCCTGCGTTTGTTACTTTCATACGAATCAGATGTATCACGGAACCGATGATGCATCCTAAGAAAAATGCTAATGTAATATTCTGCCAGCCTATCGCAAGACCTGCACATGCCATGAGCTTGACGTCTCCGCCACCTATGGCTCTTCCTCCACTTACAAGAAGAAGGATTTCAAGAAATAAACTGACACAAAAGAATCCTATCACATATTCAGACCAGTTATCATGGTCTAAAAACACATGCAGGATTCCAAGCACCAGTATAAATATATTGATTCCTAATGGAATTTCATATGTTCTCCAGTCTATAACACTCAGAACTATGAGTGCAGATGTAAGAAAGCAGTAGATGATACTCGTAAGTTCAAGTCCATTTACTGCAAATACTACTATGTATAATATACCGTTTAACGCCTCAATAATAGGGTATTGAGGTGATATCGGTTCTTTGCACTTGCGGCATCTGCCGCGAAGAAACAGCCAGCTGAAAACCGGCACCATATCGTACCACGCGAGCTGATACCCGCATCTCATGCAGTGGGACCTTTCGGTCACCACTGTCTCATGCTGCGGTATGCGGTAGATACAGACATTTAGGAAGCTGCCTATAACTATACCGAATGCAAATATTAAGATGTAGATGGGTATCAGTTCTGTGGTCATGGTTAAAAGCCTCTTTATATATTATTTATGATTTAGGGCCTTTTTTGAACTGATCTTTGTCTGAATGGTAATATGGAGAATCTCCTGTATATGTAATAGTTCCGTCTGCCTTATTATATTCAATTTTTATAGTATCACTAGTCCACTTTGTGCCTTTAATTTTCGCTTTTGTTAATCCAGCATCTTTAACAGCCGCATCAGCACCTGTTCCTAGCTCTGTCTTACTCAATGTAACAGTAACCGTAGTATCAGTAGCCGAAGCCGAAACCTCTTCGTCTGCATAATATGTCTTTAAAGCTGTAGCAATATTATCACATGTTTGGATATCTGTAGCCTCTCTTGATTTCTCAACATACTTGATAAGCTGTGGAGCAAGTACACCTACAAGCACTGCCATGATGGCGATTACAACAATAAGCTCTACGAGAGAGAAACCTTTGTTGTTCTTCTGTTTCTTTCCTAACTTTTTAAATACATTCTTTACCATAGTTCTTTTCTCCTTTTCATTATAACATGGTTTTTTGTGCAAAGAGCTGTGCCCTATCAGCATCTCTTTGGTTTGTATGCGCTCATTGTACCATAAATCAAAGCATAATGCAAGTTATTTTCTAGTACAATAGTATCATTGCTGTATAATTTTTTTCGCCTTTTTTAGCAATTTTAACCAAATTTTAACCGATTTATTGCATTTAAATCATATTTTTTCAAAGAAATAATCTCCTGGGCTGTATTTTGGCACAGCGTGAGGGGCTTCACTCCATGTGACTGGCTGTGGTACGCTTCCACGCTTGAGCGAATAGCGAAGCGGCTTAGATACTGTTGAATTATGCACATGATGCACAGAAATGAGCTCCCACGGATGGGAGCTCAAGGAGAACCGCGCCACGGACGGCGCGTTTCGACGGTTTCGTCGGGGGCATCGTAAATCTTTAAAGCATAATTCCTACAGTATCTTGGCAGCGTAGCGTAGCTCAAGTGAGGGAGTGTGCACCAGCCTGGGCTCATGTGATGAAGTCCCGACCTACTGTCAGCAAAAGAGGAAGCAACCTCCGAGTTCTCGCCCAAAGATTGCTTCCTCTAATTTACATTTCACTACAATATTAGCTCACAAGCCATTTTTTTACAGTTTCCTCATCAAAATCCACACATTCAGCTATATCTTCTATTGAGTGTCCTTTTTTCTGAAGTTTTAAAGCCGTTACTTTTGCCTGACGAATTCTGCCTTCTTCTCTGCCTAATTCTCTGCCTTCATTTTTCTGTTCTTCCCACGCCTTGCACATATCAATCACCTCTTCTTTCTCATCTATGTCTATATTCGTTCCTGCAAACAGGTTGATTGCCTCGACTGTCTCTCTGTCCACATTGCTAAACTTCTCGTCATTCTGCAGCACTTCCTGCATTTTTTCCTTATCATAAGCATTCTGTAATACCTCGAAAAGCTGCCTGATTGAGGTCCTGAATCCTGTAAAGTCTGTTATCTCCCTCGGTGCCAGCAGATTAATCCTGTAATCCGGTATGAATGGCAGAAGTTCTTCATCCACATCACCAAACATATCCGACAGCTTCCTTGGACCATCCCATTCCTTTGTTCCGAGATACACTGTAATCGTAATTACAGGAATCAGCTTATCCTCTTTCGTAAATCCCGAGAGAAATTCATCTGATGTTGCTGTATCCTTTTCCTTTCGGTGCTTTTTTGCTGTTTCCTTTACCTGATTTCCATATGCCATGACATCATAAAACATGTTTTTTACCGGAATGGAATAGTGTATATCCGACTGATTTTCTACTCCTATCAGTACCACATATGATTTGCCGGTATATTTGATACTGGCATTTTTGAAGATGTCCCTCAGCTTCTGCACCGCTATTGTCTTTTTGTCAAGTCCTAGTGCGGTTAGTACCTCCGTTGTGTCTCTTTCCTTAAGGTTTTCCGGCAGTATGACCTCTCTTCCTCCATACAGTATATTGTTGCACAGATCCGCAAACCTGGCATTGTCTGCAAAGTATTCCTTTGCCATTGAGTCCTTTGCGCTCAATCCTTCTCCTCCTGTTCTCTTGTGTGAGCAGGAAAATTTGGTGCCAATGAGGGTATAGTGGTACAGTTTATGAAGTATACATGTGCAGTCCTTCTTTATGTTATCTATATGTTTACATTATGATTATCACACTGTATACAGTTCATCCGCCTTTTGACTACATTTTCTGCATTCTGTCTACATACGGCATTTCAATTTTCCTGCTGTTAATGGGTAATTAAAGCATTGAAAACTTCCATGTCCTTTGTAGAATAATGCGAAGTGGTCTGCCCTCTTCAAAGTGGTGTGCACCTGAAAAACTGTTATGTGGTGCCGCTTACAGAAATATAATGCTTTGAGTTGATTGTAGCATAGAGGTAGTTCTTTGTCATCATAATTTTTCCTTTTTCATACTTATATTTTTTCATACTGTTTCTGCACTGCACGCCTATCAGCCTGCATTCTGCCACAGCGCAAGGGGCTTTATCACGTGAGACCAGCTGGGGCACGCTCTCTCTCGTGAGCGAATAGCGAAGCTGCTTAGATACTGTTGAATTATGCACACGATACACAGAAATGCCCTGCCACGGATGGCAGGGCAAGGAGAACCGCGCCATGGACGGCGCGTTTCGACGGTTTCGTCGGGCATCGTAAATCTTTAAGGCATAATTCCTACAGTATCTTGGCTGCGTAGCGTAGCTCACGAGAGAGTGTGTGCACAAGCCATGGCTCATGGGATGAAGCCCCGTCCTACTGCCAGTACCTACAGCTGCTATGCCAGCTTCTTATTTTTCTCGAGAAGCTCATAGATTTTCTCGACATCATAATCCGGCTTCATAGACAATGCCTCTTCGTAAATTGGAGCGATAACCTCCTCTTTTTCTTCCAGGTCATCTGCTATTTCCGCCACGCTCTTGTCCTTTTGCAGCTTTTTTACAATCAGAGAAATTATCTTTTGTCTTTCTCCTAATTCTCTGCCTTCTTCTCGGCCTAATTCTCTGCCTTCTTCTCGGCCTTCATTTTTCTGCTCTTCCCATGCCTTACACATATCAATCACCTCTTCTTTCTCATCTATAATCTATATCCGTTCCTGCAAACAGGTTGATTGCCTCGACTGTCTCTCTGTCCACCTTGCTAAATTTTTCATCGTTCTGCAGCACTTCCTGCATTTTTTCCTTATCATAAGCATTCTGTAATACCTCGAAAAGCTGCCTGATTGAGGTTCTGAATCCTGTAAAGTCGGTTATCTCCCTCGGAGCCGAGATATACTGTAATCGTAATCACCGGTATCAACTTATCCTTTTTTGTAAATCCTCTCTTTAAACTGATTGTAGCAGAGCTATGGTGCTTTGTCATTATATTTTTCGTCACAGCGTAAGGGGCCTCATACCCTGAGACCGGCTACGGCACGCTCTCTCGCGTGAGCGAATAGCGGAGTTGCTTAGATACTGTCGAATTATGCACACGATACACAGAAATGAACTGCCACGGATGGCAGTTCAAGGAGAACCGCGCCACGGACGGCGCGTTTCGACGGTTTCGTCGAGTATCGTAAATCTTTAAGGCATAATTCCTACAGTATCTTGGCTGCGTAGCGTAGCTCACGTGAGAGAGTGTGCACAAGCCATGGCTCATGGGATGAAGCCCCGTCCTACTGCCAATGCCTGCAATTATCTCAACAAAAGAAGAAGCAGCCTCCGGGCTCTCGCCCAAAGATTGCTTCCTCTAAATTTACATTTCACCACAATATTAGCTCACAAGCCATTTTTTTACAGTTTCCTCATCAAAATCCACACATTCAGCTATATCTTCTATTGAGTGTCCTTTTTTCTGAAGTTTTAAAGCCGTTACTTTTGCCTGACGAATTCTGCCTTCTTCTCTGCCTTCATTTTTCTGATCTTCCCACGCCTTGCACATATCAATCACCTCTTCTTTCTCATCTATGTCTATATCCGTTCCTGCAAACAGGTTGATTGCCTCGACTGTCTCTCTGTCCACATTGCTAAACTTTTTAT
>SKEE01002281.1_pt1 | contig 13385 bp, 6 predicted proteins | sample 4826661 | NCBI WGS metagenome assembly SKEE01 (sample SAMN11008817, study PRJNA524170) | human gut metagenome | biome: Human fecal sample; material: Feces; isolation source: fecal sample from pouch patient p20 | host: Homo sapiens | place: Israel: Tel-Aviv | collected 2016-11-14
GCAATAACCGTGCACGGTTCAAGTCCATCGGTGGTACCGCCGTTGTTGTTCACGCGGCGCTCGGAGTAGAGCTTGCCGTCCATGCCAGCCACGGTGCAGTCGAAGTCGATGAGCACGGTGCCCCAGTTGGTGTTCTCACCGGCCGGATTCACATTCGACCCCATCTGCATGTTGTAGAGGTCCTCGACCACCTGCCAGAAGGTGAAGTCCTTGGACTGCAGGCGGGTGACGTTGGAGCTGATCTTGCTCATCATGCCCAGCGCGTTGTCGAAACCGTACGGGTTGTAGGAGCCAGACTGCCAGGAGCCGTCCACCTCGCTCATCGACAGCTTCTTGCCGTCTGCCTGAGCGATATCGCGCGACTGCATCTGGTTGCTGTCGGAGTAGGCGTGAACGTTGTACTGGCCGATAAGGTCCTTGATCGCCTGCGGGTACTGGTTGTACGACTTGACGAAGTCGGCGGAGTTCGTGGCATCGGTGGCTGCGATGATGGTGTCATCATTGTCCTTGAGCGCCTCAGCGAGTGCGGTAATCGTCTGCTGCTGCTGGGCGTTGCTGACATGCATACCCTCCTGCGGCTTCTTCAGCGCGTTGGAGTATGGGGTGACGGACTTATCTTTGTCGGAGTAGTACTTATCCCAGTAGTTGTTAATGAGCTTGGTGTTGTCATCACTCTCATCGGTGTACTTCGAAGCCATGTCGCCCGGAGTGCCCCAGTAACTGGTCTCGGACTCGTTGAACGGCTCGACCGTGTCAACGTTTGCGCCAAGGCTTTCGAGGTGCTCGACGTTCTTGGCCATGTACTGAGCGAATTTCTCAGGGTTTGCAAGATTATTGCTACCGGAGTTGCGTCCACCAGTGGCGTAACCGCTGTTGGTCAGGAACCACGGAGCGGAGTTGGCGAAGGCCTCTACGTCGGTGATGTCAGGGTTATCGCCGGTGGCACCGCGCTCAATCCACCAGTCTTGGGCGGCGGACTTGGAGAAGTCATACTGGTTGTCGTCAGTCGGGTCGAATGCCGCAGCCAGCTTGTCTTTGTCGGCCTGCTTGGTGGTTACGCCATTGCCATACGTGCCGGAGCCGGTGGCGTCATCTTTCCACGTGCCAGGCACGGCAGCGCCTTGGCGCATGAATGGGTAGCCGTAGGCAACATCGGAGGCATTGCCGCCGCCCACGTTGTAGCGGGCCATGTTCAGGTCCAGTCCTTCATCACCGAAGATGGACTGGTAGAACTGTTCGCGCAGCTGTTTGCCGTATTCCACAGCCTTAGCCTTGGAAGCGTCATCGCCGAGATTGGTGGTGATGGCCGATTCCTCGCCGAGGCTGCCGGTGGCGTTGGCGAACCAGGCCAGCGAGGTGCCCCAGCCATCGAAACTGTTGGCATACCACGGGTTCGGGGTCACGGTAATGGCATCGTTATCAGCCGCATACGCAGTGCCGGCAACCGCAAACGCCCCTCCTCCCACTAGTGTTGCCGCCGCAACCATTGCAGCAAGCGATTTGCTCAGTACCTTCATTGGTCTCCTTAGTGTTCCTGCTGTCCGCCTTATACCGGAAAAATCGGCCTTTGCTTCACTGAGCCGGCCTCTTTGCCTGATACATGACCTACGTCGACTCCTTCTTTCGGCGCAGCCAAAATGTTTACGCAAACATTTTGATATGAGCGATTATATCACAAAACCGTCACCCAGCAAACAACTTCAGAGACCACAAACGACGCACAAAGTCATGAGCCATTCGAATTGCGCTGGCCCAATCGCTACGAATCATATTTGCCGTAGCCCTTAAGTGAATCCCACTGCATCGAGATATCGCGCCCGCTATCCCTTCCGATAACGCCGACCACGCGTGTTGCCTTCAGCAATCAGCTTTCCTTGCGCAACTAAACCGTTTAGGAATTTGCGGACTGTTCTGTTATCGAGCTCTGTTATCTTGGCGAGTTCAGGTACAGTCACATAGTCAACCTCTGTCAAGCGTCGATTCATCGCCGACAGCATCGCTGCCCGCGAATCAATTTCACCCGATGCGGTTGCATCTGCTTTCTTACCATCCACACGTTCCCCGCCAATGAGCCTCGCACCCTCTTCGGCATCTTTCTCAACTACAGATCTCACGCTAGCAAAACCAGAACCATCCACGGTCTTCAGCGCAGGAACAATAGGAATCGTCGCCTCGAATATGTCACCATCGCGGAACTCAGGCTCTCGCTCAGTATATTGCCGGGACGCTCTTATCAGATTCCGCAGTCCGCTACCCAGCTGCTCGGCTATGCCGGTCTGCACAAACACATTAGCGATAATCGGATTCTTTGGCATTGGCGTGAACTCGCCCAGCTTCATTCGACCTTCAAAGAATGAGCGCGAAGCATTAACCGTCCGGATGGATTCATTATCAATGGTGACACGCGCCACCACCGGACTGGAATACTCCCGATGCATGAGGCTGTTTGCCACCAATTCACGGGCGATCATCGTACGCGGGCTCACTCGCTTATCGCCCTTTAACACAAAGCGGTCAGGCAGATTCCGCTCAGTAAATTCACGGAGTTGCTCGTACGAATCGAACAAGTTGGTCCGCACCATAAGTCGGTCATCGTATCGGTCAATATTGTCTCGCCGAACCACGGCATCAGTAATATACGCTGGGCAAACCGAGGAAATGACTTCATCCTTGCCCAAGAGCAGCACTGCAGCAAGATTAAAGCCCTCTTCGCCGGTCGTGTAATCACGATCGTATAGCTTGGCGCTGCGGAACAGTTCTTCGTCAGACATAGTTCCCCAAGGGTGCCCAGCTCGCTGAGCGACCGCCAGCTGCCGCATTCGCGCAATCAGCTCAGGACGCAAATCAAACGGAGTCACGTAACGGAAAATTCGCCGTTCGGAATAGTAGTTCTGCTTGCGAATATACATTTGACTAATCTGGATATCGCTTTCGATGTGTGTATCCACATCAGCAATGCGATCAAACACTGCGCCCTTGAACCGCACAACCGAAGAACTCGGAGCTACCCAAATACGAACAATAATCCGTTCGTCGTACTCGATATGTTCCGTTTCCACCATTGGAGCCGGTTCGAACATCTTACGATTAGACACTACGTTGACAACGTTGCGCTCTATCTCACTAACGCGCTTAGAATCGACGCCGAGCACTTGACCGTCATCGTCAACGCCAAGATAAATGCTGCCACCAGAACGATTGGCGAATGAGCATACAGTCTCAAAAGTATCCGTATGAGGCAATTCGCTGCAGCGCTTGAACTCGACCATAGATGATTCACCGGCCTGCAGCACTTGCATAAGTTCATCCTGCGTCATCGCATTCCGCCCTTCATAGCGATAATTCATACATTAGGACATGGCACTTATCGTATTTTAGCATCTAATTAGTACATTAGGACATTGTTTTATGTCCTAATGTACTAATTAGGCGGCTAATTGTACTAATAATTGCACACTGATGTACTAATCCGATGATCGAATGCACTAATTGTCCGCGCAAATGCACTAATCGGATGACCGAATGTATCAATGAGACCTATAGGCAGCCGATTGGCTGACGATCAGCCCAGTCATTGGCTATCGGCCGCTAGCCAGTCAGCCGCCAACAGCCAACAGCCACCCAACTAATAGCCGCCAGCCAATCAGCCCGTCCAATCACTCCTTGTGTTCCAGTGCGGCCTTTAAATCGCGGCTACGGTAGCGTTCGCGCAGCATAGAGAATCCACCGAAGCCCACAAGCCACACCAGGCCGGCAATCGCGGAATTGCGCGTATCGTCCGCAAGGAACAACGTCAGGTAGATGAACACGAAGAACACGATTGCCACCGTATTGAGCACCTTCCAAGCGGGCATGACGAACCCGTCCGGAATGAAATCAGCGGAGCGACGGTACTTGCGGTGTGCCATCAGCGTCAGGATGTAGATGAACAGGAACACCGCGGAGCTGGCGGACGAGAACAGCACGAACGCTCCGGACACACCGGGGATGGCGTTGACGATCGGCGACAGCAGTATCAGCGCCGCGGACACCAGGATGGCGCGGGCCGGCACCTTGCGATCGGACACCTTGCCGAGCTTGTTCAGCATCGGGTTCGGCGACACCTCGGACAGCTGGTACAGGTGGCGGCCAGCCGAGTACAGCAGCGAGTTCAGCGCGGAAGATGCGGCGGTAATCACCACGAAGAACACCAGCGCAGACGCCCAATTCAGCCCGGCATACTGGAACACCATAATGAACGGGGATGCGAAGGAGCCGTCCTTGTTCGGCTTGAACGAGGTCCACGGCACAATGCACATGATGGCCACCAGTGCGCCCACATAGAAGATGAGCACGCGCACGATAATCTCGTTGATGGCCTTGGGCAGCACCTTGCGCGGATTCTTGGTCTCGGAGACGGTGACGCCCACGAATTCAATCATCTCGTAGGCGAAGAACACCATCTGGAAGCTCATGAGGAAGGCCATCCAACCGTTCGGCGCGAACGAGAAGTTGGCGAACAGGTTGTCGAATCCGGCGTGGCCGGCCGGGCTCACGTGGTCCACGCCGTGAATCTGCACGGCTGGGTAATGGTAGCCGATCACGATCATGACCACGGCGGTGGCGATCATCGCGCAAATCAGCGTGATCTTGATCATCGAGAACCAGAATTCCACCTCGCCGAACACCTTGACGGCAATCAGGTTGATGGAGACCAGCGACACCAGGAAACACAGCTCGATCAGCCATTTCCAATGGGTCAGGTCGATGCCGAACGTGTCGAAGAAGGTGATGAAGTACGTGGAGACGGCCGTGATCTCGGTCATGCCCAGCAGCACGAGCGCGGCCCAATACGTCCAGCCGGCGAAATGCCCCCACCCGTTGCCAAGGTAACGGGTGATGAAATTGATGAAGGTGTGCTGGCTGGGGTCACGGTACATCATTTCGCCGATGGCGCGCATCAGGAAGAACATGATGACACCGACCAGAATGTACACGAAGATGATCGAGGGGCCGGTTAGCGAGATTGACTTGCCCGAGCCCAGGAACAGGCCGGTGCCGATGGTGCCGCCAATGGCGATGAACTGTACGTGGCGATTGCTCAGGCCACGCTCCATCTCGTTGGTCTGGTCCAGGCTTTCGACAGACTTGAGTTTGCCCGTAGCCTGCTGTGTACCACCATTCACATTCGTATCGGCCATACTGATTTCATTTCTCTTCTCTGCCGCCCGATTGTTACGCACCAGACGCGATACTCGTTCAAAACAAGTTCAAACTGTATCACCGAAATATGTCACGAAAACCGCTCAGCTCAAGAATACATGCGATGATACTGTAAATATTCCGCCAAAAAGTTCAATTCATCAACACCAAATTGAACTTCTACCTCTATTCCACGGACTTGAGCGAGCTGACCGGGTCTACGCGATCGAGCACTGGGTTGGTGAACAGCTGCACCAGCAGCGCGAACGCCAGCGTCGCCACCACGGCAATCGCATAGCTGTACCAGTGCACTTCCACTTCGAAATACAGCGACGGCATATTCAACGCAGCAGTCAGTAATCCGCCTATCCACCTGCCAAGCGGCAGACCAACCACCACACCCATACCGGTCAATATCATCATCTCGCGGTTCACGTAGTTGTGCACCTCGCGGTCATAGAAGCCCAGCACCTTCAGTGTGGCCATCTCGCGGATGCGTTCGGACACGTTCGTATTGGCCAACGTAAACAGCACCACCAGCGCCAGGCCGCCGGCGAGCCCCACAATCAGCGCCACCACGGCACCCATCAAATCGAACTTAAACGTGGCGGCCAGATGCGCACAGCTCACGGCCTTGAGCACCGACGATTCCTCGCCCAACCGATCCGCATATTCGGCCTGTTCGGTCTCGGAACCTTTCAGCTTGGCGAGCATCGCGTTCCACGTCAAGGTCGAGGCAGTGCCATCTCCCGAAGCCGAAGACGTCACACCGTCGGCCGCAAACTTCTGGTCGTACAGTCGCTCACTGATGTACACATCAGAGCCGATGAGGTTGCGCGTCACCGCCGCAACCTTCACCTTGGCCCGCCCGCTGCCGCCATTGCTCAACGTGACGGTGTCGCCGGCATGAATATTCAGCGAGTTGGCGGCGGACTGCGATACAATCACGCCACTATCGTCCAGCGCTACAGTGCCGCCACCCGCTTTGCCGAAGATATTGGGCAGCCCAAACCATCCATCATCGCCAGCTTGTTCCAGCGTGACCATATCGTTCAAGATATTCAGCGAATCGTTGGGCACGGTCATCAGCTGCACGGTTTCGCTTTCCTGCGCCGCATTGCTCATCTCGCCACTATCCACGCGCAGATTCAGCGTTTCGGTGGTTTGGCCATCTTGTGCCACCTGCTTGCGCATCGCGGTGGCGTCATCGTCATTGGCCACGACCATCAGGTCGTACTGGTAGATCTGCTCGTATTGTTTGACGCCAATCGTGTCGACGGTGTCATTAATCGCAAATCCGCAGATAATCAACGCTGTGCAACCGGCCACGCCACCCACGGTCATAATCAAGCGCGACTTGAATCGGAAGATATTGCGCGCAGTGACTTTGCCGAGGAAGTTCAGCCGGCTCCATACCGGGCGAATCCGCTCCAACAATATGCGAGCGCCCGCCTTCGGCGCCTTCGGGCGCATCAGCGCGGCGGGCGTGTGCCGTATCTCCTCGCGGCAGGCGAGCGCGGTGACCACGCCCACACCGACCACGAACAGCACGATGCCGGCCGAGCCGTACAGCCAGTCGTATTCAAGTCGCACACCGGGCAATATATACAGTCCCTCAATCACCACCATCAGGAATGCCGGGATGCCGAGGAATCCGACCAGCAGACCGATGCCGCCGCCGACCAAGCAGGCGAGCAACGCGAACAGCAGATACCGGCTGGACACGGCGAGTCCGCCATAGCCGAGTCCAAGGTAGGTGCCGATAAGTCCGCGATCTTCCTCGACCATGCGGGTCATGGTGGTCAGGCTCATGAGCACGGCGACCAGCAGGAACACAATCGGGAATGCGCGGCCGATGGATTCGATGGAACTGACATCTGATTTGAGCGAGCTGAATCCGTCGATCGAAGCGCGCGTCTGCACATACCAACGTGCGTTGGCCACATCGTCGATGCGCCGTTGCTGCTTGGCGAATTCGCTTTCCGCTTCGCTTCGCATCGCATCGAGTGCAGACTGCGCATCATCCAGTTTCGCCTTGCCGTCCGCGAGCTGTTGTTCGCCTTCTTTCAGCTGCCGCTCGCCTTCTTCAAGCTGCCGCTTGCCGCTGGCCAGTTGGGCGGCCTGCGCTTCAAGTTGCGCCGACTGGGTTTCGAGGGTTGCGGCATTCGCTTCGAGTTCCGCGGATTTGGTATTGAGCTGTGCCTCTCCTGCAGCCGCTTCCTGTTCCTTGGCGGTCAGTTGCGCGTTCTGCTGGTCCAAGGTGGATTGTGCGGGGGCAATGGTTTCGTTTAATGTGCGCTGCAAATCGGCTTTCTGCTGGGCCAGACTGTCTCGCTGCGTTTGCAGTTCCGTTTGCTTGGCGGTCAGCTGTTGCCGCAGATCGCTGATTGACGGCACTTCAGGCACGGTAATGCCAAGGCGCGCGAGCAGTTGCTTGATGGCCTGCCATGTGGGTGAGTTGAGGTCGATATTCGGGTCAAGTTGCGCCAGTAGATTGTTGGCCTGTTGAATCATGGGCAGCATCTGATCAATTTGCGCCATGCCTTGGTCGATTTGGGTAATGCCCTGTTCGATTTTCGTGCGATTGGCGGTCAGTTCCGTTTGCGCCGCATCGAGCTGTTTGCGAGCCGAGGTGAGCTGCGTTTTGCCTGATTCGAGCTGGGTGCGCGCTTCGGCTATCTGCTGGCGACCTTGCGCGATCTGTTGACGGGCCGTTGCAATCTGCGCACGTCCATCGGCGAGCTGCCGTTCGCCATCGGTAATGGTTGTCCTGTTGTTCTCCAATTCGGTACGGCTATCTTGCAGTGTCGTTTCGTTGGCTTCCAGCTCGGCCCAGTTGTCGTCGATCTGCTTCTGGGCTTCGTCCAGCTGCTCGTTGGCCTCGTCTTGGGCATCGTCCAGTTTGCGCTGCGCGCTGGAGACGATCTGTTGACGACGGGCTTTCTGGCGTGTGGCCTGTATCTGATGTTCGATACGGTCGGCCACGGTTTTGACGGCTTCATCGTAGGCATCGGAAAACGTGTCAAAATCGGACGCACCAGTGACGGCAACCGATATCGCAGTGTATATATTGCCGGTCACGCCGTCGCTGGGTGCAAAGAACGTATAGCCCTCGGATGAGGTGGACCGGAAGGAGGTCATGCCCGAATAGCCGTCTGGATTGTTGAGGTCGCGCGGGTCGAGTACGACGCCGGTGATGGTGAGTTTCGTGGGGAACTGCGGGGATTGCTCGGCGTCGGCGTCCGTATTGGCGTCGGACTTCGCATCGGATGCCGAGGCATTGGCGGCGACACCTACCGTATCGGCATTATTGGAATCGTCAGTCTCCGTGGCCGCTACCGATATGACGGATGAAGAGGTGTCTTGTGGCGTCACAGTAATGGTGCCGCCAATCTTGAGTCCGCTATCGTTCAGGAATTGCTGCGTAACCGCCACTTCGCCGGCCTTGTTCGGCAGTTTGCCCTGCCGTATGTACGGCTGATCAAGCCCTTCGGTACCGATTTCCTGCATGGTCACGGTTTTCTTGGTGCCGTCCACCAACGTGGTCACCGTCTGAGAACGTTCGGGCTGCACGGTTTGCACACCGTCGATTCGGCGCAGTGCCGTTGCATCATCATCGGTCAGGCCGTATGTGGATAGCACCTGCAGGTCATGCAGTCCCTGCTGATCGTAAAAACGACCGGCCGCCAGAAAAGCATCGCGGCATCCGGCGTAGATGCCGGTCAGCACGGCCACGCCAAGCAGCGTGATGACGGCGATCGAGACGAACCTCTTCCAGCTGCGCAGCCAGCAACGCAACGTATCTTTGGCAGATACCGCAGAAACGCCCGCTCCTCGACCGCCGCTATCGTCGAGGTTCCGCCGTTTCACAGAATGTTTCACAGGTTGTTTCACGAATCGCCTCGCTTGTTTCACGGGGCGTTTCACAGAGTGTCTTGCAGTGAGCATCGCCAATCACCTACCATTCGATATCGGCGATGGGCCGCGGCGTTGCGTTGACCTCCTCGCTGGTCACCTTGCCGGAGCGGAAGCGAATCACTTTGTGAGCCATCGGTGCAAGCGCGGAATTATGCGTGATGATCATTACGGTCATGCCTTGTGTTTGGCAAATATCCTGCAGCAACTGCAGCACTTCCTTGCCGGTCTCGTAATCGAGCGCACCGGTCGGCTCATCGCACAACAACAGCTTCGGCTTTTTGGCAATCGCGCGGGCGATGGATACACGCTGTTGTTCGCCGCCGGACAGTTGTGCCGGGAAATTCCCCATGCGCTCCCCCAGTCCGACCTTGTACAGGGTTTCCGCCGGGTCGAAATGATCGGGGCAAATCTGTGAGGCAAGTTCCACGTTCTCCAGCGCGGTCAGGTTCGGCACAAGATTGTAGAACTGGAAGACAAAGCCGATGTCGTTGCGCCGGTAGGTCACCAAATCGCGCTTACGCAATCCGGTGATGTCGCGATCGCCCACAATGACGCGGCCTGAAGTCGCGGTATCCATGCCGCCCAGAATGTTCAACGCCGTGGTCTTGCCTGCGCCTGACTGGCCGAGGATGACGCTTAACTCGCCTTGATCGGCGGTAAAGCTCGCCTCATCGAGCGCCCGAATCACGCTGCTGCCGGAGGGGTATTCCTTGACCACATGATCGAATTCGATATATGCCATCACGCACCTCCAACAGTTCCCACCACGGCCCGCTCCATTCGCAATGCCACCTGCGTTCCCTTGCTATACTCAAGTAAAACAACACTGTGTCGGTTCTGCAACCAACAGTTGGATTGTGGGTTGTCGGAATTTGGGGAGAAGGCCATGGCCAAAGAATTGACGGAAAGCCGCCGCACCCGATACACACGGCTCGCCATGCAAGACGCGCTCGTCGAGCTGCTGCAGGACCAGCCGCTTGGGTCCATCACCGTCAAGGCATTGTGCGAGCGGGCGGACGTGAACCGTTCCACGTTCTATGCGCATTACACAAGCATTGAAGATCTACTGCACGATATCGAAGACGAGACCATGGCCTGGGTTACTGCCGCGCTCGACCAGTTGCTCGCGCAGCCTGATTCAGCCGGCATCGAGCACGTCATCGAACGTATCTGCCAATACATCGCCGACAATCGCAAGCATCTGCAGGTATTGATGAGCCCGAAAGCAGATATCGGCTTCCAACAGCAGCTACTGGGACTTATTTACAGCCGGCAGACAGTCGCCGAGCAGCTGCAGCTCGCCGCCAACGACCCGGTCGAGGCCCAAATGCGCATGCGCTTCGCCGTATCCGGCAGCATCGGCCTACTGCAATACTGGCTCGCCACCGACCTCGCAGCATCTCCGGAATCAGTGGCCCACACCATTTTCACCATGGGCATGCCCGTCTCGCAGTGAATTGGTGGGGATGGTTTGATAGGCCACTGCCGACTTTAGCTGTTTCGATCAAACGCGAATACCGGTATGGGCTGGCATCGGCATTCTTTGGCATTACGGCATGCCGCGCCTTACAATGACGAGCGTTGCGCATGGCGACCTCCCGCCGGTCATGCTAAAAATCAAAGAGACTCGAGAGAAGAGCACAATGAGTACTACTGACGCACCTAAGAAGTCGCGCGAAACCGACGATGTGCCGGTGCCGGCCACGCTGCGCAAGTCACTGAAGAACCGTCACATCCAGCTGATTGCACTGGGCGGCGCTATCGGAACCGGCCTGTTCTATGGTTCCAGCGAATCCATCGCGCTGGCCGGCCCCTCGATTCTGCTGGCCTACCTGATCGGCGGCCTCGCGATCTTCATGATCGTGCGCGCGCTGAGCGAGATGTCCGTCGAGGATCCGAAGGCGGGCGCGTTCAGCTACTATGCCACTCGCTACTGGTCCAAGCGCGCCGGCTTCATCTCCGGCTGGAACTACTGGTTCAACTACATCCTCGTCTCGATGGTGGAGCTGTCCGTGGTGGGCAAATTCGTAAACTACTGGTTCCCGGCGATTCCGACCTGGGTGTCGGCAGCCGTATTCCTAGTGGTCATCTGCGCCGCCAATCTGCTGGGCGTCTCCAAGTTCGGAGAGTTCGAGTTCTGGTTCGCCATCATCAAGATTGTGGCCGTGATTGCCATGATCGTCGGCGGCCTGGCCGTCATCATCTTCGCTCTGCCCACCGCATCCGGCATCAAAGCGAGCTTTGCCAACTGGTTCACCTTGGAAGGGGGCTTCTTCCCGAACGGTCTCATGGAGCAGACCAAAGACGGCACCTGGACCGGCCTGTTGATGGCGCTTGTCGTGGTGATGTTCAGCTTCGGCGGCACCGAGCTCATCGGCATCACCGCCGGCGAAACCGAGGATCCGAAGACCACGATTCCGCGCGCCACCAATGATATTATTTGGCGAATCCTCGTGTTCTACATCGGCGCGCTCGGCGTAATCATGGCCGTAATACCGTGGAACACCATCGGCGGAGACGATGTTCCCAGCCCGTTCGTGCAAATCTTCGATTCCGTGGGCATCCACGCGGCCGCCGGCATCCTCAACTTCGTGTGCCTGACCGCTGTGATGAGCGTCTACAACTCCGGCCTGTACGCCAACTCCCGCATGCTGTATTCGCTGGCCAAACAAGGCAATGCACCCGCGTATCTGGGCAAGCTCAACGCTAAGGGCGTGCCGGTGGCCGGCGTGCTGACGTCCGCCGTGATCACCGCCATCGCCGTGGTCGTGGTGTTCGTGTGGCCTGAGTTCGCGTTCAACTATCTGATGTCGATTGCCACCATCGCCGGCATCATCAACTGGACGATGATCATGTTCACCGAAATGAAGTTCCGTAAGGTGGTCGCCGCGGGCGGCGCTCCCGAGGATTCCGAACTGGCCGGCAAGTCCGGCAAGGAAGCGCTCGACGCGATTCACTTCAAGCTGCCGTTCGCTAAGGTGACCCCGTGGGTGGTGTTGGCGTTCTTGGCACTGGTGGTGGTGCTCATGTGCTTCTCCGCCAGCTACCGCGTCGCCGTTATCGCCGGCGTGATCTGGCTCGCCATTCTCTTCGCCGCCTACCAGATCACTCAGGCGAAGCGATAAGCCCCCTATTGCAAAAAACTCTCACTGAGGGATGCCCAACGAGAGTTTTTTGCAAAATCAGGCCACTCGTTGCAAATTTCTCTCACTGACTAAGCGTCAGTGAGAGTTTTTTGCAATTGGGGTCAGATTTGACGCTTGCGCCAGATGATGAGGGCAGCGCCAGCGGCGGCTAGGAGGGCCATGAGGGCTACTGCGCCGAGGATGGCGGCACCGGTGTTGGCGGTTTCGTCGGCCTTGGGCTGTTCGGCGGTGGGCTTGGCCACGTTGACCGCATCCCAGACCAGCGAATCGTCAGCGAACTGGACAGCGAACTTCGTGGCGCCCAGCTTCAGGTCGGCGGGCACAGTCACCACCACAGTGCCGTCCTTGGAGACGGTCACACCGGAGGCGACCAGCACGGCCTTGCCGTTGGAGAAGGCGTACACGTTCACCGTCTTGCCTGCGAATGCCTTGCCCACGTTCAACGTCAGCTTGGCACCCGGCTTTATGGATTCGGCGGTGATGAGGTCGTCCACATGGTTCGCGTCAGTCAGATCCTTCTCTGCCGGGGCGGGCTGCTCCGGCTGCTCTGGCTCGGTGGTGGTCTTCTTGGTGACGGTCACCGCGACGGAAGCGGACTTGGTGGCGTCTTCGGTAGACGTGGCGGTAATAGTTGCATTACCTTCAGCCACGGCCTTGACGTTGCCGTTCGCATCCACGGTTGCGATCTTCTCGTCGGAGGAGGTCCAGGTCACGGTCTTGGCGATATCACCGGTCACCGTCACGTCGGCGGTGAGAGTCGCTTCGCCGCCAACCTTGAGCTCCAGCTTGCCGTCCTTGACCTCGCTACCTGTGATGGCGACGGAATCAACGGAAGGTGCCGGAGGAACGACCGGGTCGGTAACAGTCACGGTGATGGAAGCGGTCTTGCCGCCTGCGGGCGCGGTTACTGTTGCGGTGCCAGCCTTGACGGCCTTCACGAGACCGGTCTTGTCAACGGTCACGGCATCGCCCTCGACCGACCACGAGACCGCAGCATCATCTGCATCCGTCGGAGTGACAGTAGCAGTGAGCTTCACGGACTTGCCGGTTTCCAGAGCCAACTTGCCTTCAGCCACACCGTCGCCGAAAATGGCGATGGACTCGACCGGTACAGTCTTCTTGACCAGCTTGACCGTGTAG
>SKEE01002285.1_pt1 | contig 13356 bp, 7 predicted proteins | sample 4826661 | NCBI WGS metagenome assembly SKEE01 (sample SAMN11008817, study PRJNA524170) | human gut metagenome | biome: Human fecal sample; material: Feces; isolation source: fecal sample from pouch patient p20 | host: Homo sapiens | place: Israel: Tel-Aviv | collected 2016-11-14
GCTGAATGTATTTACCATGAAGCCGCAAAGTTCGGATTTTTGCGATGAATTATTTGGTCGGAAGGTTCTAAAAAAGCCAATGGAAATACCAAAGAAAGCAGCCGTAGTGAACCAGCTCAAAGTAAAACGTGAGCAGCCGAAAACAATTTCCGATACAGCGTATCAGGCATTTCTTGAGCAGCTTGGAGTTGGTATGGTCGTGGAGCATAAACGCTTTGGAGAAGGCGTGATCACAGAAATGCCAAAAGGAAAAATCAGGATTGCTTTTGAAGAAGACACGAAGTCATTCCAGGCCAGGGCACTGGCGGGAAGTGGAATGCTGAAGCTCCACTAAATGATAAGAAGTTCCGTTGACATGAGGAAAGGTTCATGATATATTCAGGTTAGCAATGGCTAACCAATATAAATGATAGCATTCCAGGGAATGCTATTGCAGAAGGAGGGCTTTTAACATGTCAATGATCAACAAAGAAGTAAGTGATTTTTCGGTTCAGGCTTATCAGAATGGGGAGTTTAAAACGGTAACCAAAGAAGATATTCTGGGGAAATGGAGTGTATTTTTCTTCTATCCGGCGGACTTTACCTTTGTATGTCCTACCGAGCTGGAAGATCTTCAGAACAAATACGCTGAGTTTCAGGCAGCAGGATGCGAAATCTTTTCCGTATCTACGGACTCTCATTTCGTTCATAAGGCATGGCATGATTCTTCGGAGCGAATTGGTAAGATTATCTATCCTATGCTTGCGGACCCGACCCATGCACTGTGTAAGGATTTCGAAGTGCTGATTGAAGCGGACGGAATGGCAGAAAGAGGAAGCTTCATTGTGAATCCGGAAGGAAAGATTGTAGTATATGAAGTCAATGCGGGGAATGTTGGACGCAATGCGGATGAACTTTTCCGCCGTCTGCAGGCAAGCCAGTTTGTAGCGGAACATGGAGATCAGGTATGTCCTGCAAAATGGCATCCGGGCGAAGAAACCCTGAAACCAAGCCTTGATCTGGTGGGTATGCTTTAATGGAAAAAGAAAAATTTTATGATGTGATTGTAGTTGGCGGAGGTCCGGCGGGATTGACGGCTGCATTATATCTGGCGCGGGCGTGCTATCGTGTTCTTGTGGTAGAAAAAGAAAAGTTTGGTGGCCAGATTACAATCACCGATGAAGTTGTAAATTATCCGGGGGTTGAGAAAGCCAGCGGAAAAGAATTGACAGAAACCATGCGCGAACAGGCTGAAAATTTCGGAGCAGAGTTTTTGCTGGGTGAGGTTTTGACACTGAAAAAAGCGGAAGAGATGCCGGAAACACAGATATGGGAAATTACGACGGATAAGGGACGGTATCAGTGCTTCGGAGTACTTCTTGCAACGGGAGCCCATCCGAGAATGGTAGGCTTTCCGGGAGAGGCAAAATTCCGAGGACATGGAGTTGCTTATTGCGCGACCTGTGACGGAGAGTTTTTCCGCGGGAAAGAAATTTTTGTAGTGGGAGGTGGCTTTGCAGCTGCGGAGGAATCTGTATTTCTGACAAAGTATGCAAGCCATGTGACCATACTGGTTCGTGGAAATGACTTTTCCTGCGCCGAGGCTGTTGCGGAAACAGCCAGAAAGCATCCGAAAATTACGGTTTTAACTAATACGGAGGTTGTCTGCGTGGAAGGTGACCACCTGCTGCGCAAAATCTCTTACAGAAATAATCAAACCGGAGAAACCAGTATTTTCCATAAGGAAAATGACACATTTGGCGTATTTGTGTTTGCGGGTTACGCACCCAATACCGGCCTGGTAAAAGATATGGTAAGTCTGGACGCTGGCGGGTATGTGGAGACTGACCGAAATCAGCAGACCAGCTGTCCGGGAATCTATGCAGCGGGCGATGTATGCCAGAAGAGCCTGCGTCAGGTCGTAACAGCAGTTGGAGATGGAGCAACAGCAGCCACAGCCCTTGAAAAATATGCGGCAGCCATGCAGGAAAAAACAGGGATTCATCCGCAAAAACCGGTGAAAAAAGAACCAGAAAAGCCGGGAAAGGCTTTGGCGGGTGTCTTCTCACAGGACATTGTAAATCAGTTAAATGTGGTATTTTCCAGGATGGACGGGAAGCTGCAGCTTGACCTGCATCTGGATTCCCGTCCGGTAAGCCAGGAATTAAAAAGCTATATGCTGGAGTTGGCAAAATATACGGACAAGCTGACTGTGCGTGAGAGAGAAGCTGCGGAGGATGCATCCTCCTTCCTTCCATATGTGGAAGTGAAGAATGCGTCCGGGCAAAGCTGCGGACTGGCTTTTCATGGAGTGCCCGGAGGCCATGAGTTTACTTCGTTTATCCTGGGGCTCTACAATGCGGCCGGACCGGGACAGCCGCTTGCCCCTGAAATCAGAGAGAAAATCCAGGCAATCAGTCATAAGGTCCAAATGCAGATTCTGGTATCCTTGTCCTGTACCATGTGCCCGGATCTTGTCGTGGCAGCCCAGAGAATTGCGTCGCTGAATCCATTGGTAACCGCAGATGTATATGACATCGCACATTTCCCGGAATTAAAAGAAAAATATAATGTTATGAGTGTTCCGTGTCTGGTTATCAATCAGGACAAAGTAACATTCGGGAAAAAGAATATCCAGCAGTTGCTGGAAGTGATTGGCACTGGTAATAGCAACGAAATATAACAGATTCCCTATTGACTTTCCCTCGTACATTGTCTATGATGATTTATGTACACGAGTAATAGAATACGATGGATTGAACGGAATTGGTGCATTCATTTTACAATGCTCCGGTTTTGTATATCATTTAAGTATAAGTTCTTTGACCTTGTGTCAGGGAACTTTTTTTCATTTCATAGAAAATTAATTGGGGGAAACATGGAAGATTTAATCAAATTGAAAACAGCGATGGATCTGATTGTTACAGGTTTATATGAGAAGGAACGCCAGAAAAAGAAAGGGGAGTATTTTTACAGCAAGCGTCTTATTCATGGAATTAATCTGTTTCAGAGTTTAAATTATAAGTACAACCCGGAAGGGTTTGATTTTGGAAAGATGCATGAGCAGAGTTTTATTACGGAGTATGCCATGCGGCCGGTGGCAGAATGGTTTCAGGGATGGAAAAATAAGGAGAACCTGAAGCTGGAAGACCAGAGTTTTTATTATATGGATGCATTGGTGGGGGACAGTGGTTTTCATACGTTTCATGTAAATGACAATTGCGAGGATTACATCGAGTATGTGGAAAAGGATGTGATTGCCGGGATTGAGCAAAGAGCGGTTTATGACTGTTTGAAGTCACTGAATCAGGATGCGTATGTGAATCTGAGAAAGTTTTTGATTGAGCATCCGGTTATTCCGGCAAAAGATCTGAGGGGATTAAAACTGGGATATGCCCAGAACAGCATTGCGCTGCAGGCAATTGAAAATGCCTATGAAGAGATTCAGAAAGATTGTTTTGTCTGCCCAAGGTGCGGCTGGACTCTGCAGAAAGAAAAGATCGGGATGCGGTGCCAGAGCCGTACCTGCAGTGAAGCAGTTTATATTCCGGGGGAACTGAATGTGATTTCAGGCAATGCCGGGATGCTGCGGTTAAAGCGTGGTGTGATGAAGTATATCGCGGTTCCGGGAAAGCTGGAACTGGAAATTTATGCGTATTGTGAGAAGCATGGGGTTCAGAGTGTGTTGTGGCCGCAGATGGACCGGTATGATATTGAAATCACGTTTCCGGACGGAACGGTGTGGGCAATTGACGCAAAAGCAGTAAAAGAACCACATTTTCTGAAGGAGAATGTGGCGCGGGATGGTGGTTTTCCATCCGGGGCTTATGACCGGAGTTTTTATGTGATTCCGGATGAGTATGCGGCGGCAAGAACAGATTATAGGATGATTATTAACCAGGAACTGGCACGTCTGGGAGATCGTCAGACCCGCTGTATCCGGCTTTATGATCTGAAAAAAGAAATCAGGGAAAGGGGGAAACGCTGATGCAGGATATCAAAAAAAGATGGAAGCCATATTACGATGAAAAGAAGCATTTTTTGAGACTGGAACAGTTTGTCTTATTTGAGATGGCGCTTATGATCGTGAATCGCTGGAAGCAGGATGCGGACGCCAATAAAGGCTATATTGTATTTACTAAGTACCAGAATATCGGAAAGAAGCAGTATGTTCCAGAGGATTATATCATCCAGAATGCCAGTGTCTGTCTTAGAAAATTCCGTTCTGAAAAGATGTGGAAGGATACGCTGAAAGAATATAAAAAGGATGAGTATGCGGGCATACGGTTATATGACATCACAGAGGACCGGATTGTCGAGAAGAACACGGGAAATCTTGTCTATGCGGCACGTAAAAAGGATTATCTGTGCTATATTCTGTCATATTCCCGCAGTAGGGATAAGCGGTATGCAACCCATGGTACATACCGGTATTTTAATAAAAATAATGAAGAAAAACAGATCTATATTACGCTGAATGAAGAACTGGATGAAATGATCTGTGACGTGAAGCGGGGAGGAGAACCTCGGAAGAGGATTGCAATTACAATGGAAGAACTCCTGGATGCCGCAGAAGAAATACAGGAGAAACGCCCGGGCGATCCCTGTGCCAGGATTCTGAAAACCAATGTGATCAAGGCAGTGAAAAATGGAAGCGTAAGCATGGCAGAACAGCTGGAATTGGATCGTGTAGTGAACATTGTGGGCATGGTTGGCGCCGGTAAGACCACATTGTTAAAGGTTCTGGCATATATTCTGGATCAGCGTAAAAAACGGACCGTGATTGTCACGGATACCGTTGCAGAGGTATTTCAGTTATATCAGTATTTTCGGACTTTGGGCTGCCAGTGCAGCCCGCTGATCGGCAAGGCGGAACGGGTAAAATATATTAACCAGTTGATAGGAGAAGAGGAAGATTATCTGGATGAAGAAATTTCAGGATATCTGACGACAAACTGTCTGATTGACGGCCTGGATACAAAAAATGAAAATGCGGTATCCTTTGGCGAGGAACCTTGTACGAAGTTGGAACTGGGAAACCGGCGGTATGTCTGTCCTTATTTTGAACAGTGTCCGGCCACGGCCATGCAGCGTGAGGCATTAACTGGCAATCTGGTGATTACCACCGTCGCGGGCCTGGTCATGGGCAGAGTGGGAAAGCTGCAGAGGGTTTTTCTGGAAGAGGCAGTCGCAGCAGCAGATGTTGTGTTTTACGATGAATGTGACCGGGTACAGAAAAACCTGGATGATCTGTTTACTCCTGCAACGGAATTTAATATGTTTATCAATGAGTGTGCAGAGCCGGTCAGCCAGTTTATGCTGGAGACGAATACGCGGCGTCTGGGAAATCTTGCGAGTGCCTATTATGCTGAACTGCAGGCGAAATCCCCCACGGTACTGCAATGTGTTTCCAATGCGGTGAAAGCGGCGAAAAACAGTGGAAACGGCAGCGTGCTGGCCAATACATTTTCTGCTTATACGTTGTTAGACAGCATTGTGGATGAAATATCTGAAGCTACGGTAAAAGAAATCTATCGTCTGATGGATTTTCAGACAGCAGAAATGAGTTCGCTGTTTGATATTATGAGTCGTTCCTGTGAAAGTATCCGGTCAGACCGTTTTGAGCAGTTGCTGGCAGAATGGCTGGATCGAAGGGAACCGCAGCTTAAAAATAATGAAAAAAAGATTGCAGTCAGGAAAAAAATACAGCTGATCATTACCTTGATTTTCTTTGACCGGTTTGTCATGGAGATTGGAACAGCGTATGAGGATTCCCAGGATGTCACGATGGGATATAATGAACTGGTTGGTTTCATCCGGACGCGTTTTACCGCACAGCAGGACTACCTGCCCTCTGCGTTAATGGGCAATCTGTTTGGAATAAAATTAACCAGCGAAGATGATATTCTGCTGTTTCGGCAATATGCGTATGGCAGAGCGTTACTGACAGATCTGCCTTATTTGCGGGTCAATAAAGAAGGCGTGCCGATCGGGCCGCATGTGGTGCTGCTGTCAGGGTCCAGCTATGCCAAGGGCTCCTATGAATATCATGTCAATGCGGATGTAAATTATATTGTTGAAGCGGACAGATCTGTGCGGGAATTTATTGGAAATACACAGTTTATGGAGCTTGGTTTAGCGGAGCGTGTATCCGGAAGTCCCCTTGAAAACCGGGATGCGGTTTTAAGAGATGTAGTAGATCGTTGTACTGCATATATCATTTCTGAATTGTCCGACAAAAAGGGCAAGATTCTTTTGGTAGTGAATAGTTTTTCCCAGGCAGAGACTGTGGCGGATCGTTTGCGGGCTAATTTTGTCAAACGTGGGTGCAGGGAAGAAGTTTGCGCGCTGATTTCTGACAAAAATATAGAAAAGAAAGATTTCAGTCAGTATATACGCCGCGGGGAGGTTTATAAATTTGACCAGAAAAAAGCGAGAATTCTGGTGGCTCCGGCGTTGGCAATTGAACGAGGACATAACATTGTGGATGAGCAGGGCCATTCCTCTCTGAGCAGCGTGTTCTTCCTGATTCGCCCTATGGGTGTTCCGGATGATGTGAAAGAACGGAGCATTAAGATGAATGGTTATATGGCATCGAAATTATTCGAATACAAAGAAAATGATCTGTATCAGAAGAATCTTTATGTCCGTCAGGAAGCTACGAAATTCTGGAACCGCATGAATTATTCCGCGAAAAGAAGGCTGGATTATCTGTGTGATAAGGAAATAAAAAGAGATCTGGTTTCTACCATGTTTGTTCTCATTCTGCAGATATTTGGGCGCCTATGCAGAGTTACAGACGCATCGAAAGAAACACCCACCGTTTATTTTGCAGATGGGGCATTTCGAAAAAAGATAGATGCAGAAGATGGATTTGATGCGTTAAATGAAATGTATGATTATTTAAAAGACATGCTGTCAGATGAAAAACACGGGGAAATTGCCAGAACCCTGTATGAACCATTCTTTACAGCATACGAAGGAGGTATCCGACATGAGTAAGGCGACTAAGATTTATCCAATGGCTTTTGTTCCGAATCCGGATGCGGAATGCAGGCTTTATTACGTTGGTTTTCCGAAAAAATGGAAGGACAGTCTGATCAGGGCAGAAAAGGCAGCGAATCCCAAGTGGAGCGGCGTGTATGCGCTTCCGACCTACGCTTTGGGCAAAAGCCTTGGAACCTGGATGGACGGAATTGTAGAGCTGGCTCCACTCAGACTGGATTCGAAAGATGAAATGTGGGCAATTTCCTGTGAACAGGAAATCAATACAGAGCAGCTGCTGGAGCATATGAAAGCATGGATTCAGGTTCAGTATGGGAACAATTATAAATACCGTCCCGCGGCAGTGGAAATTCAGAAGCTGCTTCAGGAAATGAAGGTTGAGGACTTGAATGAGCTGGACGGGAGTAAGAATGTCAGGCTGTTTGATGCAGATGGCATCCCAACAGAAAATTATTCTTATGCTGCCTTTTCCCTGATGGTGACAAACGCTTTGACCGGAAAAGAAATCCAGATAGATGGCCACCGTGTAAAGCTGAATTATGCCGGAAAAAATCAACTGATTTCTGATATACAGGGAGAGGGAGACCACAGCTATTCTTATGGAATTTCATTTTCTTTGCAGACAGTTCCGCCGGAACGAAAAGCATTGCTCTTGTGTGATTGCTGTATTCACAGATGGATTCCGGATCGGTGGAGTGAGAAACCTTATCTGAATGGTGATAATCTGACTGCGCATATCTGGATGGAAAACAACAGAATATATAAACTTCCGATTTTTCAGAAATATAAAACGGAAGAGGAATATTCCTGGAAAGAACCGGAAAAAACATATTATAATTTGTATCAGTTCCGGGCGCTGCCGGCAGCAGGAGAAGTGATTCGTTCCATCGCAGACTCGATGACTGGAAAACAGAAAATTACGTGTCTGTATAAAAATGGAATGGATGGCTGCGGATTCAAAAAGAATGTGATCGGAACCGGTGTAAGCGTTTTGGAAAAGAAAGATATCTATGATGGCGTATTTTCTTACATAGCTGACATCGTGCGGGAAACAGAGGGAATCAGCCGTGTGGGAAGCACGAAGCGGGCAGTGAAAAAACTGAAACTGGATACGTTGAATCTGAACAGAGAACTGACGAAGGATCAGCGCCTTCTTCTGGCCAGAAGAATGAAAACCTGTACGGAATCGGATCATCTGACATTTGAAGTGTATGCGACAGATGATACGTTGGAATGCGCAGAAAAAATCATGGAAAAACTAGAGTCCGTATTTGTGTCTTGTGAGGAAATGACATTTACCATAAAACGGTGCAGGCTGGGCAGTATGGGAGAACCAATGGAATCTTCTGAGAGCGCGGATGCTTTAAAACGAATCCATGAAATAGAAAAAGAACTCAGTCCAGCCACAGAGCTTACTGCATGTATCGTAGTGCTGCCTGGAAAGGAATGCTTTCATAAGCTAGGGGATCCGAAGGCACCAATTCGCTGCGGCATGGCGTTAACAAACCGTCTTACACAGTTTGTGACACCGTGGGATGAAACGGTGAAAGAGAATGTTATAGAAAGTAAAATCACCAGCGCAGTTGAGGATCTTTGCAGACAGCTGGGCTATGTCAGGGAGTTAGATGAAAGCGCAATAGAAAAGAAAGAGTTACTGCATCATACACCCGTGATTGGGATGCAGGTTATGACACAAATCTGTACTCCGTATGGGAAAGCGAGATTTTTACCATTGTATGTGGAAATGGATTATGTTTCTGGAAAAGTGTATGCAGAGTGCGACGCATTTGCGCAAACCAGGGTTCTTTACCGGGAGGCAGCCTTTGAACTGGCACATCTGAGTCTGGATAAAAATTTTGAGAAAAAATGTGAAAATGCCGTGCGTGGAACATGGAAGCAGAAAATGATCATGTGGAAAAATCTGTATCGTGACAAGAATCTTCTGGTCCTGATTGAAGCAAATGGGAATACCCGGGCAATCTGTAACGGAATTACAGACAGTCAGATACAGAAGTATCGTTATCTGGCACCATATTGCCCGGAGCAGATTGAGACTGGTACAAAGGAAAACAGTTATTTGCAGGATTTAAATCATTCAGGAGTCCGTCTGCTTCGGATTAGACGGAACGGAGAGATCCCGGATTACTATACGGAAATTTCTTCAACAGATGGTTATTCGGCAACCAGCGGTGTATTCCGGTATGGGCAGGATTATTGGGCAATTGCGGGCAGACCGGATGATAAGTCCTATACTTCAAGCTATAAAAAAACAACGTATGACCTGCCGCACCAGAAATTTGCAGAGAGAGACATGATCGAGATATATCCGATTCAGCTGCAAAAGGATGACAATCCGGATGAATGGGTGATTTACACGAATTCCCTGCGCACCGGAGCGATTCAGTACGATGAAGCAACGGCTTTGCCGATTCCGATGCACATGGCGGCAAAGTTGCAGGAGTATTTGCTGGAGGTATAGGAAATCCATTGAAAAAGGCAAACATTGCCTTTCCTGAAAATAACGTGTTCGAAGATAAAATCGAGGATACTTCCGAATATGATCCTGACCAGGGGCGCGGATAGCCAGCAGGTTTATCACGGAAGAGATGGCGAATCAGTTTTTTGCGATGTTCTGGGGCCGAACGGATGTAAATGCGAAGCGGGGAAAGAATGGCGGTTATTTTCCCCAGTGTGATCATCGCTGGAATGACATAGTTTGTCTCAAGGGCAGAGAAGATTCGGTGTGAAGACTGTGAGCATACAAAATGGACAAAACTTACGGCGGGGAAGATCGTAGATCATTTAGCTGGTTACAAAGAAGATGGAACCGATGTGATTGGTGTCTATCCATTGCTTCCGGATGGAATCTGCCGTTTTCTCGTGTTTGATTTTGATAAATTTAATTGTGCTGCCCCTTCAGGGAAGAGCATTAAAATCATGTTAACCTAGTCAGAATTTTACAATCAATTTTCCTTACAACTGAATGAACAGCAGCAAAGTGCCGTGCAGAGCTTGACTGGCCCGGTGCTTCTTCTTGCTGTTCCGGGATCAGGAAAAACGACGGTACTGGTTACACGCCTTGGTTATATGATCTTTTGCAGGGGGATTGCTCCGGAGAAAATTCTGACGGTAACGTACACGGTGGCGGCGACAAAAGATATGTCGGAGCGTTTTGCGAGTCGGTTTGGGCAGGATCTGGCAAACCGCCTTGAGTTTCGTACCATTAATGGAATTTGCGCCAGGGTGATTCAGTATTATGGACGGAAAACGGGGCGGACTGCTTTTTCGCTTCTCACGGATGAAAAACGGATTTCCGCGATTTTGTCCGCAATCTATCAGAAAACGGAGCGGGTTTATCCGACGGAGGGCGATCTGAAGAATGTCCGAACCCTGATCACGTACATAAAAAACCGGATGCTGAATGAGAAAAAAATTGAGGCGTTGGATGAGACGGCGGAGATTCGGATTTCTGCGATTTACAAAGAATATTGCAGTTATTTGCGGGAAAACCAGCTGATGGATTACGATGATCAGATGGTTTATGCCTACAACATGCTGCGGAAAATTCCGTGGCTGTTAGAGTATTTTCAGGATCAGTATCCATATATCTGTGTGGATGAGGCCCAGGACACTTCTAAGATCCAGCATGCGATCATTGCGCTGCTGGCATCCAGAACGGAAAATCTTTTTATGGTAGGAGATGAGGACCAGAGTATTTACGGATTCCGTGCAGCTTATCCGGAGGCGCTGCTTGAGTTTGAGCAGCATCATCCTGGGGCAAAGGTTCTTCTGATGGAAGAAAATTTTCGCTCCGATGCGAATATTGTTCAGGCCGCGGATTGTTTTATCCAGAAAAATACGTTGCGTCATGAAAAACATATGCGTCCGTCAAGGCCAAAGCAGAGGGAGCTGAGGGAGATTTCGGTTGCGAATAGAAAAGCGCAGTATTCTTATCTTTTGAAGGTGGCCGCGGGGTGCACAAATCAGACTGCAGTTCTTTACCGGGATCATGAATGCGCTCTTCTGTTGATTGATCTTCTGGAACGAAACGGAATTCCATATCGGATGCGCAATGCGGACATGACATTTTTTACGAACCGGGTTGTAATAGATATCAGCAATATTATAAAGCTGGCGGCTGATCCGCAGAATACGGATTTGTTTTTGCAGGTTTATTATAAGCTTGGGACGTATCTGCGCAAACAGGATGCTCACAAAATCGCGGATATCAGCAGAAAACAGAAATTGTCTGTCTGGGAGGCAGCCCTTCAGTACGGAGATCTGGATGGTTATGTAAAAGGCAGCATTAGCGCAATCCAGACACATATGAAGCATTTGCTGGAGGAACCGGCAGGCAAGGCAATTTACCGGATTGTTCAGTACATGGGATATCAGGATTACCTGACCAGAAGTGAGATTAAGGATAACAAACTGGATACCTTAAGGATTCTTGCGGCATTGGAGGAGTCACCAATCCGTCTGGTGGAGCGTCTGAGTGAGCTGCAGCAGATCATAAAGGAGAAGCCGCCGGATTACAGCTGCCCGTTTATTTTGTCAACGATTCATGCCAGCAAGGGACTGGAGTACGATACGGTGTATCTGCTTGATGTGATTGATGGAATTTTGCCGGATCAGGTTTTACAAAATCCCAGAACGGCATCCAAAGAAGAACTGGAAAGCTATGAGAAAGAACGCCGTTTATTTTATGTAGGGATTACGAGAGCAAAAAATCAGCTGAATGTATTTACCATGAAGCCACAAAGTTCGGATTTTTGTGATGAATTATTTGGTCGGAAGGTTCTAAAAAAGCCAATGGAAATACCAAAGAAAGCAGCCGTAGTGAACCAGCTCAAAATAAAACGTGAGCAGCCGAAAACAATTTCCGATACAGCGTATCAGGCATTTCTGGAGCAGCTTGGAGTTGGTATGGTCGTGGAGCATAAACGCTTTGGAGAAGGCGTGATCACAGGAATGCCAAAAGGAAAAATCAGGATCACTTTTGAAGAAGGAACAAAGTCATTTCAGGCCAGGGCACTGGCTGAAAGCGGAATGCTGAAGCTGTGATCAGATACGCTATCTATTTCAGACGAATACCATCACCATAAAAAAGAAATTTTCAAGAAGTTCTCAATATAAAAACTGGAGGAAAAATATGAGCAGAGTATTAATTGTAATCGATATGCAGAATGATTTTGTGACAGGATCTCTTGGAAGCAAAGAAGCACGGGCCATTGTTCCTAATGTGCAGGCTAAAATCAAAGAATATGCGGATCGCGGAGATCGGATAATTTTTACCAGGGACACGCATGAAGAAAATTATCTGGATACAGCGGAAGGAAAAAAACTTCCGGTAATACATTGTATCAAAGGCACAGATGGTTGGCAGATTATACCGGAACTGGAAGTGGAAGGCTGTGAGTACATAGATAAACCGACCTTCGGATGGCTTAACTGGGGTGGATTTGGTGAGCATGATGAAATAGAGCTTGTGGGTGTATGTACCGACATCTGCGTGGTTTCCAATGCTTTGATTTTGAAGGCCATGTATCCAGAGGCTGTGATTTCGGTAGATGCAGGGTGTTGCGCCGGGGTTACACCGGAAAAACATGAGGCTGCGCTGGAGACAATGAAGAGCTGCCAGATTGATGTGTGGGGCGAGTAGAAGAATGCAAGTTAACAGCTGTCTACAAAACGTTCAAAATTCAGATCGACTTAGGAAAATAAATATTGGTCATCAATCTGACAGACGAGTTCTCTGATCAAGCCAAAGAAAAAGCAGATGAAAACGGAATCATTCTGATCAACGGATTAACATTTGCGTCTCTTCTTGTGAGGTATGGAATAGAAGTTGATATACGATAAAGGGCCTGGTTGGCAAATCAGAATTTGCGGGAGGAAATTATTAATGAATATTACAGTGTATCTTGGTGCAAATGAAGGAAATGACCCATGCTTACGAAAAGCAGTTGATGAATTGGGAACATGGATTGGAAACAGTGGAAACGCACTTGTTTACGGTGGTTCTAAAGGTGGTTTAATGGGAGCATTGGCAGACAGTGTATTGAAGGCGGGCGGTAATGTTACGGGTGTTGAGCCGAATTTTTTTATTGAAAATGAGTTTCAACATGATGGGCTGACAAAACTGATTGTGACTAAAGATATGTCTGAGAGAAAAAACAAAATGATTGAGTTAGGAGAAGCCTTTATTGCCTTCCCTGGTGGCACGGGAACATTGGAGGAAATTGCAGAGGTAATGTCAAAAGTATCGTTAAAGCACTTGGACGCACCCTGCATTCTCTACAATCTGAACGGTTACTACGATGATCTGAAAGCACTTCTGAATCACATGATCGAAAAAGGACTGTCCTCCAA
>SKEE01002288.1_pt1 | contig 13342 bp, 7 predicted proteins | sample 4826661 | NCBI WGS metagenome assembly SKEE01 (sample SAMN11008817, study PRJNA524170) | human gut metagenome | biome: Human fecal sample; material: Feces; isolation source: fecal sample from pouch patient p20 | host: Homo sapiens | place: Israel: Tel-Aviv | collected 2016-11-14
ATTCTGCATCAGCTGATTGACAAGATTCTGGTATCCAAAGCGGAAAAGGTTGATGGCGAATACGTCCAGAAAATCCAGATTTTCTACCGCTTTATCGGCCCATTGGATGCCATCGAGTAACAATGTCAGAAAAGTCACCTCCGAGAACTATCCTACAGATTCCGGACGGGAGGGAGAACTGATCTTCCGACTTGTCTACCAGCAAGCGGAGTGCAAAAAGCCCTTCTCTCGTCTATGGCTGTCCAGCATGGAGGAAAACGCTATCCGGGAAGGGTTTGCCCACCTCAAACCGTCAACTGAATACGATGCGCTGTACAACGCAGCACTCTGCCGGGAACGCGCCGACTGGATGGTCGGCATCAATGCATCCCGGCTTTTTTCGTGCCTGTACGGTCAGCCGCTGGCGGTGGGGCGTGTTATGACCCCGGTGCTTGCCATGACGGTGGTGCGAGAAGCCGCCATCGCCGACTTTACCCCGGAAAAATTCTACACGGTGGATCTGGAACTGACCAGCGGCTGCACGGCATCCAGCAAACGGTTTGCACAAAAAGAGGATGCCGAACTGCTGCTTTCCAAATGCCGAAAGGAGGGGCGTGCCACGGTGCAGAAGATGGAGCGCAAGGAAAAATCCGAAAGCCCGCCGCAGCTCTATGACCTTACTGCATTGCAGCGGGATGCCAACCGTCTGCTGGGATTTACGGCACAGCAGACCTTGGATTATGCCCAAAGTCTTTACGAAAAACGGCTCATCACCTACCCCCGCACGGACAGCCACTTTTTGACGGAAGATATGGCGGCATCCCTGCCGGGACTGGTGACGGACACGGGCAGGGCGTTTGCCGTGGAAGAACAGCTTCCTATCCATGTGCAGCAGGTCATCAATGGCAGCAAAGTCACCGACCACCATGCGCTGCTGCCCACGAAAAGCATGGCGAAAGCAGACCTTGCTGCCCTCCCTGCCGGGGAGCGGAATGTCTTGCGGCTGATTGCTGCACGGCTGCTCTGCGCCGTAGGCGAACCGCACCGCTATGCAGAAACCACCTTGACCACCCTCTGCGCCGGGGAGGAATTTTCCGCAAAAGGCAAGGTGGTGCTGTCCGAGGGATGGAAAACAGTAGAGCGGAAAATGCTGGGCGAACTGCTGGGCAAGCAGAATGAAGTGGCTGCTCTGCCCGATGTGCAGGAGCAGAGCCAGTGCAGCGTTGCCGATGCCGAATTGAAAGAGGGGCAAACCTCGCCGCCGAAATCCTACACGGAAGACACCCTCCTGTCGGCTATGCAGGCAGCGGGTGCAGACAGTATGCCGGAGGGTGTGGAACGTCAGGGCATCGGCACCCCGGCAACTAGAGCCGCCACCATCGAAAAGCTGGTGCAGAAGGGCTTTCTGGAGCGCAAGGGCAACAAGAAAACCAAGGTGCTGCTGCCTACCGACAAGGGCAAAGCACTTATTACCGTAATGCCCGAAGAAATCCAATCCCCGGAAATGACCGCCGATTGGGAAACAAAGCTACTGCAAATCGAGCGTGGCGAAATGGAACCGAGTGAATTTATGACTGAGATCAATATGGTGATTGCCGAACTGGTAAAGAACACGGAAATGAAAAAAGGAGCGAATGCGCTTATGAAAAACAAAATCATTGGTGTCTGCCCGAACTGTGGTGCAAATGTTGTGGAGCGTGAAAAGGGCTGGTTCTGCGAGAACCGGGAGTGCCGTTTCGTGCTGTGGAAGGACAATGCGTTCTTCAAGCGTCTGGGCAAGCGGCTGGACGCTCATGTGGCAGACAAGCTGCTGCGGGATGGCCGTGTCCGTCTGAAGGACTGCAAGAGTGCCAAGGGCAAGACCTACAACGCCACCGTGCTGCTGAGCACCGAACCTGATGGCCGCAGCAAGTTTTCGCTGGAATTTGAGGGTGGTTGCTGATGAAAGATGACGCCGTGATAAAAGACAACGAGGCGGTCTACCTCCTCAACGAGCAGACGTATCTGCATCTGCGGGAAAATCTCGCAGGTGTCGGGTATGAGGTCTTCGACAAAAACAGCCCGCTCCCAGTGGAGGAAGGGCAGATTCCACGGGAAGTTCTGGGCAACACCCAGCGGCGCATCGAGACCGCCCGTGCGTACTATCTGGCAGAACATCAGGACAAGCCTGTGGGGAGGATCCAGAATGTTGCCGTTACCACCTTGGAGAAGTTTCGCTCCGGGGTTCGCAGGCGCAGAAATCTGGCTCCACGTTCTCTGCCGGAAAATGATGTGCGGTTCATCGACCCGATGTACAACGAGCTGTTCCGGGTGCCGGACGGCGGTGTTGTACAGATGACCTACCCGGACGGGCACCAGCGTTCCGAGAAGGTCGAATATCTCGATGACTACCACATGAAGATCGGGTCATCGGTGCAGCACATCTGCGAATTTGCAGAGCGCATGGCGCGCAGTCATGCCATTGTAGAGCCGGAGCCGCTGACCCAGCAGGAACAGCGGGCGTGGAATTTGGAATACGATCATTACCTCACCGTGCAGGCAGATAATGGCTCGTGGAATTATGCTCTTTATCAGGGCGACTGCTGCCTGTTGGAGCGTGGGAAAATTGATGCGCCTGAACTGATGATCGAAGAAGTGCGGGACGAAATTCTGTACAGCCATAACTTACGGAACAAGGACTGCATCCCGCTCACGCAAGAGGAGTTTACCCAGAAACTCGCAGACCGAAATGAGATACAGTCATACCGTATGAAGCAATTCCAGCAGAGCGGGCACGACTGCTATCTGGTCATGCAGCTGCAACAGGATGCAGACCCTGCACTCCGCTTTGCCGCCATGCGTTATCTGGAAAAGAAAAACATCGCTCCGTCCATTGAGAATTACGAGATCCTTTACCGGGGCAATCTCCCGGAGGGAAAGCGCAGCGTTCCGCAGGCAGAGCTGTTGGAGCAACTGTACCAGAAATTCAACTTCGCCCGCCCGACGGATTACCACGGGCACAGCTTGTCGGTCAGCGATGTGATCATGCTGAATCAGGATGGGAAGATTTCAGCGCATTATGTGGACAGCATCGGCTTCAAGGATTTACAGGGGTTTCTGGACAAGCAGCCGGAACGTCCTTCGGTGCTGATGAATCTCAAAGAAAAGTGCGATACCCCGGAGTGCAACCCAACTGGATGCCGGAAAGTGAGGGATGAACATGAACTTTGACCATGAAGAACTCATGCTGATGATGCTCTACAACACCGGCACCCGGCTGGGGCTTATCCACGAACTGCGGCTGATGCAGTGCTACCTGATGCCCGATGAGACCGCCCTGCGGGAACTGTCAGAGGGCGTTATCGAAAAGCTGAAACTGCTGACCGATGCGGAGTTTTTCGAGCTGGAATTTCCCCCGGACTGATTTTTGCCGCCTGCGGGCGGCATACATACCATTATGGTGCGGCTCTGTAATATTTCGATAATTTTTTTAGTGATACTAAATACCGATTGGCATAATACTTTTGATGTATTGGGCCGATTTCATTACGAAAATCTCTTATATCATTCGATATTTCAGTGGATGTTGAGGCGATATTTCCCAGGACTTCAACTCCTTGCAGAGTTTTGATTTTGAGCGGAATCGATGCCAGTTTCAAAGCAAGACTCGGTAATTTCTGCATCAGGTGCACAAACGCCGGGTTCTGTTGAAGCTCTTTTTCCATTGAATAATCAGGCGTACCATTATTACGTTTTTCTATTACATTATCAACTGCCGCAATATATGCTTTTCGCTCCCAAGCGAAACTATCCGACTGTCGGATTTTCAGAATATAGTCCAGTGGAATTTGTTTCAAGTACAATGGAACGGCAAATTGAATTTCTTGGCGTGCGACTTGCAGTTTTTTTATACTTCCATTTGAGTTTTTTGAAGGTCTTGCAATGCTTCTTATTAGGCTCTCTTCGTACTGAACGCTATCGGAAATCAAATCTATGTGTTCTCGTTCGGAAATAGCTTCAGCCAAATAACTCATATAAAGATTGAGAACATCACGAGAAAGTTTCAATCCCCTAGGTGCTTTTTCGCCAAAATGATTCTCTATACAATATTCTGCAAAACCCGCATCATATTTTCCTTCATAGAGCAGAACATCATGTTTGTCTTGATTCCGCCATAGTTGTAAATGATCATTATCAGATGTACCTGCATACCTACGATAATACTTTTTTTCGAGTTCGACTTCAAGATTTTTTAGCGCCAATCCATATGCGACATCCATGTCATCGGGAAGCGGACGCTTAATGCGAATTAAATCCGAATGTTCTTTTACATTCATAAATGTAGGCGTAAGATAACTTTCTTCAGGTGCATGAATGTAAGGTATTATAGGACTAATGTGATCCAAATACAAAAGTGCAAATTTTAGCCATGTTTCATCCTTCACTTCAAATCCGGGATAATATAGCAATTCCTTCATTGGTTATGCCTCCTAACAATTTTATTTTAACATAACAAGTACTATATCTTCAATTGCTAATTCATCATTGAAAAGAAGGAACACTATGCCAAGCAAAACCGAAGAATACCTCGCCCTTGCCCAGCGCACAGCCAACGGCTTGACCCGGTATTGGGAAAGCTGGACGGACTACCTGACCACCGCATCACGATTGTACAAGTACCCATTTGCGGATCAGCTTATGATCTATGCCCAGCGCCCGGATGCCACCGCCTGCGCCGACTTCGACATCTGGAACAACCGGATGAACCGCTATGTGCGTCGGGGTGCCAAGGGCATTGCTCTGCTGGATGAATCCAGCGGATTCCCCCGGCTACACTACGTTTTCGATGTGTCGGACACCGGGGTGCGTCGCAATTCCCGTGACCCGGAGGTGTGGCAGTTTAACGACGACCTGAAACAGCCGGTTTCGGAAATGCTCGCCGCCACCTACGGCATCAGCGGAGAGCGTGTCAGCCAGCAGCTTGCCGATGTTGCCGGGAAACTGGTGGCAGATTACTGGGACAACAATGGCGGCGATATCCGTGCCATCGTTGACGGGTCGCTCCTGATGGATTATGATGAAGCCGGGGTGGAGATGCAGTTCAAGTCCGCCGCCGCCATCAGCGTCACCTACACGCTGCTGGAACGCTGCGGGTTTGAGCCTGCCGGGTGGTTCGACAAGGACGATTTTCAGGCAATCTACAATTTCTCTACCCCGGATAGTGTCTACGCCCTCGGCGCAGCCGTCAGCGATATGAGCCGGGAGGTGCTGCGGAACATCGAGCGCACCGTAAAAACAACCATTCGCCGCCGTAATGCAGAAAGGAGCCAATATGAATACGAACAGCAAGAACGTGACCTACTCGACCATCGGGGACTACCAGCTCCCGAACCTGACTTTGAATCAGCCCCGGAAGCCGCTGGGCAAGTACGGCAGGCTGCGCCGGATGTACCTGAAGGAGCATCGCCCGGTGCTGTACAACACGATGCTCCTGTCGGGGAGCCTGTACCCGCACCTGATGGAGGTGGAGCAGACGGCAGAGAGCCAGATGCAGCAGACCATGGCGCAGCTTCTGAAACAGAACCCGGCCCCGGACAAGAAGAGCCGGCAAATGGAATGGGTGCAGCACATGAACAGCCTGAAAGCGCAAGCCGAGGAACTGGTGCTGACGGAGCTGATCTACAACTAAGTTTTCTGGATGCCGTCCTCCCCACCGAAGCCAAACAAATTGAATCCATCGACCAAGCGGAGAGCGAAAAATCGCCCTCCGCTTCTGTTTTGTCGCAGGCGGAGATTGAAAATGCGCTGCGGAGAGGTTCCAATGTTGAAGGTAGCAAACTTCGGATATGGAAAATTTATCAGTTGCAGCCTGACCGAAAACTCCGGGCAAAAGCTCTTGCCAACGAATATGCACCGTATGGCCCCGGCGGTTCTTCACACACTTATCTGGACGGAAGCAGTGGTTGGCTTGACCATGACAGCAAGGGTCTGACGTTTGAGCATTATCCCGACCATCAGAAAGTGCTTCTCCGCTGGGATCGGGTCGAAAAATATATTGACCTGATGATTCAGTCTAACCGCTACCTGTCGGACAAAGAAAGAAGAGCCATCGACTTTCCCCTTGAACTGAACGCCGCCAGTGCAGCCGAATACACTGCATTAAAGGCGCAGCACCCGGATACTCTGGTTGGATTTGAAGCTGGCGGCAATTTTATGTTCTATGGAGAAGATGCTGCCAAGGTCGCAAAAGTTCTCAACAGTGCTTTGTTTACGAGAGAAACAGCACTGGGCGAAGTTCAGGTCACAGGCTTTCCACCTAGCTTATGGGCAAGAAAGTCAAAAGAATTGTGGTCTGCGGGCAACGATGTTTACCTTGCCGGATTGAACGAAGATGGGACTCATCACCAGACTAAACATCGGCACAAAGAGGACTATCTGCCCATCGGCTCCATCATCAATATGGATGGCCGGAAATTTCGGATTGACGGAGTGGATTTTGATAAGGGCAAGGTTTCCTTGCAGGATATGGCACTGGCCGACCTGCGGATGCCAATGTTTCGGGAAGAACCGCTATCTGTTGTCCGGGAATTGTACGAACAGCAGGACGAGGCCCTTGACGCTGCTCCCGAAAAGGCCGTTGATTATAAGGTCGGGGACGATGTTGTGGTGGACCTTCTCACACGAACCATCGAGGGCAAAATCGGCTATGTAGGCGAAACCGATGTGCGCATCGACACCAGTGCGCAGGGGCAGTCGTGGGATAACGAAGTTATCAATAAACAACAATTTGAGGACGGTCTGCGGCAGGTTGAGCCGGAACTATCGGATGAGGAACTGGACGCACTGCCCATCTCTACCGTGATGGACGGAAAGGTGCAGACCTTCCCGGATGCCACTGCCTTGGACGAAGCCCTGAATGCTGTACCTGCCGGGAACTTCCACATCACGGATGATGATTTGGGTATCGGAGGTTCTAAGCAGAAGTACGCGCGGAACATTGAAGCCATCCGCACCCTGTTCAAGCTGGAAGAGGAGCACCGTGGTGCCACCGCCGAGGAGCAGCAGGTGCTTTCCCAGTATGTAGGCTGGGGCGGTTTGGCAGATGCCTTTGACCCCGGCAAAGATAGTTGGGCAAAGGAATATGCAGAGTTGAAAGGACTGCTCTCCGAGGACGAGTATGCCGCCGCCCGTTCCAGCACTCTGAACGCTCACTATACCTCCCCGGTGGTGATTCGCGCTATTTATGATGCGGTCGAGAAGATGGGCTTTCAGGCTGGCAACATTCTGGAGCCGTCTATGGGTGTGGGCAACTTCTTCGGAATGCTGCCGGATACCCTGCAGGACAGTCGGCTGTACGGCGTGGAGTTGGACAGCATCACTGGGCGCATTGCGAAAAAACTGTATCCGCAGGCTGACATTACTGTTGCTGGCTTTGAGACCACCGACCGCCGTGATTTCTACGATTTGGCAGTTGGCAACGTACCTTTTGGTCAGTATAAAGTCAACGACAAGGCGTACAACAAGCTGGGATTTTCTATCCACAACTACTTTTTCGCCAAAGCCATCGACCAAGTGCGTCCGGGCGGCGTGGTGGCGTTTGTTACCAGTCGTTACACGCTGGACAGTAAAGATTCTTCTGCCCGCAAGCACATGGCAGAGCGTGCTGACCTGTTGGGGGCTATCCGTCTGCCCAACAATGCGTTTAAGGCAAATGCAGGCACGGATATTGTCAGCGATATTATCTTTTTGCAGAAGCGTGACCGCCCTGCGGACATCGAACCTGCATGGGTGCAGTTGGGCAAAACGGAAGATGGCTTTGCCATCAACCAGTATTTCGTAGACCACCCGGAGATGATTCTGGGCGTACTCTCCACCGAAAGCACCCAGTATGGACGAGAGGAATTGACCGTTGCTCCCATCGAGGGTGCAAACCTTGCAGACCAGCTTGCAGAAGCGGTGCAGCATATTGAGGGGCAATACACCGAAGTTGAGGTAGAAACACCAGATATTGCGGATGCCGAAAACGAGAAGCACATTCTCCCAGCTGACCCGGAGGTCAAAAACTTCTCCTACACGGTGGTGGACGGTGAGGTGTTCTACCGGGAAAACTCCGTGATGACGCAGGTGGAACTGTCCGACACCGCCAAGGGACGTGTCACCGGCATGGTGGAGCTGCGGCAGATCGTCAACGACCTGATTCAGCAGCAGTTGGAGGATTACCCCGATGCCGATATTAAGGCAACACAGGAGCGTTTGAACATCGCCTACGATGCCTTTACCGCCAAATATGGCTTGCTGAACGACCGCAAAAACGGGCGGCTGTTTGAGCAGGATTCTTCCTATTATCTGCTGTGTTCACTGGAAAATCTGGACGAGCAGGGGCAGCTTAAATCCAAGGCAGCGATGTTCACGAAACGGACGATTCGCCCGGAGCGCACCGTCACCAGCGTGGACACCCCCAGCGAAGCGTTGGCGGTGTCCATCGGAGAACACGGCAAGGTGGATTTGCCCTATATGGCAGAACTGCTGGGCACACCCGGCGAGTACGAGCGCATCACTACCGAACTTTCCGGCGTGATCTTCAAAGACCCTGCCGCCGACCCCACCGACCCGGAAGCAGGCTGGCAGATGGCAGACGAGTACCTGTCCGGCGATGTCCGGGCAAAGCTGCGGATGGCGCAGTTTGCTGCCGAGACCAACCCGGAATTTGTGGTCAATGTGGATGCGCTGACCAAGGCACAGCCCAGAGAACTGGAAGCATCTGAAATTGATGTGCGGCTGGGTGCAACATGGCTGGACCCGAACATTATCCAGAAGTTTATGACCGAGACATTCCAGATCCCCTACTATCTGCGCCATGCTGTCAAAGTGCGTTATTCTCCCTATACCGCAGAGTGGCGCGTGGAGGGCAAGACCGCTACGGGACGGGGCGATATTATCTCCTCCGAGACCTACGGCACATCCCGTGCCAATGCCTACAAGATTCTGGAGGAGACCCTGAACCTGAAAGATGTCCGCATCTATGACACGATCGAGGATGCCGAGGGCAAGCCCAAACGGGTGCTGAACAAGCGGGAAACCATGCTGGCACAGCAAAAACAACAGGTCATCAAGGATGCTTTCGCCAACTGGGTCTGGCAAGACCCTCAGCGGCGCATTGCACTGGTGAAGCAGTACAACGAACTGTTCAACTCTACCCGCCCCCGTGAGTATGACGGAAGCCACATCCATTTTGTCGGCATGAACCCGGAGATCACCCTCCGGGAGCACCAGCGCAACGCCATCGCCCATGTGCTTTATGGCGGTAATACGCTGCTTGCGCACGAAGTTGGCGCAGGCAAGACCTACGAAATGGCGGCATCTGCCATGGAAGCAAAACGGCTGGGGCTGTGCCAGAAATCCCTCTTTGTGGTGCCCAACCATCTGACAGAGCAGTGGGCTTGGGAGTTCCTGAACCTCTACCCCAATGCCAAGCTGCTGGTAGCACGGCGCAAGGACTTTGAGACTGCCAACCGCAAAAAATTCTGTGCCCGCATCGCCACCGGGGACTACGATGCCGTCATCATCGGGCATAGCCAGTTTGAGCGCATCCCGCTGTCCTTTGAGCGGCAGGAACGTATCATTCAGGAGCAAATTTATGAAACGCTTGCCGCCATCAATGAGCTGAAAGTCCACGCAGGTGAGAATTTCTCTATCAAGCAGATGGGCGAACCGCTCTACTGTGAAACGATGTGCCTGATCGTGGCAGCATGGGAGGGCAAACCGGATTCGTTCCGAGCATCTGTTCTGAAAGGCATGATGCACTTTGTGGAGCTGTACCACGGCGAGTTCAGTGAAGAACGGCTACTCCGTGCGCTACGCAACATCCACCCGGTCGATATTTACCGCATCGGGCAGGACGACCCCGCAAAGCTGCGCGGATGGAAAAAATACGTTTTTCCCATCTACACCGCCTACAACGGCAAGTGCAGAAAAGACGCACTGCCGATGAAATTCTGATATTCACAGGCATTCCTCGTATAATAAAATAGTAGTATTTATAGACCGCTCTCCAGCGGAATGCTACAATAGTTTCAGGGTGCTGTGGATTGGTGAGGCGTTACTACCGCAAAGACGGTTTTTGGGAGGCTCCAACCACAGCTTCTTTGTTGAAATGTTAATCAGTTAGATACCGCCAGACGGTTTATTTAGAACGAGGTTACAAGAGCAAAGAAGTCTGTGGTCCTGAACAGCATCGAAATAAATACGCCGGAGGTATCAAAATGGTTTGTGTTGGAATTGACGTTGCCAAGGATAAGCACGACTGCTGTATTCTCGACTCGGACGGAACGATTCGTGCCGACTGCATTACCATCCCCAATAACATGGATGGCTTCAAGCAGCTGCTTCAGACGATTCGAGACTGTACCAAAAAGTCAGACAAAATAAAAGTAGGACTTGAGGCTACCGGACATTACAGCTACAACATTCTTGGATTTCTTCTTGACAATGACCTGGCCGTCTATGTCATGAATCCTTTGCACACCAACCTGTACCGAAAAAGTCTCAGCCTTCGCAAAACCAAAACCGATCGTGTGGATGCAAGAACGATTGCAACTATGCTATTGTCCGATGTAGACCTCAAGTCCTACACGGATACAGCATACCATAACGAAGAGTTAAAGTCACTAACAAGATACCGATTCGATAAGGTTCGTGAAAGAGCCAAGCTGAAGCAGTCAGTGTCCAGACTGGTCACGATTCTGTTTCCAGAACTGGAGAAGCTCGTTCCCTCTCTCCATATTGCTTCGGTTTATGCGCTCCTCAGTGAATATCCCGGTGCAAAACAGATTTCAGAAATTCATCTCACCAAGCTGACAAACCTTCTTGCGACAGCATCCAAGGGTCGTTATGGCAAAGATAAGGCTATCCAGATTCGAGATGCTGCCAGAACTTCCATTGGTTCCGTTATGCCTGCTAAATTTCTGGAACTGAAGCATACCATTAAACTCATTCGGGAACTCACCTCCGAGATTGATGAAATTGAAGTTTCTATTCAGAAAATCATGGATGAACTGAATCCACCGATTCTTTCTATTCCCGGTGTCGGTATCCAGTCAGCAGCCATGATTCTTGCTGAAATCGGTGATTTTTCCAACTTTGAATCTCCTGACAAAATCCTTGCTTACGCTGGCTGCTCTCCATCTACATACCAGTCCGGAAAACTTACAAACTGTTACGCTCACATGGAGAAGCGTGGTTCTCGTTATTTGCGATATGCCCTCTACAACGCAACCAAGTACGTCTGCCACTGGAATCCCGTCTTTGCTGAATATCTTGCCAAGAAACGTGCTGAAGGAAAGCACTACAATGTTGCCTTATCCCATGCCACGAAGAAACTTGTGCGGCTAATCTATGCCTTGCAGAAATCTGGCAAAGCATATCTTGTAGCTGCCTGATTCTCTCCAGAGCCTGAGCCAAATCCAAGAACAACTTAGCTGGCGCAGCGAACCCTTGACAAACCGAAGCATTCAAATGCTATTCTGTTTCTGCGAGGGTTGGCCGGGCTTGCTTTGCTATTCTCTCCGTCGCCCTCGCTGCATTGATTATGGCATTTGAATGCTGTTTGTCAGGGGCAGCGGTCGGCAGACGGATTTTTTCATTTTGGGGCTTGACTTTTAATAGTTAGTCTCCAAATTTTTGCAAACAAAAAAGACCCCCATCGGGTCTTGCGTTACGGGTCAGCGTTCGTTGCTGCGTTGCTGCTTTTTCTGCCACGCATCCAAAAGCTGAATGATCTTCTCCTCCATCTGTTTGGGCGTGTAGCTGCGGGGGAAATACTTCCGCAGAGTCTCGTTTTTGATGGTCACAGTGTCTTTCTCGCTTTTTTTCTCCTGTCCCATCACATCAAAGGCTTTTTCGTAGCTGAACTCTCCCTGCTGTGCCATCTTTTTCAGGTGCTGCGCCTGCGATAAGGACGGTGCATTCTGGGTGTCGTTCATTGCTTCTAAAAAATCCCGCTGTTGGCTTTCGTTCAGATAGGACAGCTCCACAGCGGGATTGAAGGAGATCTTCTTTTCATCTACCAAGTCCAGCAGTTCCGGGATAAGGTTGGTCAGGCGGATGAAGCGCTGGACTTGTCTGCCGCTTTCTCCGCTTTCCTTTCCGACAACATCGGCGGTTTCAAAATTCCCGACAAGTTGTCGGGGATTTTCTTTTGACGGTCTACCGCTAGTTCTTCGCATGGCATCCAGTTTCATCTTGTAAGCCAAGGCACGTTCACTGGGTAGAATGTGCTCACGCTGCAAATTGGAATCCACCATCAATATCACAGCAGCATCGTCCGACATCTGCCGAACAATGACCGGCAGGGTATCCAGCCCGGCAAGTTTAGCCGCATACTGGCGGCGATGCCCGGAGATGATCTCATAGCCGTCACCGTCCGGTCGTGGGCGGGCAATCAGCGGAGCCAGCACACCGTACTGTGCGATGCTCTCCACCGTCCAGGTCATGGCTTCATCGTCCAGAACCTTAAAGGGGTGGTTAGTGAAGGGGTGCAGCGCATCAATGGGAATCTGCTGTACCTGCTCCCGTTGTTCCTCCTGTCGGTTTTCTTCGGTGGAGAACAGGTCATCTAGCCCTTTCAGAGCTAAGTTTCCGCTGTCGATCGGCATCCGCCAGCACCTCCTTTGCAAGAGATTTGTAGGCTTCTGCCACCTTGCCTTTGGGGTCATAGGCAAAGATGCTTTTGCCTGCCGCACTGGTTTCTGCCGCACGGACGGAACGGGGAATGGTCTGCTCGAACACCTTCAGGTGTTTTCCGTATGCCTGCCGAATCAGGTTGCTGATCTGCTTTCCGTAGTTGGTGCGGCTGTCGGTCATGGTCAGTAGGATACCCTCGATTTTCAGCTTCGGGTTGATCTGCCGCCGGACCTTCTGTACGGTCTGCAAAAGCTGTTCCAAGCCTTTTGCAGACAGGTACTGCGCCTGCACAGGAATCAGGGCAGCGTCTGCCGCCGCCAGTGCGTTGATGGTGAGCATCCCCAGCGAGGGCATACAGTCCAGCAGGATATAATCATACTCCCGCTTTGCCCCCTCCAACACCTGTTTCAGCATCTTTTCACGGTTCATGCTGTTCACCAGAGCCACTTCCAGCCCTGCCAGTTCGATGTTCGCCGGAATCAAATCAACGCCCTCTGCGTGGTGCAGAATGCCCTCACCGGGCTGGATGGGCTGATCGTTCATGGCTTTTGCCATCAGGGTGGAAAGGGTGGTAGGCAGTTCATCGGGCTGCTGCCAGCCCATGCTGATGGTCAAAGACCCCTGCGGGTCGGTGTCCACCAACAGGACTTTCTTGCCCTCCATTGCCAGTCCAATGCCTAAGTTCTCACAGGTGGTGCTTTTC
>SKEE01002290.1_pt1 | contig 13335 bp, 10 predicted proteins | sample 4826661 | NCBI WGS metagenome assembly SKEE01 (sample SAMN11008817, study PRJNA524170) | human gut metagenome | biome: Human fecal sample; material: Feces; isolation source: fecal sample from pouch patient p20 | host: Homo sapiens | place: Israel: Tel-Aviv | collected 2016-11-14
CTTTAATCAGCCACAGTACCAGGTCAAGTTCAGGCAGAATGTCACGGTACAGGGCTTCATACTCTGCATCCCTGTCCCGGCTCTCGCCCACCCCGGGCAGGTCAGTGATAACCATGCTGTGACCATGTCCACTCAGACGGAAGCGCCGCACTTCCCGGGTGCCGGCGTGAACATCACTGACCGGTGTGACCTCCCCCTGAAACAGCGCATTACAGAGTGAGGATTTACCGGCCCCGCTTTTACCCATAATGCCAATCACGGGTTCGTGACTGGTGAGTTTGCGCAGATGTTCCAAGATGTGACGGGAAAGCGAGTAAGGCAGGGAAGAAAGTGGTTTTTCAATTGCCTCAATGGCATCAGACGGATTCATACATGTATTCCCGGTGAAAAAAGACAAAACCCCGCGCACCGGAAAGGTGGCGGGGGATTCACAACGATAATATCTGTCTGAAATTATTTGGAATGCAGGTATATGTGGCTGATTTGTATCAGCTAATGAGTACAGGTCTGAATCTAATCTGACAGTCCGCTCTGTGCCAGGAACGGACATCAAACAGCCAAACATATTGATGGCAGCTCAGAATCACGAAAGGCACATTTGAAATTGACGCGGGTCGCAGTTCAAGCCAACTGGTTAATGGCGGCAACTGGCCTAGCTCAATCGGCAATACAAAGTGGGGGGGGAAGCGCGAGAATTCGCCTTCTAAGGGAAAGTAAACGTTGGTGTAACAGCAGAGCCATTTACGGCTCTGCTGTTACTTTAAGATTGTGTTAATCTGGGCTATCTAATGTTGAGCGGACGAACCTACGCTGTGATTTAACCCGAGAGGGATACTTGCATCCCCTCCTGCCAAACATGACATCGTGCGTAATCATGGTTTCTATCACGGCTTTCTCATAGTGCTCTTGATCGACAATCATTCCATGGAAGGTAACAATTACTAGCGGATCAACATCACCGTTGCTCTGCAATCTCACATGATATAGGCCGGTGTAGTCAGGAGATGAGCCAGGTACGGAATTTGAATCTTTGGCCAAGGGATAACGCGCAGTGTAACCGTGAATTTGAGGATCGTAAATCTCAATGTAACCTTGATTTTCCATCAAGATTTGGAGATCAACTAAATCATCAACATAGGATTCTTGTACTTCTGCATCGAATCCGAACGTATCACTTGAAGATGCAAATTTATTCGCGAGTTCTACTTTTCTGAAGTAGATCTTCTTAGGTGCATTACCAGGTTGTGTGCCCAACAAACCTCCCTTCTTCGGCTAAGTCCTTCTCACGAAGAGCACGAAGCTGAGCCTTACGTTCATCCCTAGAACCGGTTAACTGAACGCTACCTGCTTTACGTGCTTGATTCAAAGTATGGACGATCTGTTTTGGGGATGGAGTGTGTTTCATAGAGAACCTCCGTTAATCTACATCACCAGTATAAACATTAAGCACAGGGAATGGCTATAGGACTGTCAAAAAACTTTGACAGACCATATCATCAGTTTTTCAATTGCCACTGGAGCTCTGCGCGACATCTAAATCTTGTAAACCACTTCAGTCAGATATTCATATTTATTATGTGTAGGCTTCTGATTTCTCAGATCAACTCTGCCTAGGACAATCATAACGGAATAATTTCTGCGCTTCGGTCACAGGGCATTGTGGAAGCAGCAGAATTACTTGCCAATCATCTCTACGAAGCCGTCTTCACCTTCTGGAAGCTATCAATACAAGCAGGCGTATTCTGGGGGCAGACGGTATCACTATATGCTGAGCAAATGGAGGGTTTTTATTGTACAGTGAAAAGGTCCGCTTTTCGCTCTCAGCGGACCTTCAGCTCAGTGATATCGTCCGCTCTGTGCCAGGAGCGGACTGTCCAACCCATCCCTGAAGAGCCTAGATTATGTATGGTAATTCAGTCATCAAAATAACGTTGGTCACCATCACAAAATTCACATCCTCGGATATGGCTCAGTTAAGGAACGCTATCGCTCAGGTGACCGCAACAACCACATACATGAAGCTCGGTGTAATAGATGAAACACTGAGTGCAAAGATAGCCGTCTCCAAATTTACATACGCTTTCAGGAGTCATGCAATTGGTACATCCAGCAGGAAATACGGAGAGTAGCTGTTCATCCACACTGTGGAACAACTCCTCATCCAGCAGTTTATACCTATCCGAAGTGTAGTCGCAGTGTTCGCATTCAAAATCACTATCTCCCTCAGGTAGCAATTGAGGTATTTCGCAGTCTGGACAAACTAGGGTAATTTGCCTTACAGCACTGGTGCAAACCTTACACCGCGTAACTTCAAGCTTACGGTTTTCATTACCGGTCGTTTCAGTCCCTGTTACCGTCGCATGCTGATGGCACTCATTGCAGTTACCGATTTGAATATTCTTTTCAGAGAGCTGCTCGAGTTCAGGCTTAACCTGTTTAAACCGCACCTCGGCATAAAATTTGTTTCCCCTAATCAGACGAGTTTCACCGAAAGCCAGCTTCCAATTATGTTTGACACCGAAGATAACTTTCCATTCATCCCTTAATAACCGGTTCAGGGCAAACCAGGCGTCAGCTTGTTCTTTGAGTATTTGACGTTGTTCAGCCTCGGTGAAAGTGGGGTGGTAGAAATGAACTACGCGGTTGCGGTGCTTTCTGACCTTATCAAAAGCACTGTCCGTTTCTCTGTCTAGGGGTCTTTCAAGTACGTCCTTAAGCCTTTCACGGGTTTCTTCGTAGGTCACCGACTGAAAATCACCGGCTAGGTAAGCCTGCTTTTTTATTGGCTTTTTCGGGCTGCAGACCAACGACCAGTGTTCGTGCGCCAGCGGAACTTTCAGTAAAATCTCGACCGCAGTTCAGAAACTGACGACGGAGAACTTCGGCTTCGAGGCCTCCAACTCTTCACGGGCTTTATCCAGAAAATCCAGACCATTGTTGATCAGCGCCTGCACATCCTGACTGAGTTCACGAGGGGCGGGAGTATCGGGTGCAGTATCGTCAACATCGAACATCATTATCTCCTTTAATCAGCTTCCACCACGCAGTTGCTACAGCGCGTTAGTTGTATCCAGTGTAAACTGGACTTGGTAGCTGGCAGCCACATCGAGCGCAAAAAACCGTAAATTAACTTCTGTAGACTCGTACTTTTCGTGACCCATGCGTACCCGCAGGATCTTCGGGTGCACGTGACCATAAAGCAGGTGCCTACCAAAGCTGTGGCGATTCAGATCCCTAAACTGATGGGGTCCCAAAAAGTATGCCATAGCAAGTGTAAGTATCCCTAAAATCTGCACTATTCTCTTTTTATAAATCCTCTGACATGTGAATTAGATTGCCCTAAAGTGAGCTTCCGCGCCTCGCTCATAAGGACAACCATACTCAAATCTCCCACATTGCAGGAGATTTGAGTATGAACACGTCACCGTGGAACAAAGACCGTATCATAGGCCAAAAAAGACCACTTCAGATATCTCATATCTGGGGTATCCGAATCCGACTTGAACTGGAAGGTAAAACGCGCGATTTAGCTCTGTTCAACATGGCCTTGGACAATAAGCTTCGAGGCTGTGATCTAGTCAAACTCAAAGTATCTGATGTTGCATATGGTAGCTCTGTTTCAAGCAGAGCTACGGTTCTACAACAGAAAACCGGCAGCCCTGTCCAATTTGAGATAACCAAAGGGACAAGAGAAGCTGTTTCTGCATTGATAAAGCTTGGCAATTTACGCAGTAAAGACTATTTGTTCCGATCTCGGGTCGGTACTAACCAACACATATCAACCCGGCAATACAACCGAATTTTTCATGGGTGGGTAGCAAAACTTGGTCTCGAAGATTCGCTTTACAGTACACATTCCTTGAGAAGAACAAAACCTTACCTGATTTACAAGAAAACTAAGAATCTCAGGGTGATCCAACTTCTGTTAGGCCATAAGAAACTGGAAAGCACAGTCCGTTATCTGGGCATTGAAGTCGATGATGCGTTAGAGATCTCTGAATCGATTGAAGTCTAAGGTTGCCAGGGCTGCAACAGCAGTCCTGTGCCAGAAGCGGACATTGCTGGCACTGAATCATGTTAATTTATGGTAAACAGATCACATTAATATCACGAATTTTTCAATACTACGGATAACCCTTATCACTAATAAGTTTCGTCCATTCGGCATTTTATATTAACAAATCTTTAATATCAGGTAGTTACTAGGGATATCGATTATGATCTAACGGATGGTTCTTTTTTTTAGACAAATACGTCTGGATTCATCATGCATTCATTGCTATTTTAGACATACCGGTCTGAAGATGGTGGGCATTGTAATGAACGATAAACTGAAAATGTGGCGAGATAAGGCGGGTTTAAGCCAACAGGAAGTCGCCGAGCGGGCAGGTGAAAATGTTCTGTCCCAAAAGCAGGTCTCGCGTATTGAACAGGCACCGCTGTCACAAAATTTAGAACTGGTGCTGGCCTACCTTCGCATCGTTGCGCCTGAAAAGATTCAGGAATTCATCACTGATTGTTTAAAGACGCAGTTAAACACGTCCTCTTTAAATCAAAACTACACACAGCAAAAAGAGAATATGATGAGAAATAAAAAGGAACTGATAGAGTACCTGGAAAGATCGATAGCCACGCTGTCCAATACTTCTAATCCCTTTATTAAAAACAGCAGCATCACCAAGGATATCGCCGAGCTTAAAGACAATCTTAAAGATATTCACGCCAAGCCCGTCCTGAGCGCTATGGGGCCTTCAGATGCAGGAAAGTCTACGCTGTTAAACTATATTTTGGGCAGCGAAATTCTCCCGGCGAAATGGCAACCCGCGACCTGCCTTGTCACGCTACTGATGCACACTCAGGATAAACCTGATTATCTGGATAAGAATAAATCAGTCTTTATTTTCAAAAATGGTTTCAAGCCGCATATGATTTTTGATCGTCAAATGCTGGCAGACTTCCTGATCGATTCAGGAGGAAAAGAGCTCATCAAAACCTATGGCGAAAAGGATGAAAACGATAATGTCCTTAATCCACAAGCTTATATGGTTGTGGTGTTTGAAAGTTTCGCGATTCTGGAAACTATCTGGTTACTTGATACGCCGGGGCAATTAATTGAACCCGAAATGTACGATGAAATTGATGGATGCTCCAGCGAAGAAATCCTTAACGATAAAGCCAAAGCCATGAGCGCAATTTCGCTGGTAGATGGCCTTATCTTCGCATCTGCTACCACCAAATTTATGCGTGACGAAGATCCGGAGTTCTTACAAAATATTTTAATGCATAAGGTGCCTCTGGAAGGAGACAAGCCGCTGGCGAATTTGATCATCTTAAAAACCCACAGTTACGATCAAATTACCGCCGAAGCGAACCATAAAACGTTTCGTACCGCCGCGAATCACCTGACGAAAACCTTTTCGCATACCCTGTATGATGAATGGGAGCATCAGTTAAATAATCCCAACCATCCACAGAAATTACTACGGCCCGACGCCGCTGTCTGGGCCAGCAGAATGCTGCCATTCTTCCGGGAAAATAGACAATATTGCGAAGCCTTTGATGTCCGCCTGAAAGAGGTGATCAATTATCTCCTTGCCAATCGAACTGCGCTGATTAACAACCGGATAGAGACCATCCATAAACGCATCCAAAACAGGATTGCATTAGCGCTGCAGGAATTACAGCAGAGTAGCCGTTCTGTTCAGGAAAGAAAGGAGGATATTGAGCAACAGGATGCGCGATTTCGCGAGGGTTCCGGCGCGTTAATTGCTCGCTTTACTGAAATCAGTAACTTCTGTCCGCGCTACGCCGAGGAAGATATTGAGCGCATCCGCGATATTTTCTACTCGCTTTGCAATGATGAGAGTATGTACCGTTTCATCGACAATCGCTTTGAAGATAAAGATGAAGCGAAACGGGCTATTAATAAAGCGCTGGGTAATCATTTCGAAAGCAAATTTCGTCGCGTAATGGAAGAGAGCACCCGTAGGTTCAGCCTTGAGGTGGAAAGCGTGGTCCAGGCCTGGCAGAAAATCGTGCCTTCCGCCCAAGGCGCAGCCCGTGCGGGAATGCCGGAGACTGATATTTCCCTTTCCGCCACCTCCGACTTTGATGCATACTCCGCCTTCGTCGGAGGTATGGCCGGATTAACCAGCTTCGGCGCTATGGCGGGTTACGTGGCAACTATATCGAGCAATTTAGGTGCCTATATTTTAGTTGGCAAAGCGGCTGGCGTGCTGACTTCCCTAGGGATTACCAGTTCGGTCACGACATTACCAACTCTCGTTGCCGCCACTGGTGGCCCGGTGGCATGGGGCGTAGCTATTGCCGCGGTTGTAGGGCTACTGGTCTATCGACTGTTCGCAAACTGGAAAAAGGCACTCGCCAAATCAGTTGTTAAGGGGCTGGAATCCAGTAATACGTTAAGCAATGTGGAAGCGGATATCACGCGCTACTGGCAGGATTCACGCAACGCGCTGAGAGCGTCGGTTGATTCACTGAAAAATGAGACAGATGCCTTTATTAGGCATCTGTATGCAGAAGCCAATATCGAATATCAGCAGCAGGATATTGCTGAAGCTGAACAAATTTTAAATACAATCAAAAATAATCTGGGTAGTGAGGATAAATGAGTTTTCTTAAAACACTAATGGATTCCTTAAGCGCGATCTCAGGTTCTGTAGCCAATGCCTCGGAGACAGAGAAAAAAAAGGACCGTCGCAGTGATGAAGAATTTACCGATTTCAAAGACGACAGCAGCCTTATTAACTACCTGACAAAACAATATATCGACAACGAACTCGCAGTCGATAAAAGCAAAAATCATTGGGAGGTTTTCAGCCAGCACCTGAAGCCGCTCATACACTGCCTGAAACGCTATGAAGATGCCAGCCTCAGCCAGCGTGAAACCTCACAAAAAGAGCAGGCGGCAGCTATGCTGGAAGCCCTACAGCAGGGTAAAGAACTCTCGGAGCACAGCGGCAACGGCACAATCATTGGAAGAGATGACTATGTTAACGGCCTGAAAAAAATCACGCTTAGCTATTGCCAGAAGCACGTACTTACTATGGTCGACTTCCTGGATAACGTTCCGGATCACCTGTGCGACGGAAAAAATGCCAGTACCTCATGGCAATCGTTTAGAAAAGATGCCAGTAAAAAGCGCTGGAAAAACTTTGATCAGGCGTGCCGGGACAATTCGCTTTATTTTTCTGTGGGTAAGGTCTTGTTTGATACCACGCTGTGGGGCTCAGGGAAGCATGGGATTATGTTAGGGCGCGATGATATTACCTGCTTAGGCGGGGAGCCTGACAAGTTCCGTGTTTTATGGAGCAACGTAACAAGCTTGTGGCATCACAAAGGCTACCTTTACGTGAATGATTATAAAACGGGGTTTGTCGCCAATGATGACGCCTGTAAATTACTGGAACTGCTCGAAGAGCATTTCGATAAAATGAAACGTTCCGAAGGAAATTTGTTATTAGCGTATCTGGGTTACGACCGCTCCAGCCAGCAAGCTATTAAAAACGCTTACGAAGCGGATGTGCAGCAGTTTATTGAATAACATACTGCGACTGACGCGGTATTTAAGATACCATACTGTGGCGGGCCTGAGTGCCCGTCACGCTGTCAACATCAATACCAACCGGCATAGTGGGTCAGTAATTCAGGATACTTTGAAATCCTGTTAATGTTAAAACAGTGAGCAGAGGAATGCGTGATCAAAACTCGTCACACTGGCGCTCGAATATGTGCGCAAAAGGATACGGCTGTTTAAGTAGAATCAGGAATGCCAAGGTTGTGAGTCCACTGGTAATACTATCATTTTTGGAAAACCTAAAATCCGGTAGTTTAATACACAGATAAATTTTATTAAGATTAAAAAATATGAAAGCAGGCTGCCGTGATGATGCATAATATCCTCGGGAGCTATCCCGTTAATAACACTACCTGCTCCTTTTTGATTACTACAGCAAGATCTTCGAAAAGCCAATAACAAGTATTTTGAACTTTCGCTTATCGCTCACAACGGACCTTCAGCTCAGCCGCTCCGGCCGCTTCATGCAATGAATGTACGCAGCCAGTCAGAATATTAAGGTGCGGATTTCAGTTCACTTGTCAGCCCTGTGATGCAACAAGTTGCGGCTCCGGTTCGTGGGAGAGATGAAACGACGGTAGCTGAAGTTATTGAAATGAAGAATTCAGAGAGACTGAATGATATGCCTCACCTTTAGTGAATAGTGTAAAAACGGGAGACTCTCACCCGAGATTATCCACTCATGCTCAATGTATAATTTTCGTGCCCCTCACAGGTAAGAGCCGGATGCATTCGTTGTGTACGTTGCAGAATTGGTAACCGGGGACCCTGCAGTCTTTAACTCCGAGTCTTGTGCTGCTCATTTGCCACAAAATCCTGGTACGCCAGCTCAATCATTTCATTCAACAGTTTTTTTGGGGGGCACCACGACTTCGGGCAATACTTTCAGGCTGTTTGTGGATTTTTCCGGACAGTTTCAGCGGAACGGAACCATCAGCACGTTCATCACGCCTTTTTTGTTGCTCCCGGGCACTTTTCAGTTCATCCACAATATAGCTGCTCTTCTCGCATTTTTGCCGATTTTAAAAATGCGAACAAAACATCCGTACATGATGTACAGATTAAACTGCCAGGGACTGGTGTCAGAAAGCCTCCGGTTAGCCTGCTCTTTCCGGAATGTGCCGGTTATGAAAAACCGGAAATTCAGTCTCTGTTGTAAGATGTGCCCTCCGATACTACGTTTTCGTTTTCTCTGTGTATTTAACTCACTGTATTTATTTTCTTTTTAAGCCTGACTGATATTCTCCGGTCATAGTGTGCCGGATAGACATCCCGTAACCTTCTCATTTTTATATAAAAATACCTGCACTGTCTTCAGCGCATCTGTCTCCTTTAAGTAAAAAATGTTTTCACGTATTGCTGTAAATTCATTTTAAATCAGTATGTTATCCTGATATTGCTGTCTCCTGGTTTGATGCGTAATCGTTCTGCCTTTCTGGATGATTCTGGTGCTTCCGGGTGCATTCTCCTCTGCACATGCAACAGTTCGTCATCGCCACGTGCCCAAAAAGCATATAAAAACGAATCGAATCTGATCGTTTTTTCAATCGTTTTTCACAGGAATTTCGTAGGGTGTTCTCCGCTATAGCCTCCATATTTGCTGTCTTTTTCTTCATAAATCGTATGCAATATAACCAGTCTGTCAAGACATCTTCCCTGCTGTTGAGGTGACGATCTCATTTCTGGTCTTTTCCGGGAGAGAGACGGTCAGATGAGCGAGCCGGATTTACTGCCAGAGGTACTCCCCGCGGCAGAAAATAGTGCTCCTGTTTCCGCAATCCGGGATCGGCAACGTCCCATGGTTAATGCCACTTGCAGCGTCAGGCACTGCAGGTTTACGTCGTGATCTGATTTCTTCTGCACTTATCCCGATCACGGAAGTTCCCCCTGCGCAGACATCGGTTCCTGCCGACATCTCACAATACCGCCAGGCAGTCATGCAGTAACACCCGCAATGCGGTCTGCGGTTTTAAGCGCACTCTCCTGTATTCAGTGCACCGATAATGCATCATAGAAAGTCCGGGGGGAGTTACTGAATGTCTGTTAAGTGGTGCCGTGGGTGGAGACTGCTTACTTTTCCACAGTAACTGCAGTCATTCAGGATGCTCAGGAGAGAATATGTCAACGCCACGGGCCGGGCCATTTTCATGCCAGCCAGGATATTTTCAATATTGATGCTGTCTGCTTTTCACCATTTCATCCTCACTGACTGATGTTGTATTTTTGTGCAGCACTACAGATTTGCGTTTCTCTTTTAACTGGTCACGCTCTCCTTTGATATTCAGCGTGGTTGAGTGATGCAGCAGTTGATTCAGGATTGCTGTTGCCCTGCAACCACCATATCAACTTCTTCCCGGCATGCCGGCGCTGGTATCCAGGCCGGGTTTCGAAGTGAAGCGTTCCTGACGGACTCATTGATATCCGGGCCGGATGTAGTCATGCAGCATGGAACGTCTACCCGTATACACTGACGGCGTCCGGCCGTGTACATCTCTTCCGCGGTTCAGGGAGCGCTGTCGCCATGTACTTATTGTCACCAGGAGAGGCATGTACCGCAGCATGCCAGCTCAGCAGTGACAGGATGCCCTTAAGACATCCGTCATGGCTCAGTATGACGACGCCCCCGCTCTGCAGGTGAGCATGCGGGGCCGGGAGCAGCATTCCCGTATTTTGCCGCACCTTCCGGAAGCAACCGGCATCAGTTACGGTTATCGTCAACCGTTGTGCGGTATGCCAGGAGCACGTACTGATCCATCAGATCCGCCAGTGCTGCGTTCTGCTTCTGACGGTCGATGATCCATTCCCCCAGCTCTTTTTCTGATTTACGTTTCAGGTTCTCCGTCCAGTCGTCAAGGCTGTTTCCGGTCATTAAATCAAGCCAGCAAAGCCAGACCAGTTTGAGGCGCAACTCAGTGCCACCAAACTGACGGAAGAGGCTGATCAGTTTATTTGCCAGAGAACGCCGCCTCAGACGTTCACATTCAGACAGCAGAATGCCTTCCAGCATCGGATGATGAACCAGCAGATGTTCGCTGGTGCATAAGTTCACCACCAGATCATCATCCAGGGGCGGCGTGGCCCGTTTGTCAGAGCCATAAATCAGCCGGTGCAGACTCCGGGGGACGATGGCAATCTCCGGTTTTTCACCATTGAATGACACCCACCCGGGCGTCAGATTATGGAAGTAGTGGATATTCGGATGACACACGCCCCAGGATACGGCGTGCCGGGTGAAGCCGGTCAGCCATTTCTGGTAGCTTTCGTGGAGCAGCTCGTAACGGGTCTGATACTGTGGTTTCATTTTCATATTCCTCACGGGGGATAACAGGCAGCAGAACGCCGCCGGCAGGCCGGAGATTGCGTCTGCTGTGGGTGAAGGGGCAGTGGTTAAAAATTACGGACGGGACTGTGCAATACGCGCCTGCAGCCAGGCTTCCACTTCACTTTTCAGCCAGCGGGAGCTGCGGCCAAGTTTGATGGGAGCCGGAAAGGCCCCATCCTTGATGAGCTTGTAAAACCACTTATCGGTCAGGCCGGTCAGCTGAGTGATAAACGCCATATCGACCATCTGGTCATCCATCAGCGAAACTGGGGGGGGGTCATAAAAATCTCCTCCGGATGTTGTTAATCTCAACCGGCGTTGATGATGAAAACAACGCACCACCTTCACCGGCATAACAACCGGGGAGAAACGTAAAAAATCAGTAGGGGAATATTCCTGCCAGGAGAGAAACGGTTGTGTACAGGCAATACAGGTTGTCTGTTTTGTCAGTGAAGCCGGTATAAACGGAAGATGATTTTGTGTTGCCGGAATATGGGATGGTATTTTGTCGTGACGGAATCAGTATTTTCAGTGATGATTATTACTGCGCAGGGGAGTACCGGAGAGAAACCACGCCCTGTACCTGCCAGAGCGGTGGTTTGTATTGACTGAACGGAAGATAAAGCGAGGTAAACACTGTTGTGGTGAGCGGAGAAGACTGAGATTATTCTCTGTAATTACAAACAACAGTGATCTTATCCGGTTTTTTTACCGTTACGGGTTTCAGGGGATCAATTTTATAGACCGGGGTAATGACCACGCCGTAATTTATGGAGAAAAGCGGGATCCAGCAATAAACGTCAGGATATTTCTGTGTCTCCGGAATACCTTTTGTGCCAGAGGCCATCAGATCTTTAACGCTCACGAAAAATGACTTCCGCAGATCAAAAAAGTACTCGTTATATATCACATCCTTTGCCAGCAGGATGACTGCATTACCAACAGCCGATTTTACAGGTGTTTCATCAGGTGGATTATCGTGATTGTATATTGTTCTTTCTATATAAATAAAACAGGCATATTTCGTCTTCTCCCCGGATAGTTGCATCTGGTATTCGCAAATGTCTTTGATATACCGACTTTCAACCCTTCCAATCATCTTATCCCGGCGATAGTGTCTTTTATGTTTCAGCGCGTACAGAACACCATTTGAACTGTCAAACTCCAGGACACTTCTGGTGAAAAGTTTGTTTTCCCAGATCTCCAGACAATACTTCTCTGCACTGACGACATTGCGTTTGTGGGGAAGATCCCGTTGATACACTCCATTTAATAAGCGTGACTGCAGTTCGCCTGCAAGTTGATAGTAACAGTTAATGTCATTAAGGACAGGTGCTGTGGCGTTGAGTAATGTGTTGATTACCTTAGAGCGCGAAAGTTTGTGGGTATGACAGTACTCATCCACAATTCGCAGTGTCTCATCACTGGTCATATTGAAAGTTATACGTGTTGTCATGATGAAGTTTTCTGTTAATCATACTGGTTGATATGCATAACATTTCATAAAAAATACTGTTAATTCATATAATTGATTTTTTGACTGGTTTTATCCTCGTGTGGTGGAAAGCAGTATTACTGCCACTGTAGTCAGCATAAATCTATCACACAGAACCACCGAAAATGAAGCATTGCTCAGGGGGAAGCTGCCACTCGTATGAGTTCTCTGAACCATGATAACCAGTATTTTTCGTTTTGGGTGATTTGTTTATCGTTACAGCTACATACAGTTCATGTACCATTAAAAAATAATAAAGGTTAATTAGTATTATTTATAGAAGTATGTTTATGTAATTCTACCGTGTAAATGAACCCTGTAATTCTACCTTGTAAATACACCTTGTAACCAAGTCCTGTAGAAGTCTGTCTCATAGAAGTATCTGTGCAGTGATATTCTCTGTAGTAGTACTTGTAACTCTGTTCTTAACTCTCTCTTCAGTAATGTAGTCCCGCAACACCTGAATATAAATCTGTAATGTTCACACACTGACTGTAACGTGCTTTGTTAAGTAATGTCTGCTATTTTTTTTTTCTGTTATTTTTCCTGTTGTTTTCTGTATTTTGTTGTATGGTGTAATAACTATTCTGAACCCGTCATCACCTTTATAGCTAAGTGGATTTGCCCCTATATTTCCAGACACCTGTTATCACTTAACCCATTACTGGCCTGCTGCCGCAGATATTCCCGTGGCGAGCGATAACCCAGTGCACTATGCGGATGCCATTCGTTATAATGCTCGAACGCCTCTGCAAGGTTCTTTGCTGCCGTTAACCCGTCTGGTTTAGGCATGATGATCTTACCCAGCAATAGTGGACACGCGGCTAAGTGAGTAAACTCTCAGTCAGAGGTGACTCACATGACAAAAACAGTATCAACCAGTAAAAAACCCCGTAAACAGCATTCGCCTGAATTTCGCAG
>SKEE01002300.1_pt1 | contig 13299 bp, 10 predicted proteins | sample 4826661 | NCBI WGS metagenome assembly SKEE01 (sample SAMN11008817, study PRJNA524170) | human gut metagenome | biome: Human fecal sample; material: Feces; isolation source: fecal sample from pouch patient p20 | host: Homo sapiens | place: Israel: Tel-Aviv | collected 2016-11-14
GTTCTCATTATAATAATCCATCCTTTGGATATGGTGGATATTGTTTGCCGAAAGACACGAAGCAGCTTTTGGCAAACTATGAAGATGTTCCACAGAATATGATGTCTGCCATTGTAGAATCTAACAGAACGAGGAAAGACTTTATTGCCGACAGAGTTTTACAGAAGGCAGAATACTATGCTTATGGTGATGAAAATACTTATGATGTTTCAATGGAAAAAGAGGTTGTAATTGGTGTATATCGTCTTACCATGAAATCAAATTCAGATAATTTCCGTCAGTCTTCTATACAAGGTGTGATGAAGCGCATTAAAGCCAAAGGTGCCACCATTATTGTTTATGAACCGACATTAGAGGACGGGACAACATTTTTTGGAAGTAAAATTGTAAATGATCTTGAGGCATTTAAAGAGCAGAGTCAGGCGATTATTGCAAATAGATATGATAAATGTCTGGATGATGTAAAAGAACGAGTATACACAAGAGATATCTTTTACAGAGATTAAAAGATAAGTTATAAATTTAAATGGATATTTATAAAACAATTACTAAGCACAATCCCAGTTGGGGAATAACAGGGGGTTGTTGGTTTTTCGTATTTTTATTGTGTTTTAGCCGGATCATAAAACAGTCATACAAAAGTAACAGAATTAACTTTTCACAAAGTCTGGCGTATATTGCAATTTATATATTTCTTTGGACGGTATTGGAGTCTACAGTTTTTACTCGCATTCCACAGGCATATCCTCAATATGAACTTCATATATTCTGGTCCTGGAAAGCATTTTTTGTATATCATGACAATGAGATGCTGAAGGAAAATATTCTAAATTGCATATTATTGATGCCGTATGGCTGTTTATTGCCAGGTGCTTTAGATAAGAGAATCAGCTGGAAAAGAGGTTTGGTGATTGGAATGGGAACATCGTTTGTGATAGAACTATTGCAGTTGATCACCTGCCGAGGATTGTTTGAGTTTGATGATATTATCCACAATGGGGTTGGATGTATGATGGGAGCTGTTTTGGGTTCCTGGTGTTGGCTGAGAATGCTAAAGAAATTTAAAATGCTCAGGAAGCCTCACGCTTCCTGAGCATTTTCTCAATCATCATTTCTCCCGCAATTTCAGAACATCCTCAAGTGGCAACCCTGAAAATCTGGAGATATCTTCAGGTGAGAATCTGGAATCCTCTAGCATGCGCTGTGCAGTAAGTAAAGCATGGTCCTGAAGACCTTGGGTATGACCTTGGGATAGACCTTCGGCACGTGCATCATCGCACATTTCCTGAACAGCCTGACACATATTAACGCTCCCTTCTGTTTCTGTGAAACGTAAGTTGATACCTGTTATGGAGTCAATGACCCGGGCTGCTTTGAGCTCGAGTGAGCGGAAGCCGGGGGTCTGTGATGTAAGCTCCTGAAGCTTCCGTTTATCTTTGGAATATTTGATGAAGAGCATGACTTCTTTGAGATTGCTCTGGAGTTTGTCAAGTTCTTCATCCTTTATCTCGGCAGGTGAAAAGAGATTGATCCGGTAATCCGGGACCATGGAAAGAATTTCGGGGTCCTGGACAGAGAGCATTTCGTGGAGGCTCCTGGGAGCGTTCCAGGTGTCGGAACCGAAGTACACGACCGTGGTTATGACCGGGATGAGCCGGTCATCCTTGTAGAAGCCGGTGAGATATTCTCCGGATGTAGAAGGCCATTGCTTTGCTTCTCTGTGTGATCTGGCGGAATTTTCTACCTGCCCTGCGTATTCTAATGCATCATAGACCATGTTTTTGACCGGCATTGCATAGTGTGTTTCCGATTGATTTTCAATCCCCAGGAGAAGATAGATCCTTGAATCATCGTGCATAACATTAAGAGATTTGAATTCGTCCCGGAATTTCTGGACAGGAACTTCTGAAGTGCCGGATCCGTAGGGGACAGCGAGAGCTGTGGTATCCAGTGGATGAAGAGTGTCAGGGTCCATGATGTTTTTTCCTTTGTACAGCATATGGTTGAACACATCCGCAAAAACGCGGTTGTCAGCCATGTAATCTTTGGTGATGGTATCCTTTGTACCCATAGGTTTCACCACCTTCGATCTGTTTATGTGATCAGAGTAGTTTATTATCTGATCCAGTTACAGGGTATCATACATTTTGGTGTTTGAGAAGCGGATATCTGATATTTTATCGGGATTTTACAGTGGCTTCTTGCCAGCTACCCTTTTTCGGTGTTAAAATAACAGCATCAATGAAAGAACAGGGAGAATGAAATCAATGTACGATTATCTTATCGTAGGTGCCGGTCTTTACGGTGCGGTTTTTGCACAGGAGGCGAAGCGTGCCGGGAAGTCAGTGCTTGTGATCGACAAGCGTCCGCATATTGCGGGAAATGTATATACAGAGAAGGTGGAAGGGATCAACGTGCATAAATACGGTGCGCATATTTTCCATACCAATAATAAGAAGGTCTGGGATTATATCACCCGGTTTGCCACCTTCAATCGTTTTACCAACAGTCCGGTTGCCAATTATCACGGGGAGCTGTACAGTCTTCCGTTTAATATGTATACCTTTAACAGGATGTGGGGCGTGGTGACTCCGGAAGAGGCTGCGGCAAAGATCAAGGAGCAGCGGCAGGCAGCAGAGATCACGGAACCTTCGAATCTGGAGGAACAGGCTATCAGTCTTGTAGGTACGGATATTTATGAGAAGCTGATCAAGGGCTATACGGAGAAGCAGTGGGGACGTCCATGTACGGAGCTTCCTGCTTTTATCATCAAGAGGCTTCCGGTGCGTCTGACCTTTGACAATAACTATTTCAATGCGTTGTACCAGGGAATCCCGGTGGGTGGTTATACGAAGATGGTTGCCAATCTGCTGGACGGTATCGAGGTACGGCTGAATGAGGATTATCTGGAGAAAAAAGAGCAGTACGATGCAATGGCGGAGAAGGTGATCTACACAGGTGCCATCGACGCGTATTTTGACTATAAGCTGGGTACTCTGGAGTATCGTTCCGTGCGTTTTGAGAATGAGACACTGGATAAACCTAATTTCCAGGGAAATGCAGCAGTGAATTATACGGATGTGGAGACTCCATGGACCCGTATCATCGAGCATAAATGGTTTGAGTTCGGAAAGGATGAGGAGGGTAATGATCTTCCGAAAACGGTGATCAGCCGGGAATACAGTTCCGAGTGGAAGCCTGGAGATGAGCCGTATTATCCGGTCAATGATGAGAAGAACGGAGCGCTTTACGGACAATATAAGGAGCTTGCAGAGAAGGAACCGAAGGTGATCTTCGGCGGCCGTCTTGGCGAATATAAATATTATGACATGGATGCGGTGATCGCTTCTGCGCTGGATATGTGTGAGCGGGAGTTTGCATAAAAAAGATACTGGATATAACAAATGATAAGATCCTCTTATATTTCGGAGCCAAGGCAAAAGAGAAATATAAGGGGATTTTATGCATAGAATGGCAGTGAGATTTTTTGAGGGAGGAAAGAGCAATGAGAAGGTGCAAAGGTGTGCTTCTGGCAGGAATGCTGGTGCTGAGTATGAGTGTTCCGGTGTATGCGGACAAGTCGGTTGTGGTGAAGGTGGAAGCTCCGGCAGATACCACAGATTATTATATGACTGTGGATTCCGGTGGAGTTGGTGTGGATATCTATCCGTCCACCGACGGAAAAGGTGAAAAGCTCAATGATAAGACGGTAAGGGATGGTACTGTCCTGCATATCGAAGGGGAGACAGAGAAGAATGGTGAGACCTGGGGATATACAGAGTATAATGGCAGATACGGTTATGTGCCGCTGGAGGAGCTGCGGCCCTCAAAGGATGCGGAGCTGGCGAAGGCCGGAATCGCAGGGAGCACGGAGAAAGAGACTTCTGCAGTGAATCAGGGAGACGCATCCGATACGCAGGATTCCGCAGCCGGCGAAGGACAGGGAACGTCTGCAGGGACGGACAATACAGGCAGCTCTCAGGCTCAGAATGGCGAAGGACAGGGAACGTCTGCAGGGATGGCCAGCACAGATGAATCTCAGGCTCAGAGAGGTGAGGTTCAGGGGCCACCTGCAGGGACGGCCAGCACAGGTAGTTCTCAGGCTCAGAGCGGCGAGGTCCAGGGACCGCCTGCAGCGGATGGAACAACAGAAGGTGGGGAATCTGCGGATGAAGCTGTCACCAAGCCGGTCAATGGCACAGCTGCGACATCCTTTAAAGAAGAAAATTCCTGGTATAAAAGTCCGTTTATCTGGATTGGGATCGCAACAGTACTTGCAGTAATCGGAATTCTGGGTTATCATTTGAAGAAACGTTAACAGATAAACCAGATCAATATAAGAAAAGTGGAGAATTTTGTGAAGAGATTACAGCTTGTCAGGAAGAAATTACTGCCGCTTCTTTTGTGTGTGGCAGTTGCGGGCAGCCAGGTTCCGGTCATGGCAGCCGATGTGGAAGGCTTCAGTGATTCTGCGGAAGGCTTCAATGAAGAATGGTCAGAAGATACACAGACGCAGTCGGTGGAATCAGAGGATACGACGGAGACCGCAGAAGGGAATACCACAGAGAACACCGGTATCCCGGATGAACAGACCGAGGATATTGCAGAGGCAGCCGACGGGGATACCGAGGATATAGCTTTGCAGAGCTCCGAGGAGGATACAGAGACTCCCGAAACATCAGAAGGATCGTCTTCAGATTCCCAGGAGGATACCTTTGGCGACGGTGAGGAGAGCTTCGGGGATGCCTCAGACAGTGGTGAGTCCGGCATCGAATATATCAAGGGCCGTCCGCTTACGGAGGAAGAGGAGCAGGAACAGTTGGCACCCTTTGATAATCTGACCTCTTATTCCACCGCCGTGGAGATCGGAAATGATGTGGATGAGGTACCGATGGGAAGAGCTGCGGCCTATCCGTCCTATTATAATGCAGCGGATCAGGGATATGTTACTTCCGTAAAGAATCAGGAGCCCTACGGTATGTGCTGGGCATTTGGAATGGCCTCTCTTCTGGAAACTTCGTTTCTGACCCAGGGCCTTGGAACTTATGATCTGTCGGAAGAGCATTTGGCGTATTTTTTTGCAAACAGAAAGAATGACCCGCTTGGAAATACCTACGGGGATGTCAATAAGCATATGGGGACAGATGATAAAGGAAACGCAGATTATCATGAGGGCGGAAATGATCTTCTGGCTTCCATGTTTCTGAGCACCTGGTCCGGAATGACAACAGAAGGGGATGTGCCTCTGGCAACAGATTCCACGCATACACAGAAAACCGGTGTGACTCCGGCGGCATCCAAGGCGTACAATGCAGCTGCTTATCTGAAAAATGCCTATTTTTCCGATTATTCCGTAAATGCCATGAAGAAGCTTCTGGTTGCAAATAATTCGGTCACTGTGATGTATAATGCACAGAATGCCTATTACAATGCAAGTACAGCGGCCTATTCCTATCCTACCAGCACCAAGAACGTGAATCATGTAGTTACAGTGGTGGGGTGGGATGACAATTATTCTGCGAAGAATTTCCGGGCATCTTCCAAGGTAAAGGGAGACGGAGCCTGGATCGTCAAGAACAGCTGGGGTACAGGCTGGGGAAAATCCGGATATTTTTATATGTCCTATGAGGATAAGTCTGTCAGTGAGCTGGTTGCGGCTACGGCTGTCAATACACCGAAATATAGCAACAATTATTTTTATGACGGAACGTCAGGGCTTGGCTCCATCCGCATGTATGCGGGAGAACAGCTGTCCACGGTTTTTCGTGCCAGTGCAGGAAACGGAAAAGCGGAATCGCTTGGTGAGGTGACTCTTAGCTCCATGTCTGCCAATAATTCCTATACTGTGCAGGTATACACAAATCTGAAGGATGCCAGTGACCCTACCAGTGGAACACCGGCATATTCCACACCGATTTCCTGCAGTCAGCCGATGGCTGGGGTTATGACCTTTCAGATCCCGGAGGTTCTGCTCAGCCAGAACAGTCTGTATTCTATTGTGGTGACAAATGCAGGAAGCACATATATAAAATACTGTGTAGAGGCAGAGGTCAGTTATGGCTGGTGCAGCTTTTCTCCGTCTATCGTATCCGGTCAGAGCTTTCTGCGATATAACGCGGAGGATACCTGGATGGATGCGGTTGAATTTAATCCATCGGTAACGCCGAGGATCAAGGCGCATACCAGGACTCTGAGCAGTGCGGCCAGGATGCAGCTTTCTTCCTCTGAGATAGATCTGTATTCCGGAGATCAGAAAACACTGAATGCCTCGGCTACCAGATCCGAGATGGCTGCTTCCGGCATTGTCTGGGAAAGCTCAGATACCAGTGTGGCTGCTGTAAATGGAAGCGGCGTTGTTACTGCAAAAAATCCGGGAACAGCAACCATAACCTGCTACGGAAAAAATGCCAGGGGAATCCGAGCTACCTGTAAGGTTACGGTGAAGCTTCGTCAGACCACAGGTGTAAAACTGGTTTCCAAGGCATTTAACAGGATACGGATCTCCTGGAAAGCAGTTCCCGGCTGCAATCGTTATGCTATCTATCGCTGGGATGAAAGCGGAAATTCAAAAAAAATGGCAACTGTGACAGCAGATGTAGTGACCTGGCAGGATACTGCAGTGAAAACAGGAAGCACTTATACGTATCGGATCCGGGCTTCTTATGTATGTTCCGGAAAGAAGACTGTTTATGGAGCCGCATCTTCGCCGTTATCAGCAAAAGCGGAGCTGGGAAAGGCCCGTGCAGTGGCTGAAGCTGTCAGCGGACCATGTAACAGGGTATCCTGGAAGAAGGTTTCCGGAGCAAGTGGCTATCATATCTACCGGAAGCTCCAGGGGAAAAGCTGGGTTCGGATCGGAACCGTGAACAACAAAGTATTGTCCTGGCAGGACACGAAGATTGAGGGAATCACCTCCTACGCTTATGCTGTGAGGCCATATAAGAATGTAGACGGGAAAAAAGTTTTCGGAGGATATCAGGCAAGCAGCTATATCCTGTCCTATCCGGAACTTCAGAAGATATCCAGTGTTAGGAAGACCTCCAGGGGGCTGAAGATCTGCTGGAAAGCGCAGAAGAAAGCAGATTGCTATCAGATCTACCGTAAGACTGGAAAGGGTTCATGGAAAAAGATCAGTACAGTTTCCGGAGGCAGCAGCTCCTCCTTTGAGGATAAGACCGCAAAAAAGGGAACAACGTATTACTATGCGGTGCGTGCAGGGATAAAAACCTCCGGTGGAAAAGTACTCTGCGGAGGATATGCCGCAAAAGCAGCAAAGAGATAAAAGTGTTAAAATATAAAACGCCCGGATCTGGCTTGAAACATTCCAGATCCGGGCGTTTTATGTTTTGGTTGAATATGTGTATTATATATGATTATATCAGGCAGTTCAAAAGAAAGATCAGTCGTTGTTGATCACAACGCCTTTCTGAAGCATGATGTTGGCATAAAGTGCTTTCTCACTTGTGGAGATGATGCAGTATGCAGTTTTTGCTTCGTCATAGAATGCGAAACGCTCGATGTTTCCGACGGCTTTTTCGCCACGCTCGTCATGCTTGGAAACGATTTCTTTATATGTATCCCAGATCGGTGTCTCCACATTATCGCCAGGCATTACTTCCATCAGGTTTACCGGATGCTCTACATAAGTATCCAGCGGGAAGAGCTTCAGGATGGCATCCAGGATCTCCGGAACGCCATGTCCGTCACAGCGGATGGTGATGGCATTTTTTCCCATGGATTCTACAGGGAAGTTTCCGTCAGCGATAACAAGACGGTCACTGTGTCCCATCTCACATAAAACCTTCAGTAATTCTGGTGATAAGATTTCTGGAATTCCTTTTAACATAGTTCATATCCTCCTAAGATCATTGTGTACTTACAGCATTTCGGAAATTATAGCATCAGGCTCAGGTGATCAGAACAGGATACATGGATTTCCGAAACTGTTATGACGCCGGTAGTATCAGACAGACCTGCCCGGCCACAGGCTTTAGAACTCTTATTAATTAATCTAACGGTATTTGGTCTCCTTTTCAAGGGAATATTTTCCTGTAAATGATGAAAATTTTATGGTTGACAGAAAACGTATGGAGCGCTATGATGAACTCAAACGGAAACGTTTCGGTTTCTGAACCAAATGAGGAAATAATACAAAACAAACACAATGATTCCAAGGAGGAGAAGATTATGCCACTGGTTACATCGAAGGAAATGCTATTAAAGGCACAGAAGGGCGGATATGCAGTAGGAGCATTCAACGCAGAGAATATGGAGATGGTGAAGGCAATCATCCAGGCAGCTGAGGAGCTGAAAGCACCGGTTATGATCCAGACAACACCTTCTACTGTTAAATATGGTACGGTTGAGACTTACGCTGCGATCGTAGCAGCAGAGGCAGCCAAGGCTTCCGTTCCGGTATGCCTTCATCTTGACCACGGCAGCAGCTTTGAGCTTGCGATGCAGGCAATGCATGCAGGCTATACCTCTGTGATGATCGATGGTTCCAAGCTGGATTTTGAGGATAATATCAGAGAGACCAGGAGAGTTGCGGATGTGGCAGCAGCCTTGGATATCCCATGTGAGGCTGAGCTCGGTAAAGTCGGTGGTAAAGAGGATGATCTTGAGGCTGAGGCAGACACTAACACCGACCCGCAGGAGGCGAAGGAATTCGTGGAGCGTACAGGTGTTACTTCCCTGGCAGTTGCCATCGGAACCGCACATGGTTTCTATGTGGGAACACCGGTTCTTGACAAGGAACGCTTGAGCGAGATCCGCGAAGTCGTAGATATCCCCCTTGTTCTTCACGGGGCATCCGGACTCAGTGATGAGGATGTCAGCGACTGTGTAAAACGTGGTATCTGCAAGGTTAACTTTGCAACAGAGCTTCGTGCCGCATATTCGAGGGCAGTGAAGGAGACCTTTGCAGAGAATGAGAACACCATCGACCCGAAGGCCTACGGAAAGAAAGCAATCCAGGCAGTGAAGGAGCTGGTTGAGGCGCGTATGAAGGTTTGCGGCTGTGATGGAAAGGCAGAATGATCTTCTGTAAAAAAACAGAAACGGAGTGATCAGTATGGCAGCAACCATGAAAGATATTGCCAGGCGGACCGGACTTGGGCTCGCAACGATTTCTTCTTATTTTAACGGCGGAAACGTAAGAGAAAAAAACAGAATAAAGATCGAGGAGGCCATTCAGGAGCTGCATTATGAGGTCAATGAGGTGGCCAGAGGGCTTAAGACCAATGCTACCAAGACCATCGGCGTGGTGATCCCGGAGCTTAACAATACCTTTTGCGCGGAGATCATCACAGGAATGGAGGATGTCTTAAGGAGTCACGGATATGCGACTATTGTCTGTGACTGCCGTACTGATAAGAAGCTGGAGCGGGATGCAGTGGAGTTTTTAAGCCGGAAGCGTGTGGACGGGATCATCAGCATGCCGGTGGATGCGGAAGGCAATCATCTGAAAAAATTTCAGAAAACCGGAAAGCCCATCGTACTCATTGACCGCAGGATCCGGGAGCTTTCCTGTGACAGTGTTCTTGTAGACAACGAGAAGGCGGCTGAGGACGCAATGAGAGTTTTTTTTCAGGCAGGACACCGTAAGATCGGGATCATTGGCGGACCGGAGGAAATTTCCACCGCTCAGGAACGTCTCCAGGGGTACCGCAATGCATACGAAAAAGAAAATATACCGGTACGGGAATCTCTGATCTATCACGGCGATTATACCATTCAGGGCGGTGTGCAGGGAATTGAGAAGCTTGTTGCGGACAATCCGGATATGACGGCCGTGTTTGTTACCAACTATGAGATGACCATGGGGGCGGTGATCGGGATGAATGAGCTGGGTCTTAAGATCCCGGAACAGCTGTCTATGATCGGTTTTGACAATCTGCAGTTTGCCAGAGCATGCAATCCCAAGCTTACCATTGTGGCACAGCCTACACAGGGGATTGCCGGAGAAGTGGCGGGAATCATGCTGAAACGGCTGGAAGGGGCTGCAAGTGAAGAAACAGAACCGATCACGGAGAAGCTTGGCGCAGAGATCATCATGGGAAAATCCGTCCGTGTGCTGGACGAGAAGGAGAAGCTATAATGAAACCATATTTATTAGGTATTGATATCGGCACCAGTGCCTGTAAGGTTGCGATTTTTGAAAAATCGGGAACGGTTGTGGCTGCGGCCAACGGCGATTATCCGGTTTACTATCCGAAGGAGGGCTGGGCAGAACAGAATCCGGAAGAATGGTGGAGTGCTGTCTGTCAGGCGGTAAAGAAGGCCATCCAAAAAGCGGGGATAGCACCTGAGGAGATCGCTGGCATCGGTATTGACGGTCAGAGCTGGTCAGCCATTGCCATGGATAAGGACGGAAATGTACTGACAAACACTCCGATCTGGATGGATACCAGAGCACAGTCTATCTGTGACAGATTGAATGAAGAGATCGGGGCAGAGCAGATTTTTGAAGTATCCGGTAATTCCCTTCAGCCGTCCTACACAACTGCAAAGATCCTCTGGTATAAAGAAAATCTCCCGGAGGTGTACCAAAGGATCCACAAGATCCTGCAGTCTAACAGCTACATTGCATATAAGCTGACGGGTGTGATGAGCCAGGATGTTTCCCAGGGCTATGGCCTGCATTGCTTTGACATGAGAAAGGCAGCCTGGGATGAGGATATGTGCAGAAAGCTTGGGATTCCCATGGAATTTCTTCCTGAGATCTGTGCCTGTGATCATGTTGTGGGAACAGTTACAGAGAAGGCGGCGGAGGAATCCGGCCTTGCTGTGGGAACACCGGTTGTTGCCGGTGGTCTGGATGCGGCATGCGGAACACTGGGGGCTGGAGTGATCCATCCGGGTGAGACACAGGAGCAGGGAGGACAGGCCGGCGGAATGAGCATCTGCATGGATGCGTACAAGGCAGATCCCAGACTGATCCTTGGCTATCACGTGGTTCCGGGACAGTGGCTCCTTCAGGGAGGAACCACCGGAGGTGGTGGTGTCATGCGCTGGTTTGAACGTGAGTTTGCAGATTATGAGCGTTCTGTAGCAGGGGAAAAAGGCTCTTCTCTGAACCAGCTCAATGAGATTGCGGAAAGGGTCGCACCAGGCAGTGACGGAGTGGTATTTCTTCCATATATGTCCGGTGAGCGTTCCCCGATCTGGAATCCTAATGCGAAGGGCGTATTTTACGGACTGGATTTTGCCAAGACCAAGGGACATATGGTACGTGCCTGTATGGAAGGCGTAGCACTTTCTCTGAAACACAACCTTGAGGTGGCAAAGGAAGCAGGAGCAGATGTGGAAGTTCTCCGTGCAATGGGAGGCTCTGCAAATTCTCTTCTCTGGACACAGATCAAATCCGATATCACAGGAAAACCCATCGTAGTGCCGTCCTCTGATACGGCAACAACACTTGGTGCAGCGATTCTGGCAGGTGTTGGTGTTGGAATGTATCAGGATTATGATGAGGCCATCCGTCTTACGGTAAAGGAAACAAGAAGACATGAACCGAACCCGGAAAACCGGGACGTTTATGAGAAAACCTATAAAACCTATTTAAATCTCTATAAATCTCTTGAACCTATGATGAGAAATGAGGAGGAAAAGTGATCATGAAAGCAGCAGTAGTAGTAGCAAATGAGGATGTTCAATATCAGGAAGTGGAAGAACCTCAGGTAACACCTGGCCATGTGAAGATCAAGGTAAGATATTCCGGGATCTGCGGATCTGATATTCCGCGTGTATTAAATCACGGCGTACATTTTTATCCCATCGTGCTTGGACATGAATTTTCCGGCGATGTGGTGGAAGTGGGAGAAGGCGTTACCAAGGTGAAGGTCGGCGACCGTGTATCCGGTGCACCACTTCTTCCCTGTATGAAATGTGACGACTGCCAGAAGGGTAATTTCTCTCTCTGCAAGCATTACAGCTTCATCGGTTCCAGAGAGCAGGGAGCAAACGCAGATTATGTAGTGGTTCCTGAGCAGAATGCAGTACCATTCGCAGATAATGTTCCATATGAGCAGGGAGCCATGTTTGAGCCTGCAACCGTAGCTATCCACGGTGTATTCCAGAACGATTACCACGGCGGTGAGTATGTGGCAATCCTTGGCGGCGGTACGGTTGGTATGTTCACCATGCAGTGGACAAAGATCTTCGGCTCCAAGAAGGTAGTGGTCTTTGATATCAGCGATGAGAGACTTGCTCTTGCAAAGCGTCTCGGCGCAGATGAGATCATCAACACAAAGGAAGAGGGATATATGGAAAAAGCCATGGCCATTACAGGTGGAAAGGGCTACGGCTTCGTATTTGAGACAGCTGGACAGGTTCCTACCATGCATATGGCATTTGAGCTTGCAGCAAACAAGGCACATGTATGCTTCATTGGTACTCCTCATGAAAACCTTACCTTTACACCGAAGGAGTGGGAGAACATGAACCGTAAGGAGTTCAAGCTTACCGGTTCCTGGATGTCCTACAGTGCCCCGTATCCGGGACGTGAGTGGGAGCTGACAGCGCATTATTTTGCAACCGGCCAGCTGAAGTTTGACCCGGGCTTCATCTATAAGAAAATCCCGATGAGCCAGGCACAGGAGGCATTCCAGCTGTTCAAGACACCGGGCCTTGTAAAAGGAAAGATCCTTCTTTCCAATGAGGAAGACTGATATGATCCTGACAGTAACCTTAAACGCTGCCATTGACAAGCGTTATGTAGTGGATGATTTTAAAGTGGGCGAAGTGAACCGTGTGCGTGAATGTACCTACGTTCCCGGCGGAAAGGGACTGAATGTTTCCAAGCCGGCGTCCATTTACGGTGCTGAAGTGGTTGCCACCGGCTTTGTAGGCGGCCACGCAGGCAATTATATAGAAGCTGCCCTGAAGCCTTTTGGCATTAAGAGTGCTTTTTACCATGTAGATGCAGAGAGCCGCTCCTGTATCAACATCTGGGATGAGGTGAATCATGTACAGACCGAATTCCTGGAGCCGGGCTTTACACTGACAGAGGCAGATTTTGAGGGCTTTGAGAAAAAATTCCGCCAGCTTGTAAAAGACGCTTCTGTTGTGGCGATGTCCGGTAGCGTGCCGAAGGGACTTGACGGAAGTGCTTACCAGCGCCTTGTGAAGATTGTGAAAGACGCCGGAAAACCGGTGATCCTGGATACCAGCGGCAAGCTTCTGGAAGAGGGGATCAAGGCAGCACCGACACTGATCAAGCCTAACATTGATGAGATCCGTATGCTGACAGGCAAGCATTGTGACGATATCAACGATATCATTGAAGCAGCGAAAGCC
>SKEE01002301.1_pt1 | contig 13297 bp, 10 predicted proteins | sample 4826661 | NCBI WGS metagenome assembly SKEE01 (sample SAMN11008817, study PRJNA524170) | human gut metagenome | biome: Human fecal sample; material: Feces; isolation source: fecal sample from pouch patient p20 | host: Homo sapiens | place: Israel: Tel-Aviv | collected 2016-11-14
CAACTATATATCGTAGCAGAGACTATGATACTACAAATACAGGGAAAATGGAAGTGGCAATTTCACGAATATTTCATGGAATATTTGGTTGAATATTTATTTTACATAAGGTATGATTAGACAGGTCCGGTTTGCCAAAATACGGATATTTCCGCAGAGTTCCTTGCTTTTCACTCGAACCGGCAAACGGAAAAAGAACACGGGAGGTTTGCACATTGCTAAATAAATGGAAACAAACGATATCAAAATTTGTATGTTTTGTCCTAACATGCCAGTTGTTCATTCTGACAACCTGGGCAAAACCGAACTGGCCCTCCGGTACCGGCATCATGGCTGAGGCAGGCATTGTCATGGATATGGATTCCGGTGCCATTCTGTATGGTCAGAATATCCACCTGACCTACCCGCCGGCCAGTATCACCAAAATCCTCACAGCACTCATCGTCCTGGAAAATTGCAATCTGGATGATACTGTAACATTTTCTACAACGGCTGTCAACCAGGTTGAGGCCGACAGCGGAAATAAAATCAGCGTTGTGGCCGGAGATGAGCTGTCCGTAGAAGACTGTCTCTACTCCATGCTGTTAGTATCCTGTAACCAGGCCGCCAATGCTCTGGCCGAGCATACGGCAGGCAGTATTTCTGCCTTTGTGAACATGATGAATGAAAAGCTGGCGCAGCTTGGATGTCAGGAAAGCCACTTCGAAAACCCATCCGGCTTAAATGGCGATAATCAGTATGTTTCCGCTTACGATATGGCCCTGATTGCCCAGGCTGCCTACGACAATGAAACCCTGGTAGAGATCAGCTCTGCCACCACCCATAAGATCGCGCCGACTACCCAGAACCCGGATGGCTTCACCATCCGCGGAGAGCACCGGCTCTGCGTGACCGAGGATTCCAGCAGCCCGTATTACTATCCGGAGGCCGTAGCAGGAAAAACAGGCTACCTGATCAAAGCCGGAAATACCCTGGTTACCTACGCGGTAAAAGATAACCGCCGCCTGATCTCTGTTATCTTAAAAGGGCAGCCAAGACAATACTTCGTAGATGGTAAGGCACTTTTGGAATTTGGATTCCGGTCCTTCCAGGACTACACTGTGGCAGACTATGAAAGCCGTTATGTAACCGGAAACGAGACCATCAATCTGGATAAAGGCTCGTTTCAGGCATCTGATCTGATGATCGATCCTGACAGCGTAATCACCCTGCCAAACAGTGCCTCCTTTGAAGATGCAGATATCACGCTTGGGGCGCTGCCGGAGATCAGCCCAGACAATGCCGTAGCGCTGCTCACCTACAGCTACAATGACCGGACAATCGGTACCGCGTATCTGCTGGCAAAAGATGGCGTCACAATCGACGGGAATGATTCAGCCGCAGAGGCTGCCACAACCGCTTTCGATACCGCAAATGCAGAAGCTCCCCTGGCTACTGCTTCCAACGCAGAGAAGCCCCAGCGGCCACACAAACATATTTCCGTAGCCGGTGTCCTGATCACAATCCTGATCGTGCTTCTTGTTCTTGGCGTGATCGGCCTTATAAGCTGGTTCATCTACTCGAAAAAGAAAGAAGCCAAAGCCCTGGCAAAACGACGGGAACGCCGCAGACAGCGCCTGCAGCGCTCCGGTGACGAAGAAGAGTTTGAGCGGCTGCTGGCTGAGTACAAAAATAAAAAGAAATAACGCCGCACCGCAGACCGCATTATAAAAGGCATATTGAAAAAGCCCATGAAAACCGTTCACAAATCGTTTTCATGGGCTTTTCTAATGCTCTTTTCTGAATTTTGCAGGGATTTTCTGATATGCTTTACCACCCCAGATTAACTGGTTCCCCGCCTCCTGCTATAATTGTTTTTGATGTGGAAGCCGTACTCTCTGACTGAGACGCGCCGTCTGATGCGCTGTCACTGTTCTGGCGCTCCTGTGGGGCCTCTGCTGTCTGCTCCGCAGTCTGTCCAGCCGCCGCATTCTGGTCTGCCTGTGTATGATCTGCCGGTTGCTCCGTCTGCGCACTGTCTGCTGTTTCCGTCGTTCTGCCATAGTTCAGTGCGGCATATACATCCAGCATACCATTGCTGCTGAGCTTGCATTCCAACGGCGGAATCTTTCGCGCCGTTTCCAGAAGAACTTTCCGGATATCAGAAAGCTGCAGATCCGTGCGATAGGAATACAAAAACGCCGCCGCTCCGGCTACCATCGGAGCTGACATAGAGGTTCCGGTCATAAATCCATAACCGCCATCTGCGATGGTGCTGACAATGTAGGTGCCCGGTGCCGCGATATCCACGCTCTTTGCTCCGTAATTGGAGCTTTCCGCCAGGCTTCCGTCAAACATCAGGTTTGCCACAGAAATGACATTATCCAGGTCAAAGGAGGATGGATAGTCCGGCTTCTGGTCTGTGTCCTCTCCGATGCCTTTTTCGTTTCCGTTTCCGGCCGATACCACAAACAGCATCCTGGATGCCCGCATTACCTTCTCCAGTTCCGGATAATACTCTGTCGTACCAAAACTGAGGTTGCAGATCGAGGCTCCGTTTGCCTCCGCATAGCGAATGGCTTCAATGATGGCCTTTTCCTCACCTACACCGTACTGGGTTCCCAGTGCCTTTAATACCATGACCTTCACATATTTGTTGTCCGTAATACCGGCAATACCGCCATTTCCGCGGGCGGCGGCAATGGTTCCCGCCGCATGGGTTCCATGATTATCCTCACTGCCTTTACAGAGTTCATTGTTTCCATCAAAAAAATTCCAGCCATGTACATCGTCCACGTAACCGTTTCCGTCATTATCAATGCCATCTCCCGGAATCTCATCTTCGTTGGTCCAGATAGCATCCTTCAGATCAGGATGATTGATATCAATTCCCGTGTCAATGACTGCCACTACCACCTGCCGGTGCTCCTCTGTGCTGGAATCGTAAAGGTTCCATGCCGGCAGGATATCAATATCCACTCCCCGTCTTGCCCGGATCTCCTTGATACGGTAAGCATCCGGTCCGGCTACCGGGGCCGGCATGCCAAGGTAGTTTGCCAGATCAATGTAGGTTGCCAGCTTCGGGTTGCTGTCCTTAAAGCGATTTGTGATCTCGCTGTACTGCAGCTCCGCATCATTCTTCAGGCCCCACTGATATCTGGAATAGCTGTCTGAAGAAGACAGATTAGCCACACCCGGTCCATAGACATCGGTATGAAAGGTATATTGAGTGTCCGGCATTGCGGATGCCGCAGCATGCAGTCCCGCTCCGCAGAGCACTGCTGCTAATGCAGTAGCTGCCTGCTGTTTCCATTTCATTTTCATAATATACTCCTCAATTCTATCACCATAACCGTGCAAGCACGCTTCGGGCTCTCTTGCACTCGTTCTCGTGACTTGCGTCACTCGATTGCCTCGTCGTTCGCCATAACCGTGCAAGCACGCTTCTGGCTCTCTTGCACTCGTTACATTATAACATAGCTGTCAAATTTTTAGTTTGAACTTTGTGTGAAATTGTTACTGTACATGGGTAGGCATTTTCTGAACTGAAAATGCCGTATGATGCAGTAGTGGCAGCAGATTTTGCCGATTTGGAATGCGAAGCATCGGCAAAATCCGTTACTGTTTGCGCAATGCGTGAACAGTAACGTGAAATTCACGCAACAGAAAAACCCGTGGAGAAAATCTCCACGGGTCATCTTACGTTTGGACACAGTAGGCGCTCCTGCGCATCTACATGATATAAAAATTTCGATTAATTTCTGATCAGTGATTACTCAACGATAGAAACAACACGGCCTGAACCTACGGTTCTACCACCCTCACGGATAGCGAAACGAAGACCCTGCTCCATAGCTACCGGATGGATCAGCTCAACGGTCATCTCTACGTTATCACCAGGCATGCACATCTCGGTACCAGCCGGGAGCTCGCAAACGCCGGTTACGTCAGTTGTTCTGAAGTAGAACTGCGGACGATAGTTGTTGAAGAACGGGGTATGACGACCACCCTCGTCTTTGGTCAGAACGTAAACCTGTGCGGTAAACTTGTTGTGGCATTTTACGGATGCCGGCTTACACAGAACCTGTCCACGCTCGATCTCAGTTCTCTGGATACCACGAAGCAGAGCACCGATGTTATCACCAGCCTGAGCCTCATCCAGTAACTTACGGAACATCTCGATACCGGTAACAACGGTCTTCTTGGTCTCCTCGTGGATACCAACGATCTCAACCTCATCGTTCAGATGAAGAACACCACGCTCTACACGACCGGTAGCAACGGTACCACGACCGGTGATTGTGAATACATCCTCTACAGGCATCAGGAACGGCTTATCAGTCTCACGCTGCGGATCCGGGATCCAGCTGTCAACTGCGTCCATCAGCTCCATGATCTTGTCGCCCCACTCACCGTGCGGATCCTCAAGAGCCTTCAGAGCGGAACCCTGAATGATCGGGGTGTCATCGCCCGGGAACTCGTACTCGTTCAGCAGCTCACGGATCTCCATGTCTACTAACTCAAGCAGCTCCGGATCGTCAACCATATCACATTTGTTCATGAATACAACGATGTACGGTACGCCTACCTGACGGGAAAGCAGGATGTGCTCTCTGGTCTGCGCCATAACACCATCGGTTGCTGCTACTACAAGGATAGCGCCATCCATCTGAGCTGCACCGGTGATCATGTTCTTAACGTAGTCAGCATGTCCTGGGCAGTCAACGTGTGCATAGTGTCTGTGCTCGGTCTCATACTCAACGTGTGCGGTAGAAATGGTGATACCACGCTCTCTCTCCTCCGGAGCCTTATCGATGTTCTCGAAATCGGTAGCGGTGTTACCAGCAACTCTCTCAGCCAGAACTTTGGTGATTGCTGCGGTCAGAGTGGTTTTACCATGGTCAACGTGGCCGATGGTACCAATGTTACAATGCGGTTTGGTTCTTTCAAACTTTGCTTTTGCCATTTTATAACGTCCTCCTTGATTTGCCCGCCTAGTACGGGCGATTGATTATATGGTTAGGCTGTTCTTTATTATATGCTATTTACGCAATATTTTCAAGCCTTTTCTATATTCCGGCTGGCGGCTCTGCAGCATATTCTTTGATAAAAACAACTGCAGAACCACCGGCTGAAAATTAGATTACATTATTTCTTGTGCTCGTTGATAACCTTCTCCTGTACGGACTTCGGAACCGGCTCGTACTTCTCGAAGAACATGGAGTAGTTACCACGTCCCTGAGTCTTGGAACGAAGGTCAGTAGAGTAACCGAACATCTCGGAAAGCGGAACGTATGCCTTAACGATCTTACCGCCGCCTAAGTCATCCATACCCTCGATACGGCCACGACGGGAGTTGATATCACCGATAACATCACCCATGTACTCCTCAGGCATGGTAACCTCAACCTTCATGATCGGCTCAAGCAGGATAGCGCCTGCCTTCTGCATAGCCTCCTTGAACGCCATGGAACCAGCGATCTTGAATGCCATCTCGTTAGAGTCGACCTCATGGTAAGAACCATCGTATACGGTAGCTTTTACACCGAGTACCGGGAATCCAGCAAGGATACCGGACTTGGAAGCCTCTTCGATACCAGCGCCAACTGCCGGGATGTACTCTTTCGGGATAGCACCGCCGACAACGGTAGACTCGAACTTGAAGGTCTCTTCTGCGTTCGCATCCATCGGCTCGAAGTGAACTTTACAGTGACCGTACTGACCACGACCACCAGACTGCTTAGCATATTTGCTGTCTACGTCTACGGCCTTGGTGAAGGTCTCTTTGTAAGCAACCTGCGGAGCACCAACGTTTGCTTCTACGTTGAACTCTCTCAGAAGACGGTCTACGATGATCTCCAGATGTAACTCACCCATACCGGAGATGATGGTCTGGCCAGTCTCCTGGTTGGTGGATGCACGGAAGGTCGGATCCTCCTCTGCAAGTTTCGCAAGTGCCTCACTCATCTTGCCCTGACCAGCTTTGGTCTTCGGCTCGATCGCGATATCGATAACCGGCTCCGGGAACTCCATGGACTCCAGGATAACCGGATGATTCTCATCACAGATGGTATCACCGGTACCGGTAATCTTAAAGCCTACTGCTGCAGCGATATCGCCGGAGTAAACCTTGTCAATCTCCTGTCTCTTGTTAGCATGCATCTGAAGGATACGGCCAACACGCTCTTTCTTGCCCTTGGTAGCATTCAGAACGTAGGAACCGGAATTCATGGTACCGGAGTACACACGGAAGAATGCCAGCTTACCTACGAACGGGTCGGTCATGATCTTGAATGCCAGAGCTGCGAACGGCTCTTCGTCAGAAGAATGACGCTCGATTTCATTGCCATCCATATCGGTACCCTTGATAGACGGGATATCGGTCGGAGCCGGCATGAACTCGATAACTGCGTTCAGAAGTCTCTGAACACCTTTGTTTCTGTATGCACTACCGCAGCATACCGGAACAGCGGTACACTCACAGGTAGCTTTTCTTAATACTTTCTTCAGTTCCTCGATAGATGGCTCTTCGCCTTCCAGATACTGCATCATCAGATCATCATCCAGCTCGCAGATCTTCTCTACCAGCTCGGTGTGATATAACTCTGCATCATCCTTCATATCATCCGGGATTTCGCAAACAGTAACGTCGTCGCCCTTATCATCGTTGTAGATGTAAGCCTGCATCTCGAACAGGTCGATAAGGCCCTTGAACTCGTCCTCTTTACCGATCGGCAGCTGTAAGCAGATAGCGTTCTTACCAAGTCTGGTACGGATCTGCTCTACTGCGCCGTAGAAGTTAGCGCCCAGGATATCCATCTTGTTGATGAATGCCATACGCGGTACGTTGTAGGTATCAGCCTGACGCCATACGTTCTCGGACTGCGGCTCTACACCACCCTTTGCACAGAACACGCCTACAGCGCCGTCCAGTACACGAAGGGAACGCTCTACCTCAACAGTGAAGTCTACGTGACCTGGGGTATCGATGATGTTGATACGATACTCCGGCTGTCCTTTGATCGGACGGTTGTCCTGGCCATGAATGGTCCAGTGACAGGTGGTAGCTGCTGAAGTAATGGTAATACCACGCTCCTGCTCCTGCTCCATCCAGTCCATGGTAGCAGTACCTTCGTGAGTATCACCGATTTTGTAGTTTACACCAGTGTAATACAGGATACGCTCAGTCAAAGTGGTCTTACCAGCATCGATGTGAGCCATGATACCAATATTTCTGGTTCTCTCCAACGGATATTCTCTTCCAGCCAAAGCTTTTTCCTCCTATTAGAATCTGAAGTGGGAGAAGGCCTTGTTAGCCTCTGCCATCTTATGCATGTCTTCTTTACGTTTTACAGATGCACCAGTGTTGTTTGCTGCGTCCATAATCTCGTTTGCCAGTCTCTCTTCCTGGGTCTTCTCGCCTCTCTTACGGGAGAACATGGTGATCCAGCGAAGTGCAAGAGTCTGACGTCTCTCCGGCTTAACCTCGATCGGCACCTGATAGGTAGCACCACCGATACGTTTTGCCTTAACCTCCAGAACAGGCATGATGTTGTTCATAGCCTCTTCGAAGACTTCCAGAGCCGGCTTGCCGCTCTTCTCTTCTACACGGTTAAATGCACCGTATACGATTTTCTGTGCAACACCCTTCTTACCATCAAGCATGATGTTGTTGATCAGCTTGGTTACAACCTTGTTGTTGTATAAAGGATCTGCTAATACATCTCTTTTCTGAATATGTCCTTTACGTGGCACGTTACTTCCCTCCTTAATTATAGAAATTAATTCATAGGTACTCACATGTTTCCATAAAAATGTGTTCGCGCACGGTTCTATCTATTCCTGCAACCACAGGCAATATCATCCCGGCACTAACTACTTTTACTTACGTTAGTGGTACTACTAGTGTAAGCTGTTACTTATTATTTCTTCTTAGCGTCTTTCGGTCTCTTAGCGCCGTACTTAGAACGAGCCTGCTTTCTGTTGGCTACGCCTGCGGTATCAAGAGTACCTCTGATGATGTGGTATCTGGTACCCGGAAGGTCCTTAACACGACCACCACGAATTAATACTACGCTGTGCTCCTGTAAGTTGTGTCCCTCGCCCGGGATGTAGCTGGTTACCTCGATACCGTTAGAAAGACGTACTCTGGCGATTTTACGAAGTGCAGAGTTCGGCTTCTTCGGGGTTGCAGTCTTAACTGCGGTGCAGACACCTCTCTTCTGCGGAGAAGAAGTGTTGGTTGCACGCTTCTGTAAGGAGTTGTATCCTCTCTGCAGAGCCGGTGCGGTAGACTTCTTTTCTGCGGTCTGTCTTCCCTTTCTCACTAACTGGTTGAATGTTGGCATTCCTTTCACCTCCTGTGATATTGTCTGTTGGTTGCTGTAATTCTTTTCAGCTTTTTGCGCATCAAAAAATCCTGCGATTTTCGCACGCCATATCATTATATCCGTTTGATGATAGCATGTCAAGGATATTTTTGCAATTTCTCGCCTGTTTTTCTTTGTATTTAAGCCATTTGTTGTTACTGTTCACGCGTTGCGCAAACAGCAACGGATTTTGCCGATGCTTCGCATTCCAAATCGGCAAAATCTGCTGCCACCACGATATCATACGGCATTTTCAGTTCAGAAAATGCCTACCCGTGTACAGTAACCATTTGTTCCATTCATTTTCCCCACACATATTTTCGGACAGCCCGGAATAGAATAAAGCAATCAGAGTATTCCCTAAAGGAGAAGTTTTATGCTGCCATCCCGCCCGAAAGCTGTTCTGATCTCGCTTGTTGCGTCCTATCTTTTATCTGCCCTGCTTTTATTCATCCTGACCTTTGTTTTATACAGGCTGAAACTGAAGGAGTCGCAGATTGCACCCGCGGTCTATGCCCTCTATGCCATCTCCTGCTTCGCGGGCGGGCTGCTCTGCGGCAAAGCGCTGCGTACCCGGCGTTTTTTCTGGGGGCTTCTCACCGGAGTTCTGTATTTTCTGGCGCTCTTTACGGCATCCCTTCTGCTGCGCCACGGGCAGGTACCAGAGCTTTCCCGGATGCTTCCGGTACTGGCCTGCTGCGCGGCAGGAGGCATGGCAGGAGGAATTTTAAGCTGATGAAAAAGAAAGGGATGCAGCAAAGCTGAACCCGGTATGTTCCGGGACCAGTTTGCTGCATCCTCTTCTTTTTTACTGTTTTATTCGTGTTCTCCGTCTTTTTCCTTCTCTCCATCCTCCGACTCTTCCGGATGATGAATCTGAATGCGGATTTTTCCGATCCGGTTTTTATCCATCTCTTCTACTTTTAAATGAAGATTCTCGTAATCAACTTCCTCGCCTTCCTCCGGCAGATGGTCCAGCAGGCCGATCACCAGTCCGCCAATGGAATCATAATCCTCAGATTCCAGTTCCAGGCCCAAGCGGTCATTCAGATCGTCCAGTTTGGCTGAACCATTCACCAGATATTCATCCGGCGCAACTTCCTTTACGTCATCCTCCTCATCCTGATCATACTCATCGCGGATCTCACCGACAATCTCCTCCAGCATATCCTCCAGAGTAATAAGACCGGCGGTGGCACCGTACTCATCCAGTACAATGACAATATTGTTGAAGGTTTTTCGCATCTCCAACATCAGCTCGGCCGTCTTCTTGTATTCGTAGGTATAAAGCGGCTGGCGCAGATAATCACGGATGGAAAAATTCTTTTCCTTTTCATGATCAAACAGAATAAAATCCTTCATATTCACAATGCCGATGACATTGTCCGTATTTTCCTCGTAAACCGGGATACGGGTAAAGCGTTCATTCTGGAACAGCTCCATGAGCTCATCGAAGGTTGCGTTTACATCTACCATGACCATATCGATACGCGGCACCATAACATCCTTGGCCACAGCATCCCCGAAATCGAATACGTTGTTGATCATCTTCTTTTCTTCGCTCTCAATAACGCCTTCCTCATGGCTTACTTCCACGATCGTCCGGAGCTCATCCTCTGTTATGGGATCCTGCTTTTTGTTGGGGTCTACACGCAAAAGGAAGAGAACTCCCATGGACAGCTTATTGACAATGAAGATTACCGGAGTCAGAACCACCATCAGCACATGGATGGCACCTGCATAAGCAAAAGAGATTTTCTCCGCATACAGCGTGGACATAGTCTTTGGCGTGATCTCACCGAATACCAGGATCAGCAGCGTCAGCACGCCGGTGGCTACGCCAACCGCCGCATTGCCAAACACGCGCAGGGTCAGGGTTGTCATCAGGGAAGAGGCTGACAGATTCACAATGTTGTTGCCAATCAGAATGGTGCTGAGCATCTTGGCCGGATCTTCGATGACGGCCGCCACCATGGCTGCACGCTTGTCACCGCTCTCTGCCAGAGTACGCACCCGCATCTTGTTTACCGTAGTCAGGGCAGTCTCCGCCGAGGAGAAAAACGCTGACAGCATCAGCAGGATCAAAACCGCCGCCAGTTGTATGCCCGTACTGTCTCCAGAATCTAACATAGAAATATTTCGCTCCTTTTATATTTTCATTCGATTTTACATGGTTTCACGACTGCTGTCAACAGGAGTTTTTTCCGGCAGCATACCCCGGATTTCCTTTATGAACTCCGCTCCGAACAGGATGCCGGAGCCAAGAAATACAAAGATATCCCCAAGATTGAAGACTACCTTCTTCAGTTTTCCACACTGAATGCTGAAATAGTCCACCACATAGTGTCGGATCATGCGGTCATAAAGATTGCTGACCGCGCCGCCAAGAATAACAGCAATGCCGAATTTCTGTACGGTTTTTCCTTTCTGCGGAAGGATCGCAGCCAGAAAACCGGCCAGTCCTGAGATCACCGCCAGCGGCAGCATCCGCACAAGCTCTGCATGCTGCTCCAGAAAGCCGAAGGGAAAACCGGCGTTGTGATTCCGGTACAGCAGGATTTTTCCTTTTGTATGCGGCAGCGGCTTCGGGAAATTCTCCGGTTTTTCCCGGTCAATCAGCCATTTGATGCCAAGGTCCAGTGATGACAGCGCCGCGATGATTCCTGTATAAAGCATAGACACATTCCTCCTGATTTCCAGATATTCTCTCAATTGCGCAGGTGGCAAATTACTGCGCAGCTATTCTTATTGTACTATCAAAACAGAACGCCGTCAAACTGTAACCTGTTCGTAACTGTTCAGTACCATCACACTTACACCTGTTCTGATGTTCCTTCATATATTATCAGAAAAAAGTTCCGGGAGTTTTCATGATCCCCTGCAATGTTTCCCCTGCCTCGGAAGAGATTGCCGATTTCATCGTCCGGTATTCCCCGCGGGCTGTAGATTCCCTCTACGAGCTGGCCCAGACCCGGTGTGTCAATCTGGTGAGTCAGGAATACGCCATTGTCCACGCGCCCCTTTCCGGCGTCCTCCCTTTAAGTTTTACGCAGCACACCTACTCCGCCATTCCAAAACTTTACGGACTACAGGATACCACGGCCCTGGAAGCCACCGGAATCCTTCCGGTCTTTTCCCAGCCAAATCTCATGAGCACCGGCCAGGGCATCCTCATCGGGATGATTGACACCGGGATTGATTATACAAACCCGCTGTTTCAAAACCCGGACGGCACCAGCCGGATCCTGCGGCTCTGGGATCAGACTATTGAAAGTGAAAATACCCCGGAAGCTGTGGCCGGATTCCAGCCGTTTTACGGCACCGTCTACAGCCAGGAAGACTTAAACCGCGCCCTGGCCTCCGAACAGCCGCTGGAGCTTGTGCCCTCCACTGATACCAGCGGGCACGGAACCTTTCTGGCCGGAGTTGCCGCAGGCCGTCAGATTCAGAGTCCCACCACGTTTTCCGGTGCCGCCCCGGACGCCGCACTGGCAGTGGTACGGTTAAAGCCGGCCAAGCAATATCTGCGGGAGTTTTTTGCCGTTCCGCCAGATGCAGATGCTTATCAGGAAAATGACATCATGGCTGCCGCAGCTTTTCTTTTAGGCGTAGCCGGGCAGTACCAGATGCCGCTGGTGCTCTGCCTTGGCGTCGGCACCAGTCAGGGAAGCCACAGCGGAATCTCTCCCCTGGCCATGCAGCTGCAGGCCTTAAGCGGCACCCGCGGTTTTGCCTGTGTCACCGGTGCCGGAAACGAGACCGGATTCCGGCATCACTATTTTGGAAATCTTTCTCCTGATCAGGAATATGAGGATGTGGAGCTGCGCGTAGCGGATTCCACCTCCGGTTTTTCCATGGAGTTGTGGGCTGATGTTTCAGAACTTTACACGGTAGGCTTTGTCTCTCCCTCCGGAGAAGTCATTGAGCGGATTCCCATGACGGTAGGCCAGGAAACCACGATTTCCTTCCAGCTTGACGCTACCCGCATTTTGATCAGTTATCAGATTACCGAATCCTCCTCCGGACGTTTTTTAGCTTTTCTGCGTTTTACCGGCCCGGCCCCCGGCATCTGGCATATCCGGGTCTATCCCACGCTGTTTGTCGCCGGGCAGTTTCATATCTGGCTCCCCATGCAGGGATTTCTCACAGAGGACACCGGATTTCTCCGGCCGGACCCGGACATCACCATCACCGATCCCGGCAACGCGCCGCTGCTCTTAACCGTCAGCACATACAACCACGTTACCGGAAGCCTTTACATCCACAGCAGCCGCGGCTTCACCGCCACCGGACAGATCAAGCCGGATTTCGCCGCTCCCGGCGTGGAGGTGCAGGGACCAGGGATTCCGCCTGGCACTTCCCGCCTATCCCGGCAGACCGGTTCCTCCGTGGCCACCGCCATCACCGCCGGAGCCGTGGCCTGTCTCTTCTCCTGGGGATTCACCCAGGGAAATGACACAACCCTCACCAGCATTTCCGTAAAATCCATCCTTATCCGCGGGGCAGAACGAAAAGAAGCGTTCCGCTATCCCAACCGGCAGTGGGGATATGGAACGCTAAATCTGTACCAGGCATTCCTGCTGATGCGGGAATAAAAATATTGAGACGGATTCAATAAAAGGTCCGGAAGTGAAAGAGACCGCTTTCCTATATTTTCACATATCCGTTGTTTGCTTGCTCTCACAACACGTGTTCGCCTGCATCGGACTACATCCGCTGCATTCGGACACGTGTGTTCAAGAGGCAAACAACCAGATATGTGGAAAATATCGGAAAGCGGTCTCATTCACTTCCTGCTTCATTGGCTCCGCTAGAGATAAAAAACCACGCAAGCGCAATGTATTGGTTTAAACCTCTTACGTTTGCTTGCCATAGGATACCTGAAAAAACGGACACATCAAGGTTATAACAAGCGCTTACGCGACCTTGACGTGTCCGTTTTCTCCAGA
>SKEE01002314.1_pt1 | contig 13215 bp, 9 predicted proteins | sample 4826661 | NCBI WGS metagenome assembly SKEE01 (sample SAMN11008817, study PRJNA524170) | human gut metagenome | biome: Human fecal sample; material: Feces; isolation source: fecal sample from pouch patient p20 | host: Homo sapiens | place: Israel: Tel-Aviv | collected 2016-11-14
CGGACTCTTTATTAGTTCCGTCTCAATATTGTTATTTTAAAATTTAATTTCTTTTCCTTCCAGCCTCCACTGCCGGAACTCTGCGGATGCGGACAGAAGCAGGTCAGAAGAAGAGTTCAGGGCAGTCTCTACGGAATCCTGGATGACTCCGATGATGAAACCAACGCCGACTACCTGCATGGCAATGTCATTCGGGATGCCAAACAGGGAACATGCCATCGGGATCAGCAGCAGGGAGCCTCCTGCGACACCGGATGCGCCGCAGGCAGACAGAGCAGCCAGGACACTTAAGATGATGGCACTCGGGATATCGACTGCAATGCCGAGGGTGTGAGCAGTGGCAAGAGCCATAACGGTGATGGTGATGGCTGCACCGTCCATGTTGATGGTTGCACCCAGCGGGATGGTGACGGAGTAAGTATCCTTATCCAGGCCCATTTCCTCGCAGGCCTCCATGTTGATCGGGATGTTGGCTGCGGAGCTTCTGGTGAAGAATGCGGTGATGGCGCTTCTCTTTAAGCATTTAAAGATGAGCGGATATGGATTCTTGCGGATGCACCAGAATACCAGGATCGGGTTTGTGACAAAATAAATGAACAGCATGGAGCCGACCAGAACAGCCAGCAGCTTTCCGTATTCGGTAAAGATGGCAAGTCCGTTTTCGGAAACGGTGTTGAAGACCAGGCCCAGGATACCGAACGGAGCAAAGCTGATGATCCAGGTAACTACTCTTGCAAGTCCGTTTGAAATCTCACCAAACATGTTCTTGGTGGTTTCGCTGGCACCGCGCAGGCCAATGCCGAAGAGTACAGCCCAAACCAGGACACCGATATAGTTGGCGCTTGCAATGGACTGAACCGGATTGCTTACCATATTCAGGAGCAGAGAACTTAATACCTCCACAATACCTTCCGGGGCAGCCAGATCGGATGCACCCTCGGCCAGCGTCAGGGTGATCGGGAACATCATGCTGGCGATCACGGCGATCACTGCGGCAAGGAAGGTGCTGAACATATACAGAATGATCACGGTGCGGATAACGCCGCCGTGGCTCTTACCGGAGTGGCACAGGGAACTGATGACCAGGAAGAATACCAGAAGCGGCGCGACCGCTTTTAAGGCACCTACAAAGACACTGCCGAGAATGGCGATGGCGGAGAACTGCGGAAGCGCAAGACCCAGGACAGCACCAATGATCAGGCCGGCAACGATCCGTTTGACAAGGCTGATGCCGCACCAGGCTTCAAATAGCTTTTTCATAATCTTTCCTCTTTCTTTCATTGGATAGTGGATAAAAGTCCAAAGGCTATTATACACAATGTGTGTAAGTAATACAAATGTTTTTTATACACGGACATTTTGGAGAGAGTGTATTTCCACAGGATGCGTATCCTTACATCAGGCACTTGACATTTTTACACATCCCCTTTATAATGCGGTATAAGTATGTATGCAATTACACATATATCCCAGGCATAGAAGGGAACAAGTAACAGTCCGAGGTACCGCACAGAAAGCAGCCGGCAGATGAGAGGCGCGCGGGAGACGCACTGCGAATACATCCCGGAGCCGCGCATCGAACAAAACCTTTGTGGTTTTCAGTAGGCTGCGCCGGAGCACAGCATCCGTTATCAGGCTGGAACAAAGATGCGGCAGTCGGCATTCTTTCAGGGAAATCCGGCACAGCAGGCAGTTTGTTCACTGAGGCAGGCAGTGTGAGCTGTCTGTGAAGTAAGGTGGTAACACGAGACGTCCCTCGTCCTTTCTGGCTCCGGCCGGGAGGACGAGTTTTTTATTTCATAGGAAATTGGAAATTGCATCCTGTGAAACAATAAAAAGTAATGAAAAAAGGAGAATCAGCTATGAACTGTTACGAAGAGCTGGTAGCCCGCGGTCTTATCGCCCAGGTTACAAATGAAGAAGAAATCAAAAAAATGGTAAATGAAGGCAAAGCAACCTTTTATATCGGCTTTGACCCGACTGCGGACAGCCTGCACGTTGGTCACTTCATGGCACTTTGCCTGATGAAACGTCTGCAGATGGCAGGCAACAAGCCGATCGCCCTCATCGGTGGCGGTACCGGTATGATCGGCGATCCGTCCGGACGTACCGACATGAGAAAGATGATGACCCCGGAGATGATCCAGCATAACTGCGACTGCTTCAAAGAGCAGATGAGCCGCTTCATTGATTTCTCTGATGGAAAGGCACTCATGGTAAATAATGCAGAATGGCTGTTGAAGTTAAATTATGTGGAGCTGCTGCGTGAGGTTGGCGCATGCTTCTCTGTCAACAATATGCTGCGCGCAGAGTGCTATAAGCAGCGCATGGAGAAAGGCTTAAGCTTCTTAGAGTTCAACTACATGATCATGCAGAGCTATGATTTCTATATGTTATACCAGAAATATGGTTGCAACATGCAGTTCGGCGGCGATGACCAGTGGAGCAACATGTTAGGAGGTACTGAGCTGATCCGCCGTAAATTAGGTAAGGATGCGCATGCGATGACCATCACCCTGCTGTTAAACTCTGAAGGCAAGAAGATGGGCAAGACCCAGTCCGGAGCTGTATGGTTAGATCCGAATAAGACCACCCCGTTTGAATTCTACCAGTACTGGAGAAATGTGGCAGACGCCGATGTATTAAAGTGCCTGCGCATGCTGACCTTCCTGCCGCTTGAGCAGATCGATGAGATGGACAAATGGGAAGGCAGCCAGTTAAATACCGCAAAAGAAATCCTGGCATACGAGCTGACCAAGCTGGTTCATGGAGAGGAAGAGGCAGAGAAGGCGCAGACCGCAGCACGCGCACTGTTCAGCGGTCAGGGCAGCATGGAAAATATGCCGAGCTACAACTTAACTGCTGAGGACTTTACCGACGGCAGCATCGATATTCTGGCAGTCCTGCAGAAATCCGGCCTGGCTCCGACCCGTTCTGAGGCAAGAAGAAACGTAGAGCAGGGCGGTGTATCGGTAAACGGTGAGCAGGTGAAGGATATCAAGGCATCCTACACGAGGGAAGATTTTGCCGGCGAAGGCATGGTTGTAAAACGCGGCAAGAAGAAATTCATGAAGGTAACTGCTGAATAAAAAAGGAAAACAGGCCGGAATATTGGCCTGACATCGCAAAAGCAGAAACAGACAAAAGATCCTCTGCGGCAGGAGGATGCGAACCATTCGCACGAAACTGCCACAGGGGATTTTTGCAACCATTTGCAAATTTTATATATGAGGATTTTATGACAACATTTACAGATAAATATCAGGTGTTAAAGCAGGTATTCGGCTACGATAGCTTCCGGCCGGGCCAGGAGCACCTGATCAACGCCATCCTTGCGGGAAAGGATGTGCTTGGCATTATGCCGACCGGCGCGGGAAAATCCATCGTCTATCAGGTTCCGGCGCTGTTATTTCCGGGCATCACCCTGGTGATTTCGCCCCTGATTTCCCTGATGAAGGACCAGGTGGAGGGCTTAAATCAGGCAGGTGTCCATGCGGCCTATTTAAATAGCTCCCTGACCCAGAACCAGTATTTTAAGGCACTGGATTTCGCGAGAGCGGGGCGTTATCCTATCATTTATGTGGCACCGGAGCGGCTTTTAACGGACAGCTTCCTGTCCTTCGCCCTGAACGCCAACATCTCCATGGTGGCAGTGGATGAGGCCCACTGCGTCTCTCAGTGGGGACAGGATTTCCGCCCCAGCTACTTAAAAATCACAGAATTTATCGACCGCCTGCCGGTGCGCCCGGTGGTCAGCGCGTTCACCGCCACCGCCACAAAAGAGGTGCGGGACGATATCATCGACATTTTGCAGCTTCGGGAACCGGCGGTGGAGACCACCGGCTTTGACCGGAAAAACTTATACTTTGGGGTTATGACGCCCAAGGACCGTTACGGCGCCATTCATCATTACCTGGAAACACATCCGGGGGAGAGCGGCATCATTTACTGCCTGACCCGCAAAAACGTGGAAGAAATCTGCGAGCGCCTGCGCGCGGATGGCTTTGCGGCTACCCGGTATCATGCGGGACTCAGCGACGCAGAGCGGCGGCAGAACCAGGATGATTTCCTCTATGACCGTTCGCCCATCATGGTAGCCAGCAACGCGTTTGGCATGGGCATTGACAAATCCAACGTGCGGTTTGTTCTGCACTGCGGCATGCCGAAGAACGTGGAATCCTACTATCAGGAGGCTGGAAGAGCCGGGCGTGACGGGGAACCGGCAGAGTGCATTCTCTATTACAGTGGCCAGGATGTCATCACCAACCAGTTTTTCATTGAGAACAGCCAGGAAAACCAGGAGCTGGATCCTTACACAGCTCAGATCGTAAAAGAGCGGGACCGCGACCGTCTGCGAAAGATGACCTATTACTGTTATACCAACGAATGTCTGCGGGAGTACATCCTGAAGTATTTTGGCGAGTACGGTTCCTCCTGTTACTGCGGCAACTGCCAGAACTGCCTGACGCAGTTTGAAGAGGTGGATGTGACCGAGTATGCCATCGGACTCATCGGCTGCGTGGCTGCCTGCCGGCAGCGCTATGGCGTGAATGTGGTTCTGGATACCCTGCGCGGCGCAAAGACGGCGAAAATCCGTCAGTACCGCATGGATGAGGTGCCGCAGTATGGCCAGTTCGCCAAGGTTCCTGCTTACCGCATGCGCCAGGTATTAAACTATCTGCTGATGCACGATTACTTAAGTGTAACCGATGACACCTACGCCATCCTGCAGCTGACGAAAAAATCCGCGCAGCTTCTGGATCCGGAACAGCAGGCAGAACATGGCCCGCTTCTTATGAAAATGGCAAAGGAGCAGGACAAGGCACCGAAGGAATCTGCCGATACAAAGGGTAAAAAGAAGAAACTCAAAACAGCGGCTTCCGTGGTTCTCACGGAGGAGGAAGAACTCCTTTTCGAGGCGCTGCGCGGCCTGCGAACCGAGATCGCAAGGGAAGAGAGTGTGCCGCCTTACATTGTATTTTCTGATAAGACCCTGGTGCTTATGTGCCGCCTGCGTCCGGAGAACAAGGCAGAAATGCTGGAGGTATCCGGCGTGGGAGAGCATAAATTTGAGAAGTATGGCGCACGGTTTCTGCAGCGGATTGCGGAGCATGTGTGAGCAGAAAGGAGTTATCAATATATATGGAAGAAAAGAATCAGAACAGGAATCAAAACCCGGAACAGCAGCAGACACCGCACAAACGCCGCGTCCGCTACAAAGGAACTCATCCGAGAAGATTCGAAGAAAAATACAAAGAGCTGAACCCGGAAAAATATGCAGATACCATTGAGCATGTCATTCAGAAGGGCGGAACACCGGCCGGGATGCATATCTCGATCATGGTAAAGGAAATTCTGGATTTTCTACAGATCCGGCCGGGACAAAAAGGCCTGGATGCAACTCTGGGTTATGGCGGCCATACGCGTGCAATGTTAGAGCAGCTGCAGGGCGAGGGCCATATCTACGGCCTGGATGTAGATCCGATCGAGTCTGTAAAGACAAAGAAACGACTGGAAGATCTGGGATTTGGCGAGGACATTATGACTGTGCGCCAGATGAATTTTGCAGATATCGACCAGATCGCGGAGGAGGCTGGTCCGTTCGATTTTATTCTGGCGGATCTTGGCGTATCCTCTATGCAGATCGATAATCCGGAACGCGGTTTTTCCTACAAATTTGACGGCCCGCTGGATCTGCGTTTAAATCCGCAGGCCGGCATTTCTGCCGCAGAACGGTTAAAAGAAGTAGATCGGGAAGAACTGGCCGGGATGCTGGTGGAAAACTCCGATGAGCCATATGCGGAGGAGATTGCCCGCTGCATCACCGGTGCGGTCCGCCGTGGTGAGAAGGTGGACACTACCACAAAAGTGCGGGAACTCATTGAAGAGGCTCTCAGCTTTATCCCGGAAAAAGAGCGCAAAGAAGCAGTAAAGAAAGCCTGCGCAAGAACCTTTCAGGCGCTGCGCATTGACGTAAACAGTGAGTTTGAGGTGTTGTATGCCTTTCTCGACAAGCTTCCGCATGTTCTGGCGCCGGGCGGCCGGGTGGCTGTTCTGACTTTCCATTCCGGCGAAGACCGCATGGTAAAGAAATCTTTTAAACAGTACCGGAAAGCAGGACTTTACTCTGAGATTTCAGACGATGTCATCCGCCCGTCTGCAGAAGAATGTGTCCGCAACAGCCGCGCAAGATCTACAAAGCTGCGCTGGGCTGTGCGAGCAGAATAAGAAATAGCAGAATTACATCCGGATCAGTTCATAGTCACGGCTGCCGAGTCCGATCTTCTCAGCATGCTCCAGGCAGGAACGCCATTCTGATTCCGGGGTGGAGTTTGTGAAATGGTCATGGTGATCATGAAAGTCAGGATCTGCCAGATGCTTTGCCAGCTGGCTTCCCGGCATTGGCTGTGCGGCCATGCAGGCATCTACGCAGGCCTGATCAAGGGCAAGCGGGTCGAAGGACGCGAACATGCCGATGTTTGGTAGGATCGGGACATCGTTTTCGCCATGGCAGTCACAGTTTGGAGAAACATCCACGATCAGGGAAATATGGAAGTTCGGTCTGCCGTCTACGACAGCCTTGGTATATTCTGCCATGCGGCAGTTTAACAGTTCGTTTGCGTTATTATTATCGAAATGGATGGCATCAAAGTTGCAGGCTCCAAGGCAGCGTCCGCAGCCGACGCAGTTCTCCTGGTTTACGTGCATTTTTCTGGCTGCTTCATCGAAGACCAGGCCGCCGTTGGCACATTCCTTCTGGCAGCGTCTGCAACCGCGGCACTTACGTTCCTTGATATATGGTTTTCCGCTGCAGTGCTGCTCGGTTTTTCCGGCACGGGAACCGCAGCCCATGCCAATGTTTTTGATGGTGCCGCCGAAGCCGGTCATTTCATGCCCCTTGAAATGGGTCAGGCTGATAAAAATATCTGCATCCATAACAGCACGTCCAATCTTGGCTGCCTTTACATATTCACCGCCTTTTACCGGAACTTCGATATCATCGGTGCCCTTTAATCCATCGCCGATGATGATAGGGCAGCCAACAGAAAGCGGAGTAAATCCATTTTCCCAGGCACATTCCAGGTGCTCCAGAGCGTTTTTCCGGCTGCCCGGATACATGGTGTTGCAGTCTGTGAGGAATGGCTTGCCGCCAAATTCTTTTACCACATCTGCAACGGCCTTGGCATAGTTCGGTCGGAGATAGCTGATATTGCCAAGCTCACCAAAATGCATTTTGATCGCTACAAATTTGCCGTCCATATCCAGCTCTGATATGCCGGCTTTTTTAATGAGTTTTTTCAGCTTTGTAGGAAGACCGTCACCAAATGCAATCGTGTGAAAGTCGGTAAAGTATACTTTTGATCGTTCCATGTCAGATAAATTCCTCCTGTCAGTTCTGTTATGTAAATCCCAAAATATATTTTATTATAATCGAAAAAATTTTTCAACAATTCCCTATGATCGCTTGATAATTATTTTACATTTGCATTGCTTTTTCCTTTTAGAACGTGTACTCTTATAAAGACAATTTGTGTAAATGATGATGCGGAACAAAGTATAAGAGAAAAGGATAGGTGACTTGCGTGGAAAGACAGAATGAAATAGAGCCAGATAAAATTTATGTTCAGATGTTCGGAAGCTTTCGTATGACATATCAGGGACAGCAGATCCAGCTGGGAAAATGGCTGAGTGCCAAGATGATCCATCTGCTGTTGCTGCTGATCTGCAGGAGAGGAGAGGGGGTTACCAGAAGTGAACTGATCTGGCGTCTGTACGGAGCAGACGAAAATGATAGTCAGTCCAGCAATTCCCTGCGCGCCATGATCTTCCGGCTGCGCCGAAGCATCCAGGAATCCGGGCTTCCGGAAGGAGAATACATTTCTACCAAGGGCGGACGTTATACATGGAATAACCAGCCACTGGAGACAGAGCTGGATGTGGAGACATTTCAAAAACTGGTCAAGGCTGGCTTTGAAGAAATTGATCCGGTGCACAGAGTGGAGCTTCTGACGGCTGCCTGCAAAACCTGCAGTGGAGATTTTATGCCGGATATGGTTTCGGATGAGTGGGTCGGAAAAACCAGCTGGCGTTTCCGGGAATTATACATGAGGGCACTGAGGGAACTGACGAGTCAGTTAAAAAGCCAGAAACGTTATGCTGAGCTGTTAGAGGACTGCGAACTGGTATTAAAACGCTATCCGTCTGAAGAATGGCAGTGTATGAAGCTGGAGTCACTCAATGATATGAAACGTTACCGGGAAGCCGTGGAGTATTATGAAGCTCTGGAGACGGAGGCGCGGCAGACTTGCACTCCGTTTCTGTCACAGGACTTAAAGGAGCAGTATCTGAAGGCAAAAAATATGATGCAGTATGAAGTGGTGGAAATGGAGCAGATCCAGAAAGACCTGATGCCGATGCTGCTTAAGCCGGGAGCAACTTCATGCGAGTATCTGGAATTTGTTGACATTTACCAGTTTATGATGCGGGTTTTTGCCCGGGAGGGAATTTCGTCCCAGCTGCTTTTACTGACTCTGGTCGGCCCGCAGGGAGCGGAGCTGGAATCTTCAGGGATGCTGGAAGGTGCCCGTTCCAGCCTGGAAAGTGCGATCCAGAAAACAATCCGCTGCTCTGATCTGTACACACGCTATGGCAGCGACCAGTTTTTGGTACTCCTGGCAAGCACAGGGCAGCAGGGCGGTGAAGCAGCAAGGGAGCGTATTCAGGAACGCTATTGTGCGATCAACCGGAATCCGCAGATCACATTGCGATGTGAGCTGCGCGATATCTGTCCGCATGAGCCATAATGTGGCTCATGGATATTGTCAGGCGGTAATAAATCCTTAAGAGAAACGTTCATAATAATCAATGGTAATTAAGAGATCTCTCTGTTATACTGTGGGTGTGTTAAGGAAACAGCTGAAAACTGTAACCAATACGATACGGAGGCAGGAAAAAGGTACCCCGGGGTATCTTCCGTCACCGAACCATGATTACGGATAAGGAGATAGAAATTATGAGCAGAAAAACTAACAAGACCATTACCGCTGTCGGCATGGCAGTACTGATGACAGCAGCCGGTGTCCTCACCGCCATGGCAGCACAGTCCCCGACCATTACAGCGGGAAACGGCATGAGCCAGATCGAGGCAGTCGGACCGGGGGTACAAAGTCCGGACGCAGAACAGGAGCAGGCACCGATCTGGGGAAGCATCATCAGCGCAGATAACGGCAGTATTGACATGGATTGTCCGTCCGGCAATATCTATGAGGGCGAGGTGATCGTGAATATTTCCGGTGATACTCTGATTCTGGACGGCGAGAACGGTTATCCGCTGGAGGCAGAGGAGCTTCAGGCAGGCGAGACGGTATATGTCTACATCGGACCGGCCATGACCATGAGCCTGCCGCCGCAGACAACCGGCGAGGTTGTCATTGGTAAGATTCCGGCAGACCAAAAGGCACCGGAGTATATCACAGCAGTGTCTATGACGGCTAACGCAGATGGAAGCTGGACTCTCGTGTCTGCAGCAGGTAAGGAATATGCAGTTTCTGCAGACTGCCGCATCATGCCGTATCTGACCAGACAGATTGTTTCTCTGGAGGACGTGGAGCAGGGCAGCAATCTGCTGGTATGGAGTGATGACCAGAACCAGGCACAGAAGCTGGTATTGTTTGCAAAATAAAAATTCAGCAGCACAGTCTGGCTGACAAAATAAGCAGGGAATGTCCTGTCCGCATGAAAGAGATTGCGGCAGGGCATTTTTCTGCATCACTGCGATGAAAATGATATGGGAGGGATGGATGATGAAAAAGAATTTCAGAAGCATGAGAAGATATACGATAGCTGTACTTGTGACGGCCGCAGCCTGTCTGGCGTCCGGCTGTGCTAAAAAAGAAGTCAGTGTGGAGGTGGTTTCCGGGGCTGAGAATGAAAACAAACCGCAGATTTCCATTAATGAAAACAAGCCGCAGATTTCCATTCAGGAAAATCCTGCTGCGCTTTTTCTGAAAATTACCGCAGAATATGACAGTGACTGGCAGGATGAACACAGCCTGATCAGCACAAAAACATCCCAGATCCGTATTCTGGATGAAGACCATGCGGAGCTTCAGAAGGCGCTGGATGCCCTGAATCAGAAAAATCTTGACAGCCAGAGTACGTTTATGGCAGACAACCAGGCTGATGCAAGACAGATGTATCAGGATAAGCCGGAGCTGATGGAGAATAATGGCTGGGAGTCAGAGCTGACCCTGACAGCAGTCCGGGCAGACGAAACGGTTCTCTGCCTCAGGCAGACGGATTACAGCTGGCTCGGAGGCGCACACCCCAATACCTGTATTACCGGAATTACTTACGATACGCAGACAGGAGCAGAGCTCTCTCTAAAGGACATCGCAAACGATTATGACGGTATTTACGAGTATGTACTCGAGCGGCTTGCGAAAGAGCATGATCCGAATATGTTTTTTGAGCAGTACGAGGATGCGGTAAAGGCTATGTTCTATGGTGGAGATGCCGATTACAGCCCGGTGCACTGGTCACTGACAAATGAGGGAGTGACCATATGGTTTAATCAGTATGATATCGCCCCATACGCGGCAGGGTCGGTCAGCGTGGAAATTCCGTTTGCAGAACAGGGCGAATTGTTTCAAAAGAAGTATCAAAGCACGAAGACCTCTTATGTAAAAGAACTGCAGGAGTGTGAGTCAGTCGAAGCAGATGTGGACGGAGACGGAAAAAAGGAAGCAGTCAGCTATGAGGTCGAGCGGGATGAATATGGAATCGGCGGAGCTATCACAGTGACCTGCGAAGATCATTCTTTCAATACTGCGTCGCTGATGGAGCAGGATTACGGTGCCGGTGGCGGCTATACATCAGAGGGCTATCTGATCCATACGGAGGCAGGTAAGACGTATCTGTATCTGCAGCATCAGTCAGATAATGACAGCCATTACATCAATATCTTTGATTTAACTACAAAAACACCGGTTTATACAGGATTTACCGGAAGCAGCTGGTCCGATTCTCCGATCACTGACCCTGACAGTTTTCTTTTGTGGGACCGTCTGGATGTGCTGGGAACCTACAGCGCATACCGGGAGTATCATATAGGCCCAGATGGCATGCCGCAGACAGAGGATGAGTTATTTCGCCTTGGCAGCGCAAATCATGAAAATCCGGTCACACTGGTGTCTGTCCGTGATCTGAAGGTGTCTGTTTTAAATGCCGGTTCACAGGAACAGGAGACCATACCGTCCGGAACTTCATTTCAGATTACCGCAACCGATGGAAAAAGCTTTGTGGAGGCAAAAATGGATGATGGACGCAGCTGCCGCATTCCGGTTGTCAAAGACGCAGATGCATGGGAGTGGAAGATCAACGGTGTCAGCGAGTATGAATGTTTTGGAATGCTGCCATATGCAGGATAAAAAAGGGGATTAAGAAAATGAGAAAACTTCGTGCGGATTTTCACACACACACAACCTACTGTGACGGCAAAAGTACGCCCCGCCAGATGGTGGAGGCGGCATACGGCATGGGCCTGACAGATTTTGGTATTTCCGGCCACGCGGATTATTCCATGTGGGAGCAGGGATTTGGCATGTCGGATACGATCTTGTCGGCCTACAAGCGGGAACTGGAGGCACTCAGGGAAGAGTATGCCGGGAAGATGAATATTTATATCGGAATTGAACTGGATACGCTGGGGCCGGTACAGCAGGCAGAGTATGCCATCGGCTCTACTCACAGCATATTAAAAGACGGGCATCTGGTCACGGTGGATGACACGGAGGAAAAGCTGGTGCAGGCTGTGGAAACATTCTGGAACGGCGACTGGTATGCCATGGCACAGGATTATTTCGAACTGGAGGCCACGGTCTACGATAAGCTTCACTGCGACTGGGTGGGGCATTTTGACCTGCTCACCAAGTTCAATGAAGCCTATCGATATTTTGATGAGACAAAGGATGACTATCTGGAACCGGCACTGAATGCTATGAAGAAGCTGCACAGCCAGGGACTTCCCTTTGAGATCAATACCGGCGCCATGTCCCGCGGCTACCGTACTGCGCCATATCCGAATCCGATTCTCTTAAGAGAACTCCATGCCATGGGCGGCCGCATCATGATCAATTCCGACAGTCACAGCGCGGACACCATTGCCTACGCTTTCGATCAGGCAGGAAAAATTGCGTATGAGTGCGGCTTTCGGAAGGTAACAGTATGGAGCAAAGACGGTTTCCGGGAAATTCCGTTAGGATAAAAAAGGGTCCTTTCCTTCCGTTTCAAAATATTCCCTGGTCAGCTTAAATACCGTTTTGGACAGCAAAAATACACCGATCAGGTTTGGGATGGCCATGAGACCGTTGAAGGTATCTGCAATGCTCCATAGCAGGCCCAGATCTACCGTGGCACCCAGGATGGCTACCAGAGAGTAGGCGACCATGAAGGGCTTGATGATCTTTTCATCGAAGATAAATTCAATACAGCGTGCGCCGTACAGTCCCCATCCGATGATGGTGGAGAAGGCAAAGCAGCACATGGATATGGCGGTGAAGATGGATACCCAGCTTCCGTAGGTGGAGGTAAAGCCGGAGATGGTCAGCTCTGCGCCGGCTGCTTGTCCATAGTTGACAGTAACACCGCTGCACAGGATGACCAGCGCGGTCAATGTGCAGATGATAATGGTATCGGTAAATACCTCAAAGATGCCGAAGAACCCCTGCTTCACCGGCTTCTTGGTATCGGCACATGCATGGGCAATGGAACCGGTACCGAGGCCGGCCTCATTGGAGAAGATACCTCGGGATACGCCGCGTTTCATGCTGGTGAAGAAGCTTCCGATGACGCCGCCGGTTACTGCCTGCGGATGGAAGGCACCCTCAAAGATCATGGAAAATACCAGTGGAATGCGGTTTGCGTGAAGCAGGATTACGCCAAGGGCCAGCAGGATGTAAAACAGTGCCATGAAGGGAACCAGCTTTTCTGCTACGTTTCCGATTCTTTTTACGCCGCCTAAGAGCACGAGGGCTACCAGAGCAGCCAGCACAATGCCGGTCACGAGGCAGACAACAGGTTTTGACTGGTCTGAGATCAGGCTGTAGTTTTCCAGGGCAGAGTTGATGGCGGTGGTGATGGTATTGACCTGGGTGGCATTTCCGGTTCCGAATACAGTCAGCACCCCAAAGGTAGAGAAGAGGACTGCCAGCCAGT
>SKEE01002315.1_pt1 | contig 13212 bp, 9 predicted proteins | sample 4826661 | NCBI WGS metagenome assembly SKEE01 (sample SAMN11008817, study PRJNA524170) | human gut metagenome | biome: Human fecal sample; material: Feces; isolation source: fecal sample from pouch patient p20 | host: Homo sapiens | place: Israel: Tel-Aviv | collected 2016-11-14
ATTGAGGAGGTTGAATAAATGCCCAGAAAGAGGCGAGAGTGTGGGAGTAGAGGTGCAGGGAAATCTATCATAAAAGTATTTTGTGAAGGAGAGAGTGAACAGGCTTATACAGAATATCTGAAGAGAAAATTTAGTGATGTGGCAGTTATACAATATCCTAAAGAACCGGGGCTGTTTGACCGGGCAGAGGAAAGATTTAAAAAGGATTCCAAATATCGGGATTATACAGAAGTTATCGATGAGGTATGGTTTTTCTTTGATGTTGAAACTAAGGATATCAATAAATGGAATGAACGGTATCGGATAATTAAAAAGCTTCGGAAATTGCGAAAGGATCAGAATATCAGAGTAAGACTTCTGATGACAAGTGGATGTATAGAATATTGGTTCATGCTACACAAAAAGTATTATATACCACCACTGCAATCAGTTGCAGAAAAGGAAAAAGTTATTGCTGATTTGAAGGTTGAGGAACCATTGTATGAAAAAGGAAATCGAGCAATAACTGCAAAAATTGCGGAAGATTATCCAATAGCTGTAAAAAATGCAGCGCGTACTATGAACAGGTTATTAGAAGATGGGATGCCTATGTTAGAAGATACGGATGTAAGAAATCAATGGCTTTGTAAGAACTGTAAAACTTTTTCTAATGTACATGAGGCAATTAAGTATTTGGAGAATCTTTAAAAGTTCATAAGGGAAAAGATTATCTGAGGAGGATTCAAGATGAAGAAAACCTATATCCTGTATTGCTACATAATCAGCATGATTCTAATGCCGTTCAAATGGTTTGCGCCGGAGTATATGACGGAGTTATCAGAATGGGGATTTAAGAGTATTGCCAATCCGGTTGGGATTGGACTGCTTATCATTGGTGTCCTGCTAATCCAGGCAAAAGACATAGGAGCAAAAGAACGGATTCTGGCAGGAATCGGATTAGTGGCAATCGTTCTTGGTGAACTGTATGCTTATTTTACCTGGTATAAAGGATGGTATTATCCGATGGTTTCCTTTGATGGCGCAAAATCCAGTGCGTTGCCAACATTTTATATAGGTGTGTTCTTAAGTGCTCTTGCGTGTGTTGTTTTTCTTGTGTTGTGTATGAGAGAAAAACGCAAAAAGTGATACTTTATTTAGAATGGATTTCCTGACTGAAAATACAAATTACGATGTTAGATCTTTTGTCAGGATAATTGCCTATATGAAAGCGATAACTTAAAAAATGACAATAAAGAAAAGACGATCAAGTTATTAAAAAAGACTGTCAAGCTACAAAAGCTTCACAGTCTTTTCACGTCCCTGATCAGAATCGAACTGACGCACCCGCCTCCGGAGGGCGGTGCTCTATCCACTGAGCTACAAGGACATTTACTAATATAGCACTTGCCCAGAAAAAAATCAAGAAGAAATTTCGAACAGGACAAGTAAAACGGGATGAACAGAATAGCAGCCGAAATACCATTTGAAAGTGATTTGATACACAGAGTTGGCATCAGCATAAAGCAATTTTAATGCAGAAAAAGAATAAATAATCGCTTCGACAAAACCAGTCAAAACAAGTCTTCCTTCGCTATTGACGCAAAAGCGGGCATTGCGTATGATAGGTGGCAAAGGAGGAAATGCCATGTCGGAAGAAAAAAGGATGCCCGTCCTTACAGGCCAAAAGAAGCAGATTTTCTACACTGGTCTTGTGTATCTGCTGGTCTGCTTTATGACGGCGGGAGTCACCGTTTTTCTTACGAAAGAGAAAAAAGATGAGGTAAAAGAAGTAAGTGCAGTTGTTACAGAAGAGCCAAAAGTAAATACCGGATATGCAGCGATGGAAACCAATCCACTTCTGGAGAACCGGGACGAAGAGCTTGCGGGTGCAGTAGAAGCATACTATCAGGAACTTTCCGGAAAAGAAGCCTATGCCGAAGCATACGATGGGATTGCGATTTACACGAAAGACGGCAAAGCAAAAGGCAGCAGGATCCTGTATGTACGGTACAATATGAAGATCCGTGGAATTTACACTGAAGTACCGGGACTTGAAACCTTATATGCGGTCAAGGACAAAGATGGAAAATTCGATATTCAGGCAGAGATCTCTGACGAGCAGATTCAGACGATAATTGAAGAAGTCTCCGCACAGACAGATGTGCAGGAGCTGTTTGCACAGGTAGAAGCGGATTATGAACAGGCACTTGGTTCAGATGCAATGCTCGCACAGGCGGTGGAAGATCTGAAAAATGCAGTGGATCAGTAACACTGTAAATACAGCGAGCCAGTAACGTCTGAAAAAAGCGGTAAAGTCTATGAAAAAATGTTGTGCGTCAGCAGAAGTGGATGCTGTCTTGCTAAAAATTCATAAAGAATGCAGAATTTCAGGCAACATCCAGTCTCCGGATTGCGATTTTCTATTGCGCTTACATAAGGATTCAGATATAATAAATAAAGCGGCGCAGGCAAAGAGTCTGCGCTAACGTTTATGATGAAAAAGAGAGGAACGATCGATACTATGAAGAAGATCCTGGATCTGATTACAGAAGAAATGGAACAGGCATTTGCAGATGCCGGATACGAGAAAGAACTGGCGCGTGTTACACTTTCCAACCGCCCGGATTTATGTGAATATCAGTGCAATGGTGCGATGGCAGGTGCAAAAAAGTACCACAAAGCACCGATCATGATCGCAGAAGAAGTTGTGGCAAAGATTCCGGAGAACGGATATATCAGCGGAGCAGAAGCAGTTAAGCCAGGTTTCATCAACCTGAAGACCAACCCGGCAGCAGTCGCAGATTATCTGAACCAGATGGAAGCAGACGAAAAGCTCGGCGCGGAAGAAGTAGAAAATCCAAAGACAATCGTCATTGATTACGGTGGACCGAATGTGGCAAAACCGCTTCACGTCGGACATCTCCGCTCCGCGATTATCGGGGAAAGCGTAAAGAGAATCACCCGTTTTATGGGCAATAAAGTGATTGGTGATATCCACCTTGGAGACTGGGGATATCAGATGGGACTGATTATCACAGAACTGAAGAAACGCCAGCCGGATCTTCCGTATTTTGATGATAATTTCACCGGAGAATATCCAAAAGAAGCACCATTTACCATCAGTGACCTGGAGGAAATCTATCCGGCAGCGTCCGCTTATGCAAAAGAGCATGATGATTACAGAGAAGAAGCACTGGATGCGACCTTCCAGCTGCAGAGCGGAAAGCGCGGTTACCGTGCAATCTGGGATCACATTATGAATGTGTCTGTGACAGACTTAAAGAAAAACTATGCGAACCTGAATGTTGAATTTGACCTCTGGAAAGGGGAATCTGACGCACAGAAATACATCCCGGATATGGTGGAAAGACTGAAGAAGGAAGGCTATGCGCATATTGATAACGGAGCACTCGTGGTAGATGTCAAAGAAGAGACCGATACCAAAGAGATCCCACCGTGTATGATCCTGAAGTCCGACGGTGCAGCACTTTATGATACCACAGACCTTGCAACACTGGTAGAGCGTGAAGAACTGTTCCAGCCGAACGAAGTCATCTATGTAGTTGACAAACGTCAGGAACTGCATTTTGTACAGGTATTCCGCTGCGCGAAGAAGACCGGCATTGTAAAAGAGGATACAAAACTTACTTTCCTTGGATTTGGTACGATGAACGGAAAAGACGGAAAACCGTTCAAGACCAGAGAAGGCGGCGTTATGCGTCTTGAGAACCTGATCCGCGAGATCACAGAAAAGATGTATGAAAAGATCACAGAGAACCGTACCGTATCGGAAGAAGAGGCAAAAGCAACAGCGAAGATGGTCGGAATGGCTGCGATCAAATACGGAGACCTCTCCAACCAGGCAGCAAAAGACTATGTATTCGATGTAGACAGATTCACTTCTTTTGAAGGAAATACAGGTCCGTACATCCTGTACACCATCGTTCGTATCAAATCAATCCTGAACAAGTACAAAGAATCAGGAAAGAGTATGGACGATATCAAGATCCTTTCGGCTACAAGTGAGAGCGAAAAGGCTCTGATGCTGGAAGCTGCGAAGTTTGGCAGTGTGATGGAGAATGTATACGAAGAACTTGCACCACACAAGATCTGCGCATATATTTATGATCTTGCAAATGCATTTAACCGTTTCTACCATGAGACAAAGATCCTGGCAGAAGAGGATGAGCAGAAGCAGAAGAGCTACATTGCCCTTCTTACACTGACAAGAGACATTTTGACAACCTGCATCGATCTGCTTGGATTTGAAGCACCGGAAAGAATGTAAAAAGGCAGAAGCATCAGAAGTAATGACAATACGATAAAGAGGCGAGGACATATGACAGAGAAATTGTTTTACACAGACAGTCACCTGCAGGAATTTACTGCGGAGGTTGTGTCCTGCCGCCCGTGTGATAACGGATATGAGGCAGTTCTTTCAAGAACTGCCTTTTTTCCAGAAGGCGGCGGTCAGGCAGCAGATACCGGAGTGATTGACGGGATCAGAGTATATGATGTACAGGAAAAAGGAGAACAGATCTTTCACTATCTGGAAGGAGAACTGGAAGAAGGAAAGACCGTGACCGGTCAGATCGACTGGGACAAACGTTTTTCACGGATGCAGCAGCACAGCGGAGAACATATCGTATCGGGAATCGTTCATGCACGTTTTGGATATGATAATGTGGGATTCCATTTGAATGATGAGCTGTGCACTCTGGACTTAAGTGGCCCGCTCACGAAGGAGGAGCTTCGCGAGGTGGAAAATGCGGCAAATGAAGCGGTATTTGCAAATGTACCGGTTCAGATAAGTTATCCGTCCAAAGAAAAATTGAAGACGTTGGATTACCGCAGTAAGATAGAGATTGACGGACAGGTGCGTATCGTGACGATACCGGGATATGACGTGTGTGCCTGTTGTGCACCGCATGTGTATTTTACCGGAGAGATCGGTCTTATCAAACTGGTGCAGAGTCAGAATTATAAAGGCGGTATCCGGATCACTATGCTGTGCGGAAGAAGGGCACTGAAGGATTATCAGCAGAAAGAAGAAAGCGTGAAGGCGATCATGGGAAGCCTTTCAGCGAAGGAAGAATTGATTGCTGAAGCAGTTGAACGCGTAAAAGAGGAATGTACACAGCTGAAGAGTGAACTTGCAGAGACAAGATATCAGATTCTTGAAGCACAGGCAGAAAAAATTCCGGAGGGACAGAAAAAGGTCTGTATTTTTGATAGCAAATTAAGTGGGAATGAACCACGTAAGCTTATGAACCTTGTACTGAAAAAAGGAACAGAAGTATGTGCGGTATTTGCAGGAAACGAAGAGAGTGGATACCGTTATGTGATCGGCAGTGAGACAGAGGATGTGCGCCCGTACAGCAAGATTCTCAAAGAACAGTTTGACGGAAGAGGCGGTGGAAAACCGGTCATGGTACAGGGTTCTGTAAATGGAAGTGAAGAGGCAATCCGAAAAGTTTTTGAGTAAGAGAAGGCGGAGATGAAGAATGCGAGACAGGAAAACAGGGAGAATTATCTGGTATTTGTTCAGTGCGGTTCTGATCAAATGGGGTGTGGAGATCGCAGTAGCGACATTTGCACTTTCCTGCGGTTTGCGCAGCAATATGGGAATTGGGGCAGTCTCTTCGATCATCACGATCCCAATGATTGCGTGGATCTACCGGAAAGATCAGGGACGCTATGAAAAGCAGCAGGAATCCTGGTGGAAATATAAAGCGGCTTCCCGATATGGAATGTGGCTTGTTATGATCGTCGGTGCAGTGACTGCGTGTGTGGCGATGAATGATATCGTCATGCTGATGAATATGCAGAGGATCAGCCAGGTTTATCAGAGCACAGAGCAGATCATTTACAGTGCACCGCGTTGGCTTCAGCTGGCGGGAGCCGGGATTCTGGCTCCGGTCGCAGAAGAGCTTGTTTACCGCGGGATGATCTACCGGCGGATGCGCGAGAGCCTTACCGCTGTGCAGGCGGGTGTGTTTGTATCCATTTTGTTCGGTGTCGGTCATGGAAATCTGCCACAGGGACTTTATGCAATGGTACTCGGACTTCTGCTTGCCTGCATTTATGAGAAATTCCGGAATATTGCAGCTCCGGTCCTGTTCCATATTGTTGTGAATATTACGTCATTATTGCTTTCGTGGTATGGGGGCTTTGAATGGATTCTGGGAACAGAGGGAAAAGCAGTTGGAATTACTGTACTGGCTACGTTGATTACTGTTATAATTTATGTAAAAATAAAAAATATAAGACAAGAAATACGATAATTAACTGAAAAATACTGAAAAAGTTTACAATATAAATAATATCTGACAATTTCTGTAAAATTAGGGGTTTACTTTTTGAGACAAATGCTGTATAGTGTTAAATCATAAAAGCAACAACAAAACCGTTTTACAGAAAGGGCAGGTTATATGAGCGTAATACAACAAAATACAGAACAAGGCTTATACAGCCCTGATTTTGAGCATGACAACTGCGGTATCGGAGCTGTTGTGAACATCAAAGGGCAAAAGAGTCATGATACAGTCGCAAATGCGCTGAAAATCGTAGAAAATCTTGAACATAGAGCTGGCAAGGATGCCGAAGGGAAGACAGGAGACGGTGTAGGAATACTGTTACAGATTTCGCACAAGTTCTTTACAAATGTCTGTCGTCCCCTCGGCATCTTTTTAGGTTCTGAGAGAGATTACGGTGTGGGAATGTTTTTCTTCCCACAGGACGAACTGAAAAGGAATCAGGCAAAAAATATTTTCGAAGTCATTGTCGAAAAAGAAGGACTGAAATTCCTTGGATGGAGGGAAGTGCCGATCCGTAAAGAGATTCTTGGAAAGAAAGCACTCGAATGCATGCCGTGCATTATGCAGGGATTTATCGAACGACCGAAAAAAGTAAAACAAGGACTGGATTTTGACCGCAGACTTTATGTGGTAAGAAGAGTCTTTGAACAGAGCAGTGATGATACCTATGTAGCATCCCTGTCAAGCAGAACCATCGTGTACAAAGGAATGTTCCTTGTAAAACAGCTCCGGATGTTCTTTGAAGATCTGCAGAACCCGGATTATGAATCTGCAATTGCAGTTGTACATTCCAGATTCAGTACAAACACTAATCCAAGCTGGGAAAGAGCACATCCGAACCGTTTCATCGTACATAACGGAGAGATCAATACCATTCGCGGCAATGCAGATAAGATGCGGGCCAGAGAGGAAAACATGGAATCCGAGCATCTGGAAGGAGAGCTTTATAAAGTCCTTCCGGCAATCAATACCGCAGGTTCCGATTCTGCCATGCTGGATAACACGCTGGAATTCATGGTGATGAGTGGCATGCCGCTTCCGTTGGCAGTTATGATCACCATCCCGGAGCCATGGGCACAGAATGCAACGATGTCACAGAAAATCAAGGATTTCTATCAGTATTACGCAACGATGATGGAGCCATGGGACGGACCGGCATCCATCCTGTTCTCAGATGGAGATATTTTAGGAGCCGTACTTGACCGAAATGGACTCAGACCTTCCAGATATTACATCACAGATGATGACACACTGATCCTTTCTTCTGAGGTTGGTGTTCTGGATATCCCGCCGGAGAAGATCGTAGTCAAAGAAAGAATCCATCCAGGTAAGATGCTTCTTGTTGATACCGTTCAGGGGCGTGTCATCGACGACCAGGAACTGAAAGAAGAATATGCGGCAAGACAGCCTTATGGCGAATGGTTGAACAGTCAGTTGGTCAATTTAAGCGATTTAAAGATCCCGAATCAGAAAGTACCGCAGTATTCTAGAGAAGAATGCCAGAGACTGCAGAAAGCATTTGGATATTCTTACGAAGAAGTGAAGACTTCTATTTTAAATATGGCAATGAATGGAAGCGAAGGAATCGGAGCCATGGGTATCGATGCACCACTTGCCGTTCTTTCTGAGCAGCATCAGTCTCTGTTTGGATATTTTAAACAGTTATTTGCACAGGTAACGAACCCGCCGATCGACGCGATCCGTGAAAAAATCGTGACTTCGACAACGGTATATGTCGGAGAAGAAGGAAACCTTTTGGAACAGAAAGAGGAAAATTGTCATGTCCTGAAGATCAATGATCCGATCCTGACAGATACCGATCTCCTGAAGATCCGTAACATGAAAGTCGACGGTTTCCGCGTGGCAGAAATTTCTACTACTTATTATAAAAACTCCAGCCTGGAAAAAGCGATCGATTATCTGTTTATTCAGGTAGACCGTGCAATCCGTGAAGGCATGAATATCCTGATCTTAAGTGACAGAGGTGTGGATGAATATCATATTGCGATCCCGTCCCTGCTTGCAACCTCAGCGGTTCATCAGCATCTGGTAAGAACTAAGAGAAGAACAGAGGTTGCCATGATCCTTGAGACCGGAGAACCAAGAGAAGTACATCATTTCGCAACGCTTTTGGGATATGGTGCATCTGCGATCAACCCGTATCTTGCGCATGAATCGATCAAACAGCTGATCGATACAGATATGCTTCAGAAAGATTATTATGCAGCAGTCAATGACTATAATGAAGCTGTTATAAGCGGAATTGTCAAAATTGCATCGAAGATGGGAATTTCCACGATCCAGTCTTATCAGGGATCCATGATCTTTGAAGCAATTGGATTAAAACCGGAATTCATTGAAAAATATTTCACCGGAACTGTCAGCCGTGTCGGTGGTATCGGACTGGAAGAAATTGCAAAAGATTATATGGCAAGGCATTCCGAGGCCTTTGATCCGCTGGGACTTTCCGTAGATCTGACGTTGAACAGTGTGGGACAGCACAAGTCGAAGAGCGGTGGTGAAAAGCATCTGTACAACCCGAGAACGATCCATATGCTCCAGCAGTCCACAAGACGCGGGGATTATGAAATGTTCAAGCAGTACACGCAGATGGTTGATGAAGAATCCAAAGGAATCACACTCCGTGGACAGATGGACTTCAATTATCCAAAGAAAGGAGTTCCGCTTTCAGAAGTAGAGAGTGTGGATTCGATCGTGACCAGATTTAAGACCGGTGCAATGTCTTACGGATCAATTTCAAAGGAAGCACACGAAACCCTTGCCCTTGCAATGAATGCACTGCACGGTAAGTCAAACTCCGGTGAAGGCGGAGAGGATATCGAGCGCCTTGGAACCGACAGAGGCTCTGCGATCAAACAGGTTGCCAGTGGACGTTTTGGTGTTACAAGCAGATATCTTGTCAGCGCAAAAGAAATCCAGATCAAGATGGCGCAGGGAGCAAAACCTGGAGAAGGTGGACATCTGCCTGGGGGAAAGGTTTACCCTTGGGTAGCAAAAACCAGACATTCTACGCCGGGTGTGGGACTGATCTCACCGCCGCCGCATCACGATATTTACTCGATCGAAGATCTGGCACAGCTGATCTATGACTGTAAAAATGCAAACAAGGATGCAAGAATTTCTGTCAAACTGGTATCTGAAGCCGGTGTCGGAACGGTTGCAGCGGGTGTTGCAAAAGCAGGAGCCGGACTGGTTCTGATCTCCGGTTATGACGGAGGTACAGGAGCTGCACCGAGAAGTTCTATCCATAATACCGGACTTCCGTGGGAGCTTGGACTTTCTGAAACACATCAGACACTGATCCAGAACGGACTGAGAGAAAGAGTCCGTATCGAGACAGACGGTAAGCTGATGAGCGGTCGTGATGTGGCGATCGCAGCACTTCTCGGCGCAGAGGAATTTGGATTTGCGACGGCACCGCTTGTAACCATGGGGTGTGTAATGATGCGTGTATGTAACCTGGATACCTGTCCGGTCGGAATTGCAACCCAGAATCCGGAACTGAGAAAGAGATTTGCCGGAAAACCAGAATATGTCATCAATTTCATGCGTTTTATCGCGGAAGAATTAAGAGAATATATGGCAAAACTTGGCATTCGTACTGTGGATGAACTGGTGGGAAGGACAGACCTTCTGAAAGTGAGAGATGTGCCGACATCCAAACGTGCCGCAACACTGGATCTTTCCAGAATCCTCAATAATCCGTATGCAAAAGAGAAGAAAGGCATGATCTTCAATCCGAAGAAAGTCTTTGATTTTGAACTAAATAAAACACTGGATGAAAGAGTTCTGGTAAAGGAACTTCTTCCGTCACTGGAAAAGAAACAGAAGAGAATCCTGGAGCTGGATGTAAAAAATACAGACCGTACATTCGGCACAATCTTCGGTTCTGAGATTACAAGACGTTATCCGGACGGACTGGAAGAAGACAGCTATGTGCTGAAATGTAAGGGCGCAGGCGGACAGTCATTCGGAGCATTTATACCAAAAGGTCTGACACTGGAACTGACCGGTGACAGCAATGATTATTTTGGGAAAGGACTTTCCGGTGGTAAACTGATCGTTTATCCGCCGACTGGTATGAAATTTAAAGCTGATGAAAATATTATTATTGGTAACGTAGCGCTTTATGGTGCAACAAGCGGAAAAGCCTATATCAATGGTGTGGCAGGCGAACGTTTCTGTGTCCGTAACTCCGGAGCAACAGCAGTTGTAGAAGGGGTCGGTGATCATGGATGCGAATATATGACTGGTGGACGGGTTGCAATTCTTGGCAAGACCGGAAAGAACTTTGCAGCAGGTATGAGTGGCGGTGTTGCCTACGTTCTGGATATGGACAGTGATCTTTATACAAAAGTCAACAAACAGATGGTTAATATCGAAAAAGTAACATCTAAGTTCGATGTATCTGAATTGAAAGGTATGATCGAAGAACATGTAGCAGCAACCAATTCCGAGACGGGAAAAGAAATCCTGGATCATTTCAAAGAATACCTGCCGAAGTTTAAGAAGATCATTCCGCGTGATTACGAGAGAATGCTGACCCGCATCCTTCAGCTGGAGGAAAAAGGTCTCAGCAGCGAACAGGCAAAAACCGAAGCATTTTATGCGATCAAAGAAGGAAGATAGGAGGCCAAAAACGTGGGAAAAGCAACAGGATTTATGGATTATGACAGACGCGATGCAGAGTGCGAATCTCCAAAAGAGAGAATTAAGCATTTCCGGGAATTCCACACGCCTCTGTCAAAAGAAGAGCAGGAAATACAGGGCGCCAGATGTATGGCATGCGGCGTCCCGTTCTGCCAGGCGGGACAGATGATCGCAGGGATGGCAAGCGGCTGTCCTCTGCATAATCTGGTGCCGGAGTGGAATGACCTGATTTATCACGGCAACTGGGAAGAGGCATATTACCGGCTGAAAAAGACAAACAATTTTCCGGAATTTACTTCCAGGGTATGCCCGGGACTTTGTGAGGCGGCATGTACCTGCAACCTGCACGGAAGCCCGGTGACGACTAAAGCAAATGAATATGGGATTATTGAAAATGCTTACGAAAAGGGATATGCAAAAGCATGTCCGCCGAAAGCGCGTACCGGCAAAAAGATAGCGATAATCGGTTCCGGACCTTCCGGTCTCACAGTCGCAGATCAGTTAAATAAACGAGGACATCTGGTAACAGTATTTGAGCGGGAAGATAAGCCGGGTGGACTTCTCCGCTATGGAATCCCGAATATGAAGCTGGAAAAACAGTTCATCGACCGGAAACTTGCAGTAATGGAAGAAGAAGGCATCCGTTTTGAAACTGGCTGCAATATTGGAAAAGATAAGAAATCTGCAGAACTTCTGAAAGCGTTTGACCGGGTGGTGCTTTGTTGCGGTGCATCCCATCCGCGTGATATAAAAGTACCCGGAAGAGATGCAAAAGGGATCTACTTTGCAGTAGATTTTCTGAAATCAACTACGAAATGTCTCTGGAAAAATGAGATGCAGCTGAAAGAAGGCGAATATATTTCTGCAAAGGGCAAAAATGTAATTGTCATCGGTGGTGGCGATACGGGAAATGACTGTGTTGGAACGTCGATCCGTCATGGCGCAAAATCCGTTCTTCAGCTGGAAATGATGCCGAAACTTCCGGATGAGAGAAGCGCTATGAATCCATGGCCGGAGTGGCCGAGAGTCTGCAAGACAGACTATGGTCAGCAGGAAGCAATTGCTCTCTGGGGACATGATCCGAGGGTTTATCAGACAACGGTAAAGGAATTTGTCAAAGATAAGAATGGAAATCTTTGCAAGGTGGTTCTTGTGAAACTGGAAAGCAAGAAGGATGAAAAGACCGGACGTATGATGATGGCAGAGGCCGCAGGAAGTGAGTACACGGTAAATGCAGAACTGGTGCTGATCGCAGCGGGGTTCCTCGGAAGTGAGGATTATGTGACAAAGGCATTCGGTGTGGAAGTCAATGAGCGCACGAATGTTAAAACAGCTCCGGGTGAGTATAAAACGAATGTGCCGAATATATTTACGGCAGGAGATATGCACAGAGGACAGTCGCTGGTTGTGTGGGCAATCCGGGAAGGAAGAGAAGCGGCACAGCAGATAGATCTGGATCTGATGGGGTATACGAATCTGTCAGTACAGTAATTAGTGGCGTTTGATTTTATGAAGGCGTAGCCCGCCGCAAGGTGTAGGAAGTGGTTCCTGCACCTTGCGGCGGGCTATGCTTTTAATGAAAATGTGCAATAGATTTATTTTTCAGGTACGATTTCTAACCAGTAGCCGTCTGGGTCTTCGATGAAGTAGATACCCATGGACTTATTTTCGAAACAGACGCAGTTCATTTCTTTATGGTGTGCGAGGGCGGCATCCATGTCGTCTACGGTGAAGGCGAGGTGGATTTCGTTGTCGCCGAGGTCGTATGGGCGGTCCATGTCACGAAGCCAGGTGAGCTCGAGCTGATGAACGGAGCTTCCATCACCGAGGTAGACGAGCTTAAAACTTCCGTCAGCAGCATCTTTTTCGCGGACTACGGTGAGTCCGAGTGCATCTTTGTAGAATTGAATTGATTTTTCAAGGTCAAGTACATTTAAGTTGTTATGGTTGAATTTGAAATTCATAGTGGAATCCTTCTTTCTTATTTAGTATTCTAGATTTATTGATTATGAAGTCAGTTTAGCATAAATAATAAGGATTACGCAAGGAATTCTAAATTCCTTAATTTCTTCTGCAACCAACTAGTTATTGTTCACTTCCGTGTCAATCACTACGCTGACTGGCACGGAGGATGTATGTTTTATCTTGAATGGCATCTTGCTCATCGCCTTGTGTCCCCATTGGACAGTTGCCTGATTATTAGGAGTGATAACGAAAATATCAGTATATTATGATACCCTAGTAG